>VOFE01002482.1_pt1 | contig 62000 bp, 97 predicted proteins | sample 5384071 | NCBI WGS metagenome assembly VOFE01 (sample SAMN12384724, study PRJNA508395) | human gut metagenome | isolation source: healthy gut D | host: Homo sapiens
GCAGCCCTCCTCCAGAGCCTGGCTCCAATTCCTGTCGGATGGCGGCAAACCCTATTGGGAAACTTCGCATTAATGGCCCACGCGCAAATCATGAAAACGGCTGCACAGCTTTTCCTCAGAATGCCCAATGGTGGTAGCTGGGTTTCCCCCAGCAAAAAGTGTGAAGAACATCATCCAACAGGCAGCAGAACACACTCTGTCTTCAGCATAAGCAGTTCTGTCGGGCATCTCGAGCTTTATTTTCTGTCCGTAAAACCATTGCTTTTGCTCCGTCACATTACTTCATGGTCCAACCTGTCGATTCGACAAAATTTGATCTTCGAGAATCTGGAGCTTTTCTTCTCCTGTTGCTGTCCGCATGATCGGGCTTCTCAGCGGATTGATAATTGTTCACATACATATATAATATAGAGTATAGCAAAACCCGTCTCAAAATATCAATAGTTTGACGGAAAACGCTGGGAGAGTCAGATAGAAACCATCCTCCATGAAACAGAACTGGTATATTCTGTGCAGTATAAATTACATGTGAAGGCAAGCCCTGCATCTCGTGCAGAGAATCAGTCCTCTATATCGGATGATGACCTTCTTTACAAAGTGTAATTTGCAGTCAGCTCTGTCCTGCTTCGGATTGAGCAGTCATTGTCATATACTGCCAATAGATAACCTGCATGTTCCACCATGGATATTGTTGCGCAGCGCATCCCTTAAAATTGGGAACAGGTGTAAGGTCTCATTCCAAATTCTAAAACAACATGGGAAGAAAAGCATAACACAGGAGGCTGCGGCAGGGAAACAGAGCCGTACAGGCAGAACGCATTCCGACCTACAGCGAAAACGGGACAAAAAAATACCGCAACCTCTTGCAGTTACGGTATTCATGGCGTCCCGAGAAGATTTGAACTGGCCCCACGCTTAGGAGGCGTGTGCTCTATCCAGCTGAGCTACGAGGACATATGCAATTTTTTCACAGAAAAAGCAAACTCACTTCACATGATTAAGGCCATCCGACTATCAGGAGTCAACCCTCTATCCTGCTGAAGTACAGGCGCATTCATCAAATTTTTAAAACACAGCGACCATTTGCCAGGCGCGCCGAGGCATTTTGTTGTAACGCAGCCCTAAAAGGAAAGGATTCCACCTGTTTCACTATAAAGGCATATTCCTATACATCAGGCGTTAAAACGAAAAGATATATTCTTCTCTTCTTTGATCAGCGGATTCCCACTGATCGGAAAGCCTCGCACTAACTGCTTCTGTATTTTACAACATGAGAAGTGATTTGTCAATTTGAAAAGCAGAAAATAAAAAACAACTTGCATTTTGAAAATTTCCGTGGTATTATAATTTCTGCGTTAGTTGGAAATTAAGGAGGTGTGACCATGCCAAACATCAAATCGGCCAAAAAGCGTGTGAAAGTGATCGCTGCAAAATCTCTGCAGAATAAGGCCGCCACCCCTCAGCTCAAAACTGAGATCAAGAAAGCCAATGCCGCTCTGAGAGAATAACTCCGCTGACAAGGCCGTTGCAGTGCGTGTTGCCGTGAAGAAGATCGACCAAGCTGTTGCAAAAAGGAATTCTTCATAAAAATACTGCTGCCAGAAAGAAGTCAGCCCTCGATAAGAAGCTTCATGCCAGCGCGTAAAGTGCAAGAGCAGAAAGCTTCGTATATGAAAAAGCAAAGCCAGGGGAACACTGTGTGTTTCCTGCTTTTTCTTTTTCAGCCGCTTTGTGCTTTTTTATAGGCGTACATACGCTGGTCTGCCTCCTGCAGTATTGCGGCCATACCCTTTTCTCTCCTGTCCCTGAGAAACAATCCCATAGCTGAATGACGGCGCGTAGGAAAACGGTAAGCTTTTCATATTCTCGCAGGCATTTCTTGCAAAGCTTCTCCGCTTGCTCCTCTGTGGTATCCGGCAGTAAGACCAGGAACTCATCCCACCCATTCTGCACACTGGAAAGCCGCGGAAAACTCCCTCAAGAATATCCGCCGCACTCACCAGATACCGGTCTCCTCCCCATGCCCATATTTGTCATTCACCTGTTTGAGATGGTCAATGTCCAGAAAACATACTGTAAACGGAGCAGCTTCCTCCAGAAGCCTTTCCAGCTTTTCCATCCCATATTTTCTGTTATGCACGCCGGTCAATGCGTCTATAAACACAGAATCCTGCAGTTCTCTGATATTCTGATAGCTCTGTTCCAGCTTGTGTTCCAGAGAAAGGATTTTGCCTGATACCCCATCATGACACTCATTTTGACCGCATGACGGAACGAGGTATAAAATGCGCCGAATAGCAGGACAGAGGTACAAAACAGGAAAAGGGCGGTCAAAGAGGTGTAGGCTTGGCCGTTATAAGAAATGCTGAGCAGCAGCAAATAAAGGTTGATCAGTTGCATGGGCTTGTGGCAAACAGGAGCTGCCCTCTGTTTTCAGCAGCAGCTGTATACTCCGCTGATCCGTAAATTTTTCAAATGCTTCCAAAAAGAGAAACAGTAAAAGCAAAACGGTGGTCAACAGGATGTTATACCGAAAGTCATCTTCAAACTCCTGCACTGACTTCACTTCAAACGCCATAATATATAGACTGGATAGAAAGAGTTTGATATTCATAATATGAAACATGAATACACCGCTGACAAATAGGATCTCAGCTGGTTTTCCCTGAAAAACCAGTTGGAATTCAAAAAGGAGCGCTACATAAAGCAATATCAGTTTAAGCACTACCGGAAAATTCAAATAGAGAAGACCCGCGGCAAGCGCTGTGTTGAATGTAACGCTGAACAGAAAAGCGTTCCTTTTCCTCCACTTCGGAGCCAGAAGTCCTGCACAGTAACGCTCTGCTTTGATGAGATATAAAATGAAAACCAACCAAAGCGATAGCTGCTAACCCAATATAGAAAAACAACTCGTCCATTTCACACAATCCTTTTTCTTGTTTACCTACATCCTATGCAGGACAGAGGAAAGCGTGAATTTCAACGGCCAGTCCCAGAAGTGAGAAACGGAGTATTCTGTAAAAACATTAACCTGGCTTCTTTGGAAAAACCATCCACTTTCTCATTGATTATAGAGTGATAGAGGCGCCTTTCTTTTCTGTGTTGACTTTTCCCGCCGGATTGGGTATCATAAAAGATAAGCAAGACATACTAAAGTTCCGGAGGTGCCCGTATGAAAAAGGTAGCAAACTTGCTGTATTTATCGGCATCGTAGCCGCTGTGGCGGCTGTAGTAGCGGCTTTGTCCGCCGTTCTCCTCTATCTCGATAAGAAGAAGGACGACGAGGAACTGGAACATTATCTTGATTGTTCTATTCAGTAAGGCCAAAGCAATTGAAAGACGGCACAGCACCGGCTTGCAGCTGCAGCAGCGTATATTGGGAGTTCCCAGTATAGGCGCGGCAGAGGCGGATCGCGTGTTATGCCGTCTTTTTATTGGATTAGGGCCAAAACCCCAAAAGACTTCTGCGTGTGTTGCCGGCCCTTCCCTCGACCGTCTCAGCATGCAGCATGGGACGATAATCGCCTCCTCTGTTGCAAACGCCGCAGCCCGGAAAACCTGATTCATACAGGCTTCGCTGAGAACCGAAAGCTGTAGGACGGCAGCTTCACTTTCATGGGGAATATATTGCGCCGTAGAAGGCCAGCGCGATTTCGCCGCTGCCGTTTCCGCACAGACCGCCTGTACGGCTGATGCCCACTGCAGCGCGCCGGGCAACTCGGGAGAGCTGCCGTGCACTCAAGGGCAGATCCGTCCCCAACAGCACAATAATAGAACCCTTATCCTCTTCAGAGGCCAGATCCAGAGAAATTTGTTCGCCCACACGATTCCCGCAAATTGTAAAATCCTCCAACGATCCGAAATTGGTCAACACCAACACCCCCATTGTGTAGGGAACTCCGTCAAATTCAATACGCGGGAAGCCGTGCCAATTCCACCCTTGAGCCCAAAACACGACATTCCGCGTCCCGCTCCTACAGCGCCCTCCTCACAATGTACAGAAGCGCTGTTCAGAGCCTCTTCCACGTCTCTGACAGTGACGGACAGGCTGCGGATATCATTCAGATAACCATCGTTGCATTCCAGTACAACCGGGTTCACAGTGCCGGTATCCACACCGATTTCAGGATTTTGCCGCAGCATATATCGTACCAACGCATCGGACACAGTTCCCACACTCAGAGTATTGGTGAGCAAAATCGGCGTTTCCAGGGTTCCCAGTTCAGATATCTGAATGCTGCCGGCAGTTTTCCAAATCCATTGATGACATGGACCGCCGCGGGGACCTTATCACGGAAAAGATTTCCGCCGTATGTGGAAGGACTGCCGTGACCCCAGTTTGAATCTCCTCATGCGCCAAGGTTTTATGTCCGACCAATACTCCCCGGCACATCGCAGATGGAATTCTGTTCTCCGCAGGGGAGCTCTCCAAAATACAACTTTCCGTAATCCTTGCTGATTCCCATCTATAATTTCCTCCAAATATATAGGGACTTCCCAATTTGTGTCTCCTTATACCAATAAGACGCACGTGCATTATGTTCCATTTATGAGATTAGAAACTTCAAAACTTGGCGGTTAAAGTCTTTTGCCTCTTCATAAGTACTGTGTCCATATCCGCTGTAAATTTTCACTTGGCTTCCTTTTTATAAACTGTGCTATTTCGTTTGACGAATTTCCCCCACAACTTTATCATCATCGCCCCTACAATAAGCACAGGGCACTGAATCTTATGGAGTAGCGCAGAACTATCATGGTTAATACAAGCAGTGGCTTGTATTATGAAATTGTGCAGGCTTTTCGGTCTCATAAACGCAGAGAGGATAGGGTTAAAGGGGCGTTGCACTCTCGCACGTTTCTGAGTATAAATTTTTCAGCCATATCAACAAAAATGCCTTTGAAGTCATTTTATTTGCAAGTGAAATCCAATTGGAAATCACTCTTTTTGAGGTTTCGTTTTGCCTTTTGCATAAAGTTACAGCAAGAATGAGTTTTTTCTACTATCTCTGGAAAGTCTATTGCCAGATACTGTGCAATCATTCCTCCTTGAGAAATCCCCATAATGCTGGCTTTTCCTATGCCAAGCTGTTTTATAACAGTGGCTAAATCCGCCGCCATATCCCTTGTAGAATAGTTCTTTTCAATTCTGTTTTTCTACTAAACACATATACCTTGAAGTCTTTTGCAAATAACCTATACATCAAAGAAAAGGGGAACGCTGTCCCTTTCACGTTTTTCAACGAATCGCCTAATCCGGGAATAATAATGAGGTTCTTATCCCCATTTCCAAACGATATGTAATCCATATCTATATCACCGATTAAAATATTACAATTTATAGCGTTGTAGAACATAGTGAAGGCCCTTTATTGCTCGAAATATAAGATTTTCTATGGTACATCCTTTCCGCCTAATGACCTATTTTTTATATTTTATCATATGAAATTGTCCTTCTCAAGGCTGTTTGGTGAAGCTGACGGAATTTTTACCAGCAACGCTTATCTACTGCAGGGGCTTTCAAAGCATTTAATTGTTTTTTTCGAAAAAAGTGCTATAATATGATTATAAAAACCGCTCTGCGACGGAGGTGAAAAATGGCAGAAGCAAATTTTGATTATTCAGTTGCGGCAGAGGCCAAAATGCTGGCGTTGGAGTATATGCGCCAGAAGAGCCTGACCGATGACTCTCCCGAAGACATTGCCCGGGAATACAGGATGGTAGAACAGAAAATCAAGGCCGCACTTGATTCTCTCAACGGCGTGACTCTCTAAATTCCAAACTGGGTGCGCCACAGCTTCATTGGCAGCGGCGCGCTTCCCATCACCCCTGTACACGGACCTGCCGGTTTTGCAGCAGTCTGATTGCATAACCGGCACAGATAACGAAAAGCCCGCGTTGGGCCGGACACTATGGTATCCGGCCGGCGCGGGCTTTTCTCCTGGAATTCGTCAGGGGTGAACGTATGTGCAAAGCCTTCTTTGCCGTGCTCCCCATTGGATATAGTTTTGATTCCTGTAGAAACAATTTGGATTTTTTCTGTTGTCAGAGTTTCACCGCATACAGGGAGCCTCGGGCTGTAACAGCCAGATAGGTTCCGTCTGCCGACGCCAAAAGGCAGGCAGGCCGTTCCGGGAGAGAAAGCTTCCGAAGTTCCTCCCCTTCTTCATTGAAAACATAGAGGTGTCCGTCCGCCACGAAAATGCTGTTTCCCGCACGCACTGCGCTGAACTCACCGTGTTCTGCAAAATCCTCCTGCCGGGAAAGAGTGCCGTCCTTTTTCAACATGCATCCGGAGCACCCTCTTATCATATTCGTCCACAGCATAGAAAAACTCGCCGGGGACAGCCGCCTGAAGCGATACTGCACGTCCAAGGTCAAAACTGTCTGCCAGCAGGGTCTTTCCGTCAGGCGCGGTGTAGAAGGAACTGTAGCGGTACATAACAGCTTCGCTCTTAAAATCATGGGCGTCGTGCCAGCGATGGGCAGGATAATAGACAGCGGCCGGGTTTTCTGTTTTGGCAGGGCCTGCTTTCAATACCACCATAGACGCCTCCGGCGCGTCAGGGTCTATCGCATAGACGCCGACAGCCTGATCACGCATATACCAATGATAGGAGGAACCCTGGGCTTCCTCTGGAACCGGCTCACCGTAGGGATGCTGCTCCGGTTTCGGAAGTTTACGGTAAGCCACTACCACAAGCCTGTCTTCGAATCACAGAACAGGGATAGCGGCTTCAAAGGAAACTTTGCCACAGGACGCAGCTTTCCGGTTTCCCTTCATAGGAATAGATTTCCAAGTCGTCACAGAAGTAAATAGTGCCCTTCTTATTCGCGCACAGGGCGCCGGCAAAATGGAACCCATCCGCAAGTTTTGTAACCTCCTGTATGCGCAAGCTGGTTTGACCGTCTCAGTGCCGGGCAGCATCAGCCTGGCCAACTCCCAGGGTAGGACCGCCTTCCCCGAATCCCGCCCAACAGCGTATTGTCAATGGTATAGGGCGTTTGCGTATAGTTATGCACATTCAACAGTTCCACGTTCCTGCTCCCCAGCTCAAAACAGCCTGCGGATAGGGATTCGCCACCATACTACCCGGAACGTGTAGAGATTGACAAATAGAAGGTTTTCACAGTCAATGAGTTCCAAAGGTTGGCACTCCGGACTTTCCGCCACCTCTTCCTCCGTCTGCAGCGCATATGAAGCGCCAGTTGGAAACCTTTTTTCAGCCTTACCTCAGACTGCACATGATGCTCCACAGACACCGCATACATGCGCCCCGGAACCGCTGTATCGGAAAGATAGATTCCAGCTTCCGCATAGGAACTTGCACTCCATATATCTTTGAAGACACCTCCGCCGTTCTCTGCAATCCAAAGGCTCCAATACTGCGTACTCCAAAGCCTGTCGGGATCTACATCGCCTGTACGGCTCTCATTGTATACCGGGGCAAATTCCACCCCCCGGGTCATTTTGCCGTGCCCTCCCACAAATTTTACGTCATTCATATAGGAGTTCCGGCCGGCAGTCCACTTACAGCCCACCGCTCTGGGATTACGTCCGGTCGTATCCAGGCCTATGCCGTTTACCAGGTTGAATCCGGAAGACGTTTCCAGCAACGGCTTTGGAGTTCCAAAACCGGAAAATGCAGGCGTATCATCCCAGAGGACAAGCTGCGTCGAGACAGGGTTCATTCCGATAAAGGAAGTACCTTCAGCCATTTTCACGGTGTCCGCGGCACGATAGAAGCCCTGAGGGAAAAACACTGCCTTTCCCGACTGTGCCGCTTGGCATAAAGCATCGGTATCATCGGTCTTCCCATCCCCCACAGCGCCAAAGGACTTGACACTGATCCATTCCTTTTTGGGCCGGCAAGCCAGGAAGGTCGCTCGCCGCCGCATCCGGCCAGAAGTCAATCTCCTCCGATTCCAAAGCCGTACGAAGTTCAGGCTCTTCTTCAGGGAATCTATGCACAGGCCGTTGAGAAAACGGCGCACCCGGTAAACTTTTCCTTCTGGACAAATCTCTTCCGCTCTCCTTCAGCTTTGCCAGCACCGGCGTATCCCCCTGCAGACCACATTCCGCAGATTGACCTGGGTCATGGCGTTCTTTTCCCGGCCAAAGAGCAGGGCCGGTCCAGAAATAGCGTCAAACCTGCTGTCCTCCAGGTACAGTTTTTCAAAATAGCCATCTTTCACTTCCAACACAGTGGGGCAGGAAGATACCTCTGTACGGATCAGGACAAGGCCCCCCCTCCCTGGAGGAAATAGCCGCCCTGCGCTGCCCCGGAATGTGCTGTCGGCCAGCAGAAACGGCCAGCCGGGGAAGGTTTCCCGGTGATGATTCCGTAATCCCCTCCCTGTAAAGGAAAGATTCTCCATTTCGTTGCCGACCGAAACAATTCCGGCCTTGCCCTCTCCAATTTCAAAATCGCAGTGAGAGACAAAGCAGTGCTGGGCAAAGTGGGCTCGGATTACAGCAGCACAGGATTCCCTCTCTTATTTCAAAATCCAGATTGGAAACTGCGCTGTAAAAGGTTCCGGATTGGCGTCTGCAATCTCCTGGGGACCCGCCGGCATGTTATTTGTGAACCAAAACATGTAGTGCGCATCGCCCAGATCCTCTGGTGCTGGGCTTTGAAAGCCAGGGGAATGGGGACGCAGGACAAATCTCGGCCTGTTTTCCCCATATCCGATCAGCCGGATCGCCTTGGGGATATAAACAGTTTTTGTCATGTAATAAATTCGTTCCGGGATATAGAGGACACCGAACCCTCTTTCCCGTTTTAACTCAAATATAGCCTCCTGCAGCGTATCGCTGACATCCAGCTCGGATCGCGGGCGCTGGGTAAAAATCCGCTGTAAAATGATAGGCCTGGGGATCACAAAACGCTTGAGAATATTGAGAAACACCCCGGCGTTCCAGATGACTCTGCATATTGATTCACTCCTTCGATTTTAAACCTTCTTTTGAAACACCCTCACAGATTCCACTTCCATGGTAAAGGGCAGCGCTTCCGCCTCACTTCACCGCCCCAATCTCCTCCAACCGCAACATTTAGAATTAAGTAAAACGGCTTGTCAAACGGCCAGCCTGTCTTTCCAGTTTCAAAGCCAGGCTCTTCCCTGTAAAAAGCAGGCGATCTCTGCCCCATCATAGCGGAAACGCATAGCCTCCGGCGTCCATTCCAGCTCATAATCGTGGAAAACGCCTGACACATCTTCCAAAACTACAGAGCTGCTCGCTGTGTCTTTCGCCTGTGGTTATAAAGCCCGCTGTGGATCGTGGCATGAACTCGGTTTTGATCCCATCCCACATGCTCCATAATATCGATTTCCCCGCAGAGCGGCCAGTCCGCATCTCCCCTGCAGTCATTGGGCATCATCCAGATAGCAGGCCAGGATCCCTTCCCTTTGGGCAGCTTTGCCCGTACCTGCACTTTGCCGTACTGCCAATCAGCTTTACCGGCCGTGGTAAGCTTGGCGGAAGTATAGGCATGCCCGTCACGCTCCTGTTTCCGTGCAGTGATCCGGGTTTTCCTCCCTCCACACACACGTTTTCCGGTTCCGCTGTATAAAACTGAAGTTCATGGTTTCCGAACCCTCCGCCGGATACCACGCAGTTCCATTTTTCAGGATCCGGCATTTCCCTCCCTGTCAAAAGAATCCTCCCAAACCAGGCAGTACTCATCCTTTATCATACAATCTCCTCCTGTCTAACATTCCTGAAGGGCAGACAGCCCTTCCCTGTTCTTACCTTTTAACACGGCCCAGCAGAAAATGAAACGGGGCATATTTCCCTGAAGGTGTCTGTTTTTCTCACTGTAGAATTCCACCACTGAAAGACAGTCCCTCTGGGCGCAAAGAATAAATTTAGACACCTAATACAAAAAATGACGCATTGTATCCATCTGCTTTTGTCCTTATAATACTTTATGAACACAATATTAACAGAAACGGAGGACACAGCTTATGGTATCTGCGCCAGCGAAAAGCAGAACGGAAATCCGCCCATCCGAAGCTTCAGGGCTTATGGAAGCAGCGGTACCTTCAGCTGATGGTCATCCCCGGCATCATCTGGATGTTTATTTTTAACTACATACCAATGGTCGGGATCGTGATCGGATTCAAAAACTTCAAAATCACCAAATCCATCTGGGAAGCGCCCTGGGTGGGGTTCGAACACTTCGCGGCCTTTTTCCAGGACGAAAGTTTCGGGAACATTATGGTGAATACCCTGGGAATCGCTCTATTGAAGCTTCTGATCTGTTTCCCGCTCCCCATCCTCTTTGCCATTCTTCTCAACGAGCTCAGGAGCGTAAAATTCAAGCGCGTGGTGCAGACCATCTCCTATCTGCCTCACTTCTTATCCTGGGTGGTTTTAGGAGGCATCATGATCACTTGGCTCAGCGACGTAGGCATGATCAATGAAATCCTGGTAGGCGCCGGCATCCTGAAGGAACCCATCACCTTCCTGGCGGAGCCAAAATATTTCTGGGGTCTGGCGGTAATCAGCGACCTGTGGAAGGAAATGGGCTGGTCCGCCATCATCTACCTGGCGGCAATTTCTGGTATCGACCAGTCCATGTATGAGGCTGCTACCGTAGACGGCGCCAACAAGATCCAAAAGATCTGGAACATCACGCTTCCCGCCATCCGGGGCACCATTGCCATCATGTTCATCCCTAGCGGTCTCCGGCATCATGAATTCCAACTTTGATCAGATCTTTATTCTGAAAAAATGTGCTGAATGCGCCGCGCAGCGAGGTAATCGACACCTACGTTTATCAAAATGGGTATGCGTGTGGGCCGCTATTCCTACGCCACTGCTATTGGTCTCTTCAAATCGGTAGTGTCCATGATTCTGCTTGTAATTGCCAACTTTACCACATCAAAGCTTCAAAGGCAGTTCCTGTTCTGAGCCCTCTGAGGAAGCTTTCGATATCTTACTAATAAAGGAGAGACTATTGGCGGCAGCAACAAAAAACTGGCGTAAGCAGCGCACTACCGGCGAAATTATCTTTGATGTCCTGATCGTCATATTGATGTGCGCTATCTGCTTCATCACTATATATCCTATCTGGTATGTCATTGTAAATTCCTTTAACGACGGAGCCGACGCCATGCGCGGCGGAATTTTCTGTGGCCCCGCGTGTTTTCCCTGGAAAACTACAAGACCGTGTTCGAAGACAGTTCCATCCTCACTGCTTTCGGCGTGACGGTGCTGCGAACTCTTGTGGGCACGGTGCTCAATGTTTTTTTCACGGCTATGGTAGCTTACGGTCTGTCGAAGACCCGACTCATCGGGCGCAATTTTTACCTGACTATGGGAATTATCACCATGATGTTCAACGGCGGTCTGATTCCCACTTTCCTGCTCTACAAAAACCTGAATCTGTTGGACAACTTTCTGGTGTTCGTCATCCCCGCCATGTTCAGCTTTTATAACGCCATCATTTTTATGAGCTTCTTCCGGGAGATCCCCGCTTCCCTGGAAGAATCTGCTGAAAATCGACGGAGCCAACGACTTCCTTATTTTTTGCGGATCATCCTTCCTCTCTCGAAACCGGTGCTTGCCACCATCGCCCTGTTCAGCGGCGTCTATCATTGGAACGATTATTTTTCCGGTGTAATCTATATTAACAAGCCTTCCCTTCAGCCCATACAAACCTATCTGTACCGGATGGTGGCGGAGGCGGGTTCCAACCAGATGGCGGCCCAGACGGCGGATGGTAAAATCCACCACCTCCATGTCTCTGAAGCTGGCTACCATGGTAGTCACCACGTTGCCTATTGTCTGTGTCTATCCCTTCCTGCAGAAATATTTCGTCAAGGGTATGATGATAGGCGCAGTAAAAGGATAAATCTCAATCAAAGGAGAATCGCTATGAGAAAGACAAAAAATGGCTGGCCGCGCTGCTCGCTGCAGCTCTGCTGGTCAGTACAGCCGCCTGCGGCAGCCCTTCCTCCTCCGGCAGCTCTTCCGAGAGCTCAAAGGGCAGTTCCTCTGCTTCTTCCGCCGTATCCCAGGACGGGTCGGAACCCAGCACGGCAGACGTGTCCGACGCCGAGCCTGGCTGGAAGCAGCATGCCGACGAGCCGATCACCCCCTGCAGTGGTACGTGAACTATCTCCTGGTTCCCGAGAAAATGGGGAGGGCTCTAAAGCCACGGAAAAGTACACAAAGGATACCGGCATCAATGTGGAGCTGATCATCCCCGCAGGTAACGAGGCGGAGAAGCTCAACACCATGATCGCTTCCGATACCCTGCCCGACCTGATCACTCTGGGCTGCACCGATACCCAAGTAGCTGAAATGATCGATGCTGAGATGGTATTGCCGCTGAATAAACTTGCGGATGAGCACGATCCCTATTTCTACAAGGTTGCCAATCAGGAACGTCTGGACTGGTACACCCAGGATGACGGCAACGTCTACGGCTATCCCAATGCCCTCCTATTCCTTCAGCGACTATGAGAGGTACGGCAACATCCCCTCCAACCAGGTTTACATGGTCCGCAAGGATATGTACGAAGCGTTGGGCAAGCCCGACATGACTACGCCAGAGGGCTTCGTCAATACTCTGGTTGCGGCGAAAGAAAAGTTCCCGGACGTGGACGGCAGCCCGCTGATCCCTCTGGGCACCCACGAATTCAGGGGACACCGGCTGCTGGGCATTGAAATTACCTGCAGAACTTCCTTGCCATCCCCTATGAAGTGGACGGCAAGTGGTATGACCGGTATACCGATCCCGAATACATCACATGGCTGAAAGCGCTGCGCGAATGCGGAGAAAAAGGCCTGCTGGCCAATGACATCTTCGTTGACAAGCGTTCCCAGATGGAGGAAAAAGATCGTTCAGGGCCGCTACTTCTCCATGCTCTATCAGAGAACAGATATGGCAACCCAGCAGAAGATTGTCTATGAAAATGATCCCGAAAAGATCTATATTGCCATTGACGGTCCCAAAAATTCCAAAGGGTGACGATTACACCCCTGCCCGGCGGCAGCATCCAGGGCTGGACTCTGACCATGATCGGTGCCAACACGGAACACCCGGACCGCTGTATCCAGTTCTTCTCTATTTCATGGAGCCTGAAACCCAGATGACCATGCATTTCGGCCCTGAGGGCGTCGGTTACACCATGGTTGACGGCAAGCCCCAGTGGATTGAAGAGGCCAAGGAACTCAGCGACAAAGACACCGACGCCTTTGAAAACCAGATCAACGGCGGCATGTGGATGCTTCTGGATTACGCCATGCAGCTTGAATGGTCTGATCCGCCCAAAGACCCCCTCGGCCAGCTGGAAGAGTGGACTTATGACTACGCTTTCAACCCTTCCGTTTACAATATTACAACGCCTGCCGCAGATTCGGAAGAAATGACGATAAAGACCAACATCGAAGCTCTGTGGGGGGAAAACCCTGCCGAAACTGTTGCTCGCTCCTACAGCAGAAGAATTCGATCAGATCTTTGAGCAGTGGAAGAAGGACCGCGACGCTGCTGGATTTGACAAATGGATGGCTTATCAGCAGGCCCAATATGAAAAGAATAAGGAAAAGCTTGGTCTTTTGAGCCCTGTTTTCCATGTTTCAAAGCTCGTTCTGACAGATAGAGAGCGGCCCGATTTTTTTGAACCGCGCCAGATTAAGCAGACAGCACAAAAAAGAGCCCTGGTAGGAAATATTAAGTTTTAGGCGGGAGGCGTCGCGCCAGCGGCGCCTCTCAGTCTTTAGCTGGATGCGCTCGTGGTTGTAAAAGAGGATGTAGCGGTCAATCATTTCGTTGGCTTCTGAGAAGGTAGCTGGTTTGTGTCTGTAAATGCACTCCGTTTTGAGAATGGAGAAGAAGTTTTCCGCCATGGCGTTGTCATACGGGTTACCTTTCCTTGACATAGACGGCGTAATGCCGTATGCTTGAGTCAGATTGAAGTATGCTTGAGAGGTGTACTGAAATCCCTGGTCGCTGTGGAGCTGCAACCCGCAGCGACCCTCTTTTCTCTCGCTTCATGGCCAGACAAATGGTGTCCAGGACCAGATTTACCGTCTGCTGGGTTCCGGTTTTGTAAGCCACAATGCTGTTGTCGTAGAGATCCCGGATCATGGACAGATAGAGCACTCCTTGTTTTGTGTGGATGTAAGAGATATCCGTTACCCATTTGCTGTTGAGCCTGTCCGCATGAAACTCCCTGTTTAGCAGATTTTTGTACTTGTGGACTTGCTGCCCTATCTGCTGCCATTTCCTCCGGCGACGGATTTCAGACAGCAGGCCATACTTCTTCATGATCCGCAGTACAGTTTTGGGATTGCGGAAAATATTCTGGCTTTTCAGCCATAGCCACATCCGCCGGTACCCGTACGTGCGGAAGCTGCGTTCCCGCTGCTGCGCAATGACTTCCGCAAGGGCGGCGTCCTTTTCCGGTCTGCCTAAGCGGTGGACAAAGGCGTAATATCCGCTCCTGGATACTCAAAGAACTTACACATGACAGTTACCGGATACTCTGTCCTGTGACGATATATGATGTGGTGTTTTACCCTCGGCCTCACTTCCTTCCTGTGTATTGCACAAAATCCCGCAGCAGCTTGTTTTCCATTTGTAAACGCTGAATCTCATAGGCCTGCTCCAACACTATGTCACTGGGTGCAGCACCTTTCCTTGGCCGTCCTTTGGGGCGTGGAAGGATTCCGACTTCCATCTTGCGTTCTTTTCTCCGCTCACGCTCCAACAGTCTTTTTACCACCTGCTTATCCTTAAAGCCATAGTGCTCCGCTACTTCCCGCTGGGTTTTTCCCTCTGCCAACATTCCCTTGATCTCAGGCAGCAACACTTGTATGTGTGTGTATTTCCGTTTCTCATGACATGACCCCCCCTGGTGTAGTCTATTTTCCTACATCAGGGGGCCTTTTGTCTATTGTCCGTTTTAACGGTTCGGTTCATTTCGGGCCGCTCTTTTTTTTTCTAACAAGCAACGACAGTCCCCTATGATTTGATTTTTATCCAGAACACGATGTCGTTTACTGGATATTTGTTGGCTAATATGTTAGAATTATAACTGCCCCAGGGGCTTTTCTTTAAAGCCCCTGGAAACGGTATTTCATACCGTTTCCCATTTTTGGGATTCCTCCCGGTTCACGTATTCCCACCTGTGAGAGTGATACCATGAAAATCAATACCAAAGGTTCCGTCTGAAATACCAGCTCCTGCTAATCGTGATCATCGTATTTCTGGTGCCTACTCTGTTTTTTCCATTGTCCTGCTGAACAATTATGCCCAGTCGCAGATGGAGCAATCAATTAAATCTGCCCAGTCCGCCTTGGAAAAAAGTGCGGCACAGGTGGAACAGAATGCTCAGGCCTGCGTACTGACCCCCAGAGTTTTCTGAACAACCAGGGCCTCACGGCAGCCCTCAAAAAATTTGTTTTGGAAGAAAACACCAACGCCCTGGAACTGCTGGATTTCAAGCTGACAGAGGTCACTGCCAATGACCGGCTGATCAACAACAACCCTTACCTGTATCAAACTCGCATCTATATGGACTCTGACAGGGATTACCGAGATCATGCCGCTGCTGTACAACAGGCGCCGCATGCAGCGCCAACCCTGGTATCAAAAGGAACGCAGCCTGATGGAAGGCTGGCACTTCAATTATTCGGACCGGCTGTTCGACTCTGAATCCTGGAACAATGAGCAGCATCTGGCTTCCCTGGTATCCTGCTGCTACAGCTTTGACGGCATGTATCTGGGAATCCTGGAAGTATCCACCCGGATGGATCTGCTGTTCCCCACTTTATTTCAAAATGACAAAGAGGAGACCTGGAACGGCTTCCCTGACCACAGACGGCCGCCTCTATTACAACACCGGGGATGTTCCATGGGAACCTGAAACAACCTCCATTCTCAGCCAGCTGGACGCCAACCGGGCAGAGCCTCAGCACTCAATCACAAAAGACAGAGAAGGGAACCCTAGGCATACTCTGTTACTATCCGTTGTCCGGCCTGCCAGGCGGTCTTGTTACCGCCTCCCGGCTGGATGAAAAGATGCAGGGAATTAAAACCACGCAAAATCTGCTGGTAACAGGAATTGTGCTTTTGGGAATCTGTTTCTGCCTCTTCATCAGCAAGCTGATAGACATGGTGCTGAAGCGGTTTTACAGAGTGGTGTCCGCCATTGAAAGCATTCAGTCCGAAAACCTCAGCGTGGGAGATACCTGAGACCGGAAATGATGAAATCGGTATTCTCGCCTCCAGTATCCGGCGTATGACAGAGCGCATTCAGGTTCTGGTTTCAGAGAGCGTTCAGAGAGAACGGCTGATCAAAGATTCCGAAATCAGGGCGTTGCAGAACCAGATCAATACCCATTTTATTTACAACGTGCTGGAATCCATAAAAATGATGGCAGAAATTGATGAGAAGTATGATATTTCCGATGCGGTCACTTCTCTTGGGAAGCTCCTGCGCTACAGCATGAAGTGGTCCTCTCCTCTGGTGACTGTGGGAGACGAGCTGGAATATATCCGTAACTATATCTCTCTGATGAGGCTGCGGTATGATTACAGCATCTTTCTTACCATTGAAATTCCCAAAGGAGCTTCTGGATCAGCACATTCCTAAAATGTCCCTGCAGCCCATCATAGAAAACGCGATTTATCATGGGGATAGAGGAAGGCTTGCCAGAGGATGCCACGATCAAAATCCAGGGTACCGCTGCCAAGTGGGACAACGAGGACGCTTTCCGCATTGAAATTACGGATTCCGGCCGTGGCATGACAACTGAACAGCTTACTGCCCTGCAGGACCGCATTGACGGCAGAAGTCCTGACAATCCCAGCTCCAGTCATGGTATCGGTCTGAAAAATGTACAGGACCGTATCACACTCTTTTTCGGTGCTTCCTACCGGTTGCAGGTAGCGGCGGAAAAAGACCGCTATACCAGGTATCCATAACCGTCCCCTTCTGCGAAAACTGACCATGATTACGGCAGCATTGAAGCAGCAGAATTGCAGGGCAGAAATTTTTCCCAACAGAAAGGGTGTGCGTTATTCTGTGAAAAGACTTTTGATCGTGGAAGACGAGAAAATGATCAGACAGGGGGCTGCGGGTAATGGCGCAACGCTCTCCGGTGGAAATTGGTGAAATTCTGGACTGCAAAAAACGGAGAGGAAGCACTGGAAACTGCGCGGCACAGAGGTGGATGTGATGTTTACCGACGTCCGCATGCCCAATATGGACGGCATCACTCTGGTTCAAAGGCTGCAAACCCTCCCCCATCCGCCTCTCACCGTCATCATCAGCGGATATGACGATTTTTCTTATGCTGTGGAGGCGCTTCGCTGCGGCGCCAAAGAATACCTGCTCAAACCGGTGGAACGGGAGGACATTTCCCAGGTCCTGCAACGGCTGGAGGGGATGCTGCAGGAATCCCAGAAATCCCGTTCCCGGCCAAGCCCCCAAGGTGTTGGCTGTCAGCCGCTGAAATATTTTCTTCTCAATCCAAACGTCACCACTTCCGAGCGAGAGGCCGCCAGGGTCCTGTTTGAATCTTGGGTGGGAAAAGGACCTTACCTTGTGGCAGCCTGCAGGAGAAACTTGAATCCCCAGGAGCGGACCTGCCCTTTCTTTGTCTGGAAAACGTGGATGATACGGCCTGCCTATATTTGATCCGGGAACCGCAATGGCCCATCTAGCCGCAACCTGCTTTGCTGGAAAAGGACCGGCCTAAGCCGCCCCCAAACAGATTTTTCCCAATTGCCGGAAGCCTGCCGCATCGCTGTGGAATGCTGGACCCGAGCTTTCCTTACCGATGCGGAATTGCTTCAACCTGACGGGATGCCGGAACAGGAGGCTCCGCCGCTCTCCCAGGAGGATGCGGCGCGGATAGCACAGCTGATAGGGACAGAAAAGGTGGATCAGGTTCAGGCCTTGCTGGATAAATTCTTTCTTTTGGCCAGCGCCGGTAAACTGTCCGGGTTTCTTTCAGCGGCAGCATTGCCAATCTGCTTCATCAGGTGGAAACCCTATATCGGAACAAGCTTGCCAACAGGGTGGACCGGCTTCATCCCCTGTATCATCCTTATTCCTATCCTTCCCTGCAGGACTTTCAGACCGCCCTTTGGAATTTTCTCACAGAAGCCAACAAAGTATCCTACAGCAGCACAGCGCCTCTCGCAAGACCGGAAAGATGGAGGAGGCTGTGGCTTATATCCAGCAGAATTACCAAAGGGATCTGAACATGGCCATGGTTTCCAACCACATCTCTGTCAGCTATTCCTTTTTCTCCCAAGCCTTTAAAAGAATATACTGGCATGAATTTCATCAATTATCTTAAGGATCTCCGCATTCAGCATGCGAAAGAACTGCTGGTTACCACCGACCTGCACATCGCTGAAATCAGCCTGCAGGCAGGCTTCGAAAATGAAAAGCATTTCATGAAGGTATTCCGCGGCATGGTGGGCGTTTCCCTACCGAATACCGCAGGAACACCGGCAAAAAGAGCTGAGCCGTAAATCTATCTCCTCCGCTCAAGAAAATGCCTGAATTTCCCTCTCGGGGCAACTCAGGCATTTTCTTATTCGAAAGCAACAGCGGAAATGCTGTCCTTACTTGTGGTATTTGGTATGGTTCAAAATCTGAAATGCCGGTATAGCTGCTCGCAAAGCATTACCCGGGCCAGTTGGTGCGGAAAGGTCATCTCCGACATGGAAAGTCCCCTCCCGCCTGCTTGACTTGGGGGAGAGTCCATAGGAACTGCCGATTGCCAAGGTAACGGCGCCTGGGGACTGCATGGCTGCAGACAATCGCCTGGCAAACCCTTCCAGAACCCGTCTGTTTTTCCCTCGATGCAAAGTGGGATCAATTGCCCGGCCGACTGCTTCAGAATCGCCTCCCCTTCCCGCTCCAGGGCGGCTTGAATTTGGGCGGAAGAAGGATCGAGGAAGGCAGCCGTTCTTCCGGAAGCTCCCTAATTTCAAACTTGCAAAACGGCTGCAGGCGCTTTGCATATTCCGCTACCGCCTCACGCCAATAGGTCTCTTTCAGCTTTCCACACACACCAACCTTACAGTGAGCACCAGAAATTCCTCCATCTTCAAACTACTGAAACAAAACCACGCTTTCCACCGGCGTCATTTCGCCCCTTCTGTACGGAGATTACAGTCAGACAGGGCCTCCCGTTTATCTCTGTAAAAAGGTTTTTGACCCGCCTGTTTCCACAACAGATTTGGCAATTTCTAAAAAGATCATAGTTTTCCATCCGTATTCTCCGGCCTGGCGGCATCCAGCAAGAAATCTACATTGGGGACATAACCCGCTTCCACAAGCGAGGCAAGGGCGGTTTCCAGCGCAATGGCCCGCGTGTTATTTTTCCCTGCTCAAATGCGCCAGCAAAATCCGTTTCGTGCCGCTCCCTAGCCAGCTTCGGCAAAAAACGCAGCGCAAGCCGCGTTGGAAAGATGGCCCCGGTCTGACAGGATACGCCGTTTCAGATGATAGGGATATCCCCGTTACGAAGCATCTCCACATCATGATTGGATTCAATCACTGCGAAATCGCCCCCAGCGGGTTTTTCCATCACTTCCTCTGAAAGGCATCCCAGATCGTGGACAAGGTAAAACACCTGTCGTCCTCTGTTTTAATCGAAATCCCAGGGATTCCCGCACAGTCATGAGACGTGTGAAAGGGTGTGACCGTCATACCCGCCAACTGCATCCCCGTTTCCGCCACATGAGTTTCCGCATCCGCCAAAGCCCCCTCCAACGCCTGCAGGGGTCCCCTGGGAGGCAATGATGGGCAGATGATATTTTTGGCAAACACCCGCACGCCATTGACGTGGTCCGTATGCTCGTGGGTGAGCAGAATTCCTTGAACGCCAGCGGTCAATCCCGCAGGCGCGCAGCATGTTGTCCAACTGCCGCGCACTGCGGCCGGCGTCGAGCAGTAAACCTGCACTTCTTGAACCTATGTAATAGCTGTTCCCTGAGCTTCCGCTGAACAGGGGGCATAACCTTGCCATACAAATATCCTCGTTTTTCTGCAATCGCTAAAGCAGGAACCCAATTCGGGTTTCCCTGCAGGTTTTTCAAATGAATTCAGCCGATCTTGTCCAGTGTACGTTCAGCTCTTCCATCCGGTAAATATCAGCGCCAAGCTCTACCAGCTTTTCTACGATATTCTCGTAGCCGCGCTCGATATACTGTACATCCTCTACCTGTGTGGTGCCTTCCGCTACCAAACCGGCAATCACCATCGCCGCGCCCGCACGGTCAGCGCCCGAACAGGAGCCCCTTTCAGGCGGTCCGCACCTTCTACAATGGCCACCTTGCCATCCACTGTGATCTGTGCTCCCATCCGTCTGAGCTCGTCCATATTTTTAAAACGATTATTTTTTCCCATACGCTCTCGTTTACCATGCTTGTCCCTTTTGCAGCGGAGAGAAGCGTCGTCATCTGCGGCTGCATATCCGTAGGAAAGCCGGGGTGAGGCATAGTCTTTACATTGCACTTGCGCAGAGGCCGCTCACATAAAACGCGGACAGTGTCGTCTCCTTCTTCTATAGTGACGCCCATTTCCACCAGTTTTGCAGAAATAGATTCCAAAAATGCTTCGGCGTCACATTTTTCACAACCACATCGCCGCCCGTAGCCGCCGCAGCCACCATGTACGTACCCGCCTCAATCTGATCGGGGAATGATGGAATAAGTGACGCCTCGCAGCCGCTGCGCCCATGAATCTTAATGGTGTCAGTACCCGCCCCGCGAATATCCGCCCCCATTGTGTTTAAAAAAGTTGGCTAAGTCTACAATGTGGGGCTCCCTGGCGGCATTTTCAATCACTGTAAGCCCTCTTGCCTTTACAGCAGCCAGCATGATATTCATCGTCGCGCCTACGGTGACCACATCGAGATAGATATTGGCTCCATGAAGGTCGTTTTTGGCGGAGACGGAGATCATGCCGTTATCAAGACTGTAATCGCAGCCCAGGGCTACAAACCCCTTCAGGTGCTGGTCAATGGGCCGTACGCCGAAAGTACAGCCGCCCGGCAGCGGCACCACGGCATTACGGCAACGCCCCAGCAGTGCGCCGATAAAGTAATACGAAGCACGGATGCGGCGGGCAATCTCTGCCGAAACAATGTCTGTCATAATGGGACGGGGATCGATCTCCACGGTATGAAGATCCAGGTATTCCACTCTGGCTCCCATTTCTTTCAGGATATAGGTGGGTGTTTTTCACGTCGGAAATATCCGGGATATTCTCGATGCGGCAGGGAGAATCTGAAAAAGAATCACAGCGGGGAGAATGGCCACTGCTGCATTTTGGCTCCGCTGATATTTTACTTCGCCTGTCAGACGGCATCCGCCTTTGATCACGTATTTATCCAAATTTACACTTCCTAACGACTTTGAGGACAAGTCAGTTTGAAGAACATTTTTACTTGTTAAATTAGTATTTGACCGTTGTTAATAATAATACATACCGGTCAAAAGTCAATATCAGGAACGCCCAACGCCCTGATACTCACAAACCTTACCGAATCTGCACATAATTTACGTCATCCGACAGCGTTTTGCATTTCGGCGATTTATCTATAAAAGCAGGACATCAACTACTTTTTTTGCCAAATACAACAGGTCTCTCTTCCCCTCTACGCAGCCGGCCGATATTGGAACGATGTTTGATGAGCACAGTCCCCCGATAAAGAGCGAGGCCGCCGTTACAAACAGCAGATACCAAAGAGAACGCTCTGCATTGCCCTGCAGCGGACTTCCTGAAAAATCGAAAAAAGTAACCCAGGAGAAACGTGTACACAGGGTAGGCCACAGCACAGACCACTGAGGCCAGGGACACAATCCGTTTCCAGAGGAACACGAGCAGGAAGGTTCCGATTACCAGCAGAAATGCCCTCCAATCCAGCAGGGCAATCATCGCCGCGGAAGCAACCACGCCTTTTTCCTCCCGGAAACCGTAGTAAACAGGAAAGATATGCCCCATCACGCAGGCCATCCCTGCTATGTACTGGCCCGCTTTTACCAGCTCATAAAGAGACGGGCAGGCCCAGCAGAAAAATGCCAGGTACATAATGAGGTAGGCCAGCAGCACGGCGGCGACACACTTGACAAAAATCACCCACAAAGGTGAGAATGGCAGGCACCTTCCCGACAGTGCGCAGCATTGGTCATTCCGGCGTTCCCACTGCCGTATTTGCGAATATCTTCCTTATGTTTAAACAGTCTGGTCAAAATAATCGACCAATTGATACTGCCCAGCAAATAACCGGCCACAGCAGCGAAGCATGGGCAAAACAAGATATCCCAGATATTCCATTGTATAGGCGCTCCCGCCCATTCCCGGGCAGAGCGCTCTTCCTCCTCTGCTATTCTTTATCCTTTCGCTCACGCACAATCATTCTCACCGGGGTCCCTTCCAGGCCGAACGTATCCCGGATCCGGTTTTCCAGATAGCGCTGGTAAGAGAAATGAAACAATTCTTTATCGTTGACAAAACAGATAAAAGTAGGGGGCTTTGTGGATGCCTGGGTCATATAATAGATTTTTCAGCCGTTTGCCTTTGTCCGTGGGCGGCTGTACCCGTGCGTAGCCTGGGCCAGGATATCGTTGAGCATTCCAGTGGTTACCCGCATGGCGTTGCTGGGAAGCGACCAGGTGGATCAATTCAAACATCCTATCCAGCCTCTGGCCGGTTTAGCGGAAATAAACAGGATCGGCGCGTAGGACATAAAGCCGAAAAATCTTTTCGCTTTGTGCGCATTTCCTGCATGGTCTTCCCATCTTTTTCCACCGCATCCCATTTGTTGACCGCGATGATGCATCCCTTGCCCGCCTCATGGGCAATACCGGCCACCTTGGGTCCTGCTCAGTGAACCCTACCTCTCCATCAATGAGGATCAGGCAAACGTCAGCACGCTCTACAGCCATCTTGGCACGATGATTGCTGTAATGCTCAATGGCATCTTCCACCTTGCTTTTTCCGGCGCAGCCCAGCCGTGTCGATAAAGGTAAAGGTTCCGGTATTTTCAATCGTGGTATCTGCATCACGGGTGGTCCCCGCGATATCAGAGACGATGCAGCGGTTTTCTCCCGCAACCTGTTGACCAGAGAGGATTTCCCCACATTCGGGCTTTCCGATTACGGCAACCTTTGATGATCTCGCCCTCTTCCTCCTCTTCTTCCGGGAATTCGATAAGCTCGCAGATCCGGTCCAACAGGTCGCCGGTACCGTAGCCATGGACAGAGGAAACCATCATAGGATCTCCCAGGCCAAGGTTATAAAACTCATAGAACTCCGCAGGCGGGTCTCCCACCTGATCGCACTTGTTAACACACAAAACCACCGGCACGCCGCTTTTGAGCAGCATAGCTGCAATATCGGCGTCCGTAGCGGTGACGCCGGATCGAACGTCCGTCACCAGCACAATGGCGTCTGCCGCCCCAATGGCAAGCTGCGCCTGCTCCCGCATTTGCGATAAAATGATATCTTTGGAGGCGGGCTCAATCCCTCCGGTATCCACCACGGAAAATTTTTTCCGCACCATTCCACATCCCCGAAAATCCGGTCCGGGTCACGCCGGGAGTATCCTCCACGATGGAGAGCCTCTGCCCCACAATTTTATTGAAAAGTGTAGACTTTCCCACATTCGGCCTGCCTACAATGGCAACAATCGGTTTTCCCATAACTTAGTTCTTACCCCTTTCCTGTCTGCCCGAACGGGGCAGCCTCTCTGTCTCTGTGAGCTCGTCCCGAAAGGGCGGCTCCTGTTCCTGTTTTCCGTCGTGCCTCCCACGCTCAGGCAGAAGCCGTCACTGCCCCGCTCCCTCATAAGGATTATGGCGCGGGGCGTCAGACACATAGTTTCCGCAATGGCCCCAGCCAGGGCTTCTCGCCGGTGTTTTTCCACCCGAAAGAGGGAACCCCCAGCTCCCGGGACAATTCCTCCAGCGTCATGTCGTCCAGAAAGATATCTTCCCGCTCTTCATCATGTTGGAAGCCAGCAGTACGGCATCCCCCCCAGTTCCCTGCCTTTCAGCGCTCCGACAATATCCACGCCAGTGAAGGCCGGTCACATCCACTGTACCGCCGAAGAAATCATTGTGCACCGGCACCAGATCTATAGTTAAATTATGGCATTTTGCGCGCAATCCGTCAAGCATGGAATCTAAAAAGCATAGCCTGCCTCTCCTGTGGGAATCGTGACTTTCCGGGGGCTGCTCCGGTAACCGCAGTTCCTCAGCGCCCAGTCAAACTCATCCTGAAGATTCCGCAGCATCCCCACCCCGTTTTCAATCTGCGGGAAATCCTCATAAAACTCAAGGGGGAATGGGCCGTTCCGCCATCAGGTACAGCTCATCAGAGGCAAACACAGTCCGGCTGCCCCGCGCCTTTCTGAATTGCTCTCCGAAACGCTCAATGAGGTCCAGAACTTCGCCTGCCGTTTCCCTGTTATATGGAGTCAGCGGATACAAGCCCTCCCGATAGCGTGTCAGCCCTACCGGCACACAGGCAACGCTCAGGAGACTCCCTCCTCCCCCAAATCAAACAGCTTATGCAAAGTAGATTCTAACGCCGGTCCGTCATTGACGCCGGGACAGGATACGATCTGGCAGTTCAGCCTGATGCCGCCTTCCGCCAGCCGATACAGATGCCGCAAAGAGTCTCCGGCAAACCTGTTATTCATCATTTTGCAGCGGGCTCCGGATCCATCGTACCGAAATGTTGATGGGGCTGATATGCATTTTGAGCACACGATCGATCTCACGGTCATCAATATTTGTCAGAGTGATATAGTTGCCGAACAAAAAGGAAAGCCGGTCATCATCATCTTTGAAATAAAGAGTTTCCCGCATTCCAGGAGGAAGCTGATCGATAAAGCAGAAAATGCATTTGTTGCGGCAGGACCTCTGCTGATCCATCAGATACGTATCAAGAAGCAAAGCCCAAGCTGTGCATATTGAGGTTTCACAATCTCAGCACTATATTCTTTCCCACTGCGGCACAAATTAAGCCGCACATTCCTCTCCGTTTCAAAAAACGGTAGTCAAGAACGTCAGTAATTTCATGGCCGTTGATAGCAAGCAATATGTCCCCCGCTCTGACTCCCGCTTTTTCAGCCCTGCTGTGCGGTTCCACACCGTCAATTTTCACCGCCATTGCCTCTCATCCTCCTTCTTCCGCATTTTCAGCGCCATACCGTTTGCGTCCACATACGGTTTTTTCGAAAAGAGAAGGGAGCGCATGGCCGCGTTCCTCTCTCCACTCTTTCAGAACAAATTACGCATCTTTCTTCACGACTGCTCTGCCGTTGTAATAGCCGCAATTGCCGCAAACTCTGTGAGGTGTTTTGTATTCTCCGCACTGAGGGCATTTCATAAGCGCGGGAGCCTGAAGCTTCCACACATTCGAACGTCTCTTATTCTGTCTTGCGCTGGATACCTTACCCTTTAGGTACTGCCATGAGTAGCACCTCCTTATATGGAAAACTGAGATTTCATTTTGTTTCCGATGAATCCTGCAACAATTTCTTCAGAATTTCCAGCCGGGAATCTGTCTGCTCTTTTTCGCAGGAACAATCCCCTAAATTCAGGTTAAAACCACAACTGGGGCACAGCCCTCTGCAGTCTGGTGAACACAAAAATTTGCTGGGCATCTCAAGCAGGACATCCTCAGTGAGAAGCTCGTCCAAATCGAGCCTTTCTCCAGGTACGAGAATGTAATCATCGTCATCCCTTCTTTTCGTTAAGCTCCCGCACCAGCGTGTGGGAAAAACGCACGATCTTTTCCTGTACAGTCTCCTCATTGCACCGGTCACAGGGCATCGTCACTGTGTAATGCAAATGTGCTTCCAAGTCCACAGATCCCGCAAAGCTATGAAACACTGCACGCACTTTCACCGGTTCAAGAAACGGCTTGACACCGTTCACCTCAACCTGGGAAAGATCAAGATCGTATTCGACGGTATCGGACAGGTCATCCGACAAAAAATACTTTTTAAATCGATTACCATAACCCTACCTCATGCCGTACTGATATATTATAATAAGTTCCATTTCTCTTGTCAAGAGTTTTCTCTGGAAAAAGGTACTCCAGAAAAGGAGGCGGCTATTTAGCCGCCTCCCGGTAAGGGATATTTTCTGTGAAGAATCATGGGGCCATTTTTTACAGCCCGCTTTTTCCTCACCTGCCCTCTTTTCCGGTTTTATTTGGCAACAAACTCAACAACAGACGCCGGAATTTCATCTTCAGCGGCGGAAATCGAAAGTACGAAATTGGTGTTTGCTTCCTCACCAAGCTTCTTGAGCTTCTCCACCAGTTCCTCCACAACCTCTGCCCCTGTTCCGGTAATCTTCAACGTAGAATCAATCAGAATATCCGTAACATCATAGTTGCCTGCACAAATTCCACTGACAAAGCCAAACAGCATATCAGCACTTTGAATTTTATAGGCATCGGCATCCACCAGACGCGCAGCATGGGAAATATCATAGGTAAGCTTGAGGCCCTTTTCAATCACCACGACGCAGCCCTTCGAAGTTTCGAGCGCGGCATTTGCCAGTTCGATGAGCTTTTTCGTTTTGCCGGAGCCTTTTTACCAGTTAAAAGAGTAATCATATTGCAACTCTCCTTAATTTATTATTCCGCCCGAAAAGGGCGGGAAGTACCTTGATTACTTCGACAGCCGCTTTTGGAGTTCCGCCTTGGCAGCCTCATAACCAGGCTTGCCCAGCAGAGCGAACATATTCTTTTTATAGCTTTCCACACCAGGCTGGTCAAAGGGATTCACTCCCAGCAGATAGCCGGAAATCGCGCAGGCCTTCTCGAAAAAGTAAATAATCTGGCCCAACGTATCCTCTGAAAAATCAGGGGCATGAATCACCACATTGGGGACGCCGCCGTCATTATGCGCCAATACAGTACCTTCAAAAGCCTTTTCATTGATAAACGCCATGGTGCGGCCTTCCAGGTAGTTGAGTCCGTCCACATCCTCCGGGTCATTGCCCAGGTTATTTCCTGTTTTGGCTGGTCGATGAGCATCACCGTTTCAAACAGAGTACGACGGCCATCCTGGATATACTGTCCCAAGGAGTGCAAATCGGTAGAGAAGACGACGGATGCCGGGAAAAGTCCCTTATTGTCCTTTGCCCTCGCTCTCTCCGAACAGCTGCTTCCACCACTCGTTCATCATGGCATAGCGCGGCTCATAACTTACCATCACTTCGGTGCATTTTCCCTTGTTGTAAAGGATGTTGCGGATTGCGGCATATTTATAACAATCATTTTTCTTCAGAGAAGGCTTTCCATACAGTTCTGCCGCTTTGGCTGCACCGGCCATCAGCGCATCAATATCCGCGCCGGCCACCGCGATGGGAAGCAGGCCGACTGCCGTCAGAACCGAGTACCGTCCGCCCACATCGTCGGGCACGACGAAGGTCTCATAGCCTTCTTTGTCGGCCAGCTGCTTCAGCGTCCCCTTCGCCTTATCGGTTGTACAGAAAATTCTGTCCTTGGCGCCCTCTTTTCCGTATTTTTTCTCCAGAAGTTCCCGGAAAACGCGGAATGCAATGGCAGGCTCAGTGGTAGTGCCTGACTTTGAAATCATGTTGATGGAAACATCCTTGCCCTCACAAATGGAAACCAATTCTGCCAAAGCGGTAGAGCTAATGCTATTGCCAGTAAAGTAGATGTTGGGGGTATCCTTTTCAGGTCGTTATAACGGTCGGACTTCAAAAACTCAATAGCGGCGCGGGCACCCAGATAGGAACCGCCGATTCCGATGACGATAAAAACATCGGAATTTTTCTTGATACGCCCGGCCGCAGCCTTAATTCTCGCAAATTCTTCTTTGTCATAATCGGTGGGGAGCGTCACCCAACCGATAAAATCATTGCCCAAACCAGTACCGGAATGCAACAGTTCATGCGCAGCTTTACCTGCGGTTCCATAGCTTTATATTCCTGTCCGAAACAAATCCCTTCAGGTACCCGTCCTCCAGCTTTAAAGGCATTGTTAAGACCTCCTGAATTTTATTTTTCCTGTTTTTTATATTCTGCAATAAGTCAAAGGAATTTGCAAGCTGGCGTCCATGGATATTTACGAAGAGTTCAGAAAGCCTAAAAACTCACAAAACTGCGCAGCAGATAAAAAAAGGAAGAGCCAAATGTGATTTTTTCCGCGTTTCCTGCCGCTGTAATTTCGACCTCTGCCATTGTCTCCCCATTTACCAGAAACTTTACTTTACCGAGGACATCGCCTTCGTTTACCGGAGCTTCAATCGTTTCCTGCAGCTCCACTTTTTCTCAACCGTTCCCTGGTCGCTGGACTTTAGCAAAACTTTCGGCATCTCCCCAACTTTAACCTTCACCGTGTCCTGCATGGCCCCTTTCACCGGCACTTCAGGAAGTTCAGGCGTCTCCGGCACGGTCACGGACCAATTGGCAAAACCGTAATCCAACAGTGCCGCTGCGTCTTTAAACCGGTTATCTGTGCTGTCAGCTCCCAGTATAACGGAAATCAATCCCAGAGAATTGCGTTCTGCCGTAGCGGTGATGCAGCTTCCAGCCTGAGAGGTCGTACCGGTTTTCAAACCGGTGATGCCGTTATAGGTACGGATCAGCTTATTGGTATTTACCAGCTGGGTTTGCCCGTCCCGTACATAGTCGATCCAAGTCAAAGTATAATCGAAAATTTTAGGGTGCGTCAGCAGTTCCCGGCTCATCAGCGCCACATCATGTGCGCTGGTCACGTGGCCTTCCTCATCGAGTCCATTGCAGTTTTTAAACACAGTATCGTTCATACCCAATTCCTGGGCTTTCTGGTTCATCCTCTGAACAAAGGCTTCCTCACTGCCCCCACGTTTTCTTCTGCCAGCACAACCGCCGCATCGTTGGCGCTCATAATCACCGTCGCCTTCAGCAGATCGTCCACCGTCATAGCCTCGCCTTCCTTCAGCCAGATATCCGACCCGCCCATGGAAGAGGCGTGGGCCGACGCCGTGAGGGTATCTGTCAAGGAAAGCTGCCCGAGTCAATGGCGTCGAAAGTGAGACATAAGGTCATCACCTTTGTGATAGAAGCACAGGGCCGCACTTCGTGCGAGTTTTTTCAAAGAGGACTTTCCCAGTGGACGCCTCCATCAGCACAGCCGACGGAGCTGAGATTTCCACCTCATCCGCACTGGCTAAAACGCCAGGCATGACTGCTATTCCTAACAGGACTGCCGCCAGAAGCACCGCTATTTTCCGTTTCATTTCTGTTCCACCTTTCTTCTCTTGCTGCCGTTTTCCAATTTATAGATATGCATTTCTCTGCAAAATCATGGCAAAAATGAGCCATGGAAAGAAATTCCATGGCTAGCATATTTGGCAGCAAAATTATTCTTTTTCCAGAGACCAGCAAAATTTTCCGCAGCCAGACTTACAAGGAGGCGTACTTTCTTATAAATCCGGCGGTCCATATAGCGGCGCGCCCCATAAACTCCCGTACCGTTACAACGCCAATGTAGCGCAGCGGCAGATGCTTTTCCGGCTGCTGGGCATACCAGTTCAGCGTTCTGTCCTTCCAGAGATCAGCCTCCTGTCCCGAAAGTACTTCCCCCACATCCTGTCCCCGCGCCTGTCTCAGGTACTCCCAGACCCTTTCCCGCCATGGCAGTTCCCGATACAAAAGCAAGTCGATTTGATCCGTGTCGCTATAATAGGCCTGCCGGACCGTCTGCACCGGAGAGGGATCCGCACCGTACCGAGCGGTATAGGGGCCATAAACCAGTTCGTTCCAATAGGCGTCTGTCAGCACATGCACCGCATAGCCAAGAAAAAAATCCGCATTCTCTCTGCCTGTATGGCGCTGTAAAAACATGGCGACAGACGTCAAATCAGACGTATGGCGTGTTCCCAGATGGGACACCACCTTAGCTTCCGGTCCTGGATCTTTCCGCATATGTACGCCATCCGGCGCTATGCTGCCCAAATAGAATGCGGGAAAATCCCGAATATGCAGCAGACCTTCCTCTATCATTCCATGAGCAGTTCCCAAATGTACCATGGGCAGCGGCATTTTTTCTCTTTTCCTCCTGTTCTCCCACATTTTCGATCCCCTCAAGCATTTTTCTCTTGACTCTCAAATAGGCTCCAGGGACAATAGGAGCTTCCGTTTTCCAAAACACAGTCATCTCCGCATGAGGCGCCACTTCAATCGGTTCCATCTCCCCGTTCCACAGCTCCTGCAGTTCTGCAGTAACTGGTTCGGCATGGGGCTGCAGCACATCGACAGTTTCTCCACGGAAAAACCTGCCGCGCTGCCTTAACTCGATGAAACCGTTCCGACTTCCCACGCAGACAGCCACCACCTCATAATGCCGGATATATCTGTCATTTTCCGGTGTCTGTCCCGGTTCGCCGCCGAAATAAAATCCAGTGGAATATTCCCTGTGGCTCAGCTTCTCCGTCTCTTCCACAATGTCCTGCGGCAGGGGAACCCCCGGGTGTTCCCAGTGAAAATCTACTGCCCTGCGGTAAGCGGAAGTCGCTGAAGCAACGTAGTAGGCGGATTTAGCCCGGCCCTCAATCTTCAGGCTGGAGATTCCAGCCTCTACTAACTCCGGGATATGTTCAACCATACATAAATCTTTCGAACTGAACAAATAGGCGCCCTTTTCTTCCTGCACCAGAGAAAACCCTCTCTTCCGGACGCCGGCGTTCCGTGACAAAATATTCCCAACGGCAGGGCTGCGCACATTCTCCCCGATTGGCATCCCTGTCCGTCAAATAGTTGGAAATCAAACATCTTCCAGAGAAGGACATGCACATCGCTCCATGTACAAACGCCTCAATTCCAGTTCCCGGGGCGTATGCTCCCGGATTTCCCGGATTTCCGCCAGCGATACCTCTCTAGCCAGCACCACACGTTTGGCTCCCAGTTCGTAAAAGGCGTTGGCCGTCTCATAATTCACCACGCCGGCCTGTGTGGAGACATGCAGCTCCACTCCGGGCGCATACTGCTTTGCCAGCATCATAACGCCCAGATCCGTCACTATAAAGGCGTCCACGCCTATTTTTGCACAAAACTCCAAAAATCCCGGCAGCTCTGCAAGTTCATAATTCCGTGGAAGCGTGTTGCAGGTAATATACACCTTCACTCCGTGCTGATGGCAGTACTGAACGGCCCATTGCAGCTCCTCTTCCCCAAAATTAGAGGGACCCCGGCGCATTCCAAAATTTTTCCCCGCCAGATACACGGCGTCCGCACCGTACTGTACAGCCGAGAGGAGCCGCTCCCGGTCCCCGCAGGGGAGAGCAGCTCCGGCTTTCTTTCCATCGTTTTTTATAGTTTCCTTCATCAATCCGTCAGCCCCGCCTCAACCAAATTTGCAAGATGATCCTCTTCATTCGTGGCATAATAGGCCGTACCGTCGGCGCTATGGCAGAAGTAGAGATATTCTGCAGCATCGCCGTCGGTATTTGGCTGCTGCGCCGCCTTGATGGCGTCAGGCCCGGATTGCATATGGCGCCCGCCGGCAAACCTGTGATCTCATACGTATCGTAATTGCCATGGGGCAGTGCGCCCTGTTCCGGAATATCAGCCCGCGTCTTGTAGGGATAGAACATGGTGGAGTCGCACTGCAGCATCGGCACCCCATAATCCACCCCAAAGCTGAGCCTGTTATGCAGGACCGCGGAGACATTGTACATGTCGTTGGTATTGGCAGCCTCAGCTTGAATGATGGAAGCCAGGGTGACAACCTGATCCAGGGACATGCCGGAATTTGCGATTTTGGTCTGCAGATCGTCCGTCAGCCGCTTTTCAAAGTTCGTCAGCAGCTTGCCCACCACATCAGCCAGCTCTTCCCCTTTATAAAAATCATAGGTATCGGGGAACAGGTATCCCTCCAGCTTATAATACTTGCCGGAGGCATCCCCATTTGAGCAACCATCGGGTAGCCGCTGAAATCCCCGCTGTTGAGAATATCGAGGAATTCCTGGGCAGAGCAGACCTCATTTTCTTCCAGCAGCTGCGCCACCTGCAGCACCGTATAACCCTCAGGGAAGGTCACCGTAACTGTTTCCCTGCTCTCATTGCCGCCCTGAAGCTTGTTAATGATATCCTCATAGTCCAAGTTGGTTGCAAGCTCATACGGACCGGGCTGAAAATACTGCATATCAGCAGTCACCTTGCAATAAATGGTGAAGAATTCCTTCTTGGAAATGACTCCCTTTTGATAGAGGATGTCCGCCAGCTGTTCAGCCGTCACATTGGCGGGAATCACCACTTCCGCTTTTCCCTGGTTCCGGCCCACCGCAAAGAAATCGTTGGAACCGCCAATGAGATAGCTGGCCAATGTAAACGACACCAGCAGCACCATGGCCAGCCACACCAGGGAAAACACCCTGGTTTTTTCTTGCTTTCAGCTTATTGCGCTTTTATGGGCTTTTTCCTCCGCCCTGCGTTCTTTTTCAGTATAATAGATTTTTTTTTGTTCATGGGAGGTTCGGCATAGGAAGCGGAGGCTTCTCTCTTCCGCTCCGGCACAGGTATAGGACCTGTCGCAAGCTTATTCTCGTCAATATTGAGTTTAAAGTTCCCGTACCTTTCGGCACATTCCTGTTATTTCTACTGTGATCGTCCATAGAATTCCTTCCTTTCCGGGCACTGTGGAGAAACCGCAAAGCTTCCATCCTCCGTGATCAGAATCTGCACCCTTTGATCGTGCGGTTCCGGGGCAGTTCCTGCTGTACCAGCTCCCGATAGCACAGTCCCGCCGCCACGATTTTTTCCCCGCCAAAAAGCGGTCGTAATATCCCTTTCCATAGCCCAGCCGGTAGCCCAACCGATCAAAAGCTATGCCCGGCACCAAACAAAGAACAGTCTGCCAATCCGTATGATCCAGACTTTTCTTCGGATCCGCTCCAAAATACCGTACCGGCCCGGTTTCAGTTCCTCTGTTGAATCGATCCGGCAGAAAACATGGCGCCGTCCCTGGAGGACAATAGGGGACACAAACCTCTTTCCCTGCTCCAGAGCCCGGCGCAGAATAAGAGCAGTTCCCACTTCGCTGGCTCTGCCGATATACAGCAGCAAGCTGGCGGCCCGCCGGTATTGCGGCAGAGAAAGCAAGTTTTCCGCAATGGCTTCCTCCCGTTCCTGCGATGTTCCAAACCGTCCCGCACCTCCAGCAGCTTCTTTCGCAGCTCCTGCTTTGACGGGTTTAGGACTCCCATTGTATGGAATCCCTAAGCTCGTCGGACTTTTCTTTGGAAACCAGCAGCTCCACCAGCTTCAGGCCGAACTGTGTGGAAACACCCATTCCCCCTTGCCGTTAGTATGTTTCCCATCCTGGCAGACATAGTCAGCTGAAAGAACAGCTCCCTCAAGCTCCTGCTGGAATTTCGGAAACGCAGTCGCTTTTTTCCCCTGCAGCAGACCCTTATGTCCTAAAATGGAAGGCGCCGCGCAGATTGCCGCCACAAGGACACCCTTCCCCACGCAGTTGTCGATGCTCTCCTGCACGGCGGAAGAATGCTCCAGGTTGAGAGTGCCCGGCATTCCACCCGGAAGCACAATTGCCTCTGCCTGCGCCATATCCGCCTCTTCAGCGAGAAGATCCGCCTTTACGGAAATGCCATGGGAACCGGTAATTTCCAGCCCTCCCACGCCTGCCAAGCCAACTTCAAGGCCAGCACGCCGCATGAGATCTACGGGAGTTAGGGCCTCAATTTCTTCAAAACCTTCCGCCAAAAACACATAGACCATACTTCTTCTTCCTTTCCATTTCATAATATTGCCCGCTGTCAGAGCAGTTCTTCCAGCTCGGAAAGCACTGACTGATGGATTTTCTCCCTCTCCAGGGGAACTCCATTCTCCGAACAGGGAATCACATGCCAATGCAGACGTTGTGCAGCAAAACGGGCAGTCTGCGCACAGTCCCGCAAAAAAAGGCCAGATCGCTCTCATGAATATCCTTTTTCTCTTCGTCCCCATGATACCTGCCCAAGAGCAATGCCTGTGAAACTTCTACCGGCATATCGAGAAAAAGCACCAGATCCGGCCTGGGAAGCCCCAACTTGTCATATTCAAAATCCTGCGCCCAGGGAGAGGTAGTTTTCCCACTCTGTCCTGGGCAATTTCCCCAATTGATAGATCATATTTTGGTATAGCGGTCGGCCAAAATGGGCACGCCGCCTTCATAATCCGCCTTCCAGTCAATCTGGAAACTGGCATACCGGTCCACCGCATAAAAAAGCGCTGGCAGCGTAGGCGTTCACCTCTTCAGGATTCTTTCCAAAATCCCCATTCAAATACATTTTACCAAGGCAGAGGAAGGGGAACCGTAATCTGGAAATGTGATTTTCCGCACCCTTCCGTATCTGGCGGAAAGGGCCTCATAGAGGAGCTGGGCCTGCGTGCCCTTTCCGCTTCCATCCAGTCCTTCCAGCACAATCAGGCTCATGAACACACTCTCCCTGAAACAGAATAATTGAACCTGTGAAACGGCTCCGCCCTTTCAGGCTCAAAGCGCTTCAAACTTCTTTCGGACTTCCTGCGGCCTACCGCAGGACATTTTCCCTCCGGACAACCACCCCGCAGGCAGGGCGGGCCCGCTTTCTGAAAGAGATGGGGTGCCACTGCCTTCACCTCCCGGAGCATTTGGGTAGCCAGCTCACGGATTTCCCACTGCGCCCGGTTGCAGCAGCGGTGGGTAAAAATTCATCAACGATCTGGCGTTCATGGTACAGATCATTTTAGTAGCACAGGCGTTGGGCAGCACGAAGCGCGCATCCTCTATGGCCTTTTTTCCGCCTTGCGGGCCGCGCTCTTTTCATCCTCTCCCTGCGTAAGAAATTCCTTCCGGTGTTTTTCTTTCAGCAGAGCCGTCAGGCGTTCGTAATGCCGGGCGTCCTCAACCATTGCCTGCAGAAACTCCTCCTTTGCCTCAGGAATGCCCTCTATCTCCGGCGGCAGGACAAATTCGAAATCATCCTCCCTGACATAGCGCTGACTTTGCACGCTGAAAGAAGCAATGCGGTGTCGGGTAATCTGCGCCAGCAGCGAACGGATACACCTTCGATCCCAAAGGTAAAGCTGGCATGTTCAATGGGGCTTTCATGCCCGATCTCCCCCAGCATATCCAGGAAGGAGGCGGTCTTTTCCTCCGTGAGCCCCTCCATTACGGTCCCGATATCCGCCGAGGCATAACAGAGCTTGGCGGCGCAGGCCACCGTTTTTCCGGTTCTGGCGTATAGGCCAGCAATTCCCACATGCAGCATAATATGGTTCCTCCAGGGACAAAATTCTATCTCACCTTTGCAATTGTCTGTTATTATAGCAAAGATTCCATCTCTTCTCAACCCCCGGCTTTTTAAGAAAAGACGGACGCCGTTCCCTTTTCCTTACAAATACTTCTTTTATGCTTCGGCAAACATTTCCTGCTTTTGCTATTGTTTCATAATGAAAAAGGGATTTTTACGGGCAGAACAAACTGTGGCGCAGGGTGATTTAGATTCAAAACTTTATCGCCCGAAGAAAAACATCATGGCTTTCACCCATAAAGTTCACCGTGTAAAACTGCTGCAGAAGAAAAACTTCTGCAGCAGTTTTTACCATTTCTTCCCTTCCTGCGCATAGGCGGAATCCCAATATTCCCCAACCAGGAAAGCAAGTCCTGCTGGGTCGTTTTTCCGGAAAGCAGGTCTCGAAGCCTGTCATTAGCCTCCTGCCTGTACCCGGAATATGCTTCGTACCTCTGAGGTTCCGACGCAAACTGATACCAATCGCTGCGCTTCATCATCTCCGTGTAAACCGCCCGTTTTCCCTCCAGGAAAAAATCATCCAGTTCATAGGAGGTCAGATGGACAGGCGTGGTATCCGTCACCTTTGACAAATGTGTATTGTTGTCTGCGTTGGATAAAAAGCAGAGAAAATGAACTGCCGTCTCTGTCGACGCCGAAGCAGCGGACACGCCCCATCCCGCGAAATCATCCGAGAATACGGCCAGACCAGCTCCGCCTCTGGGGGTAAACGGCAACGCCCCCACTCGCCCTCTTCCATGTTCTCTTCCAAGAAAGGATATACATCCTCTCCCGCCAGCAGCAAGGCAGTTTTCCCCCTGCTGGAAAGCCTCTGCTGCCTCTGCTTCTTCCCATTGAAGCGCCTCTGCAGGCACAGCTTGCGAAAACACCGACACAAACTGGCTCATTCCTTCTGCGCCTGCTCCAGGGAGAAGATACTTTTCCTTCAAACTCCCGGGAAAAGTAAGCCGCACTGATATCCGCCATCCGCCCCACATTGACAGAACTCCAGACGACGGAATCCATATAATCCACAAGCCGGTCCTTTCCAGCCACTGCCAAGCCGGCTCCCTGATCAGAAAAGAGCCGCGGCGGCTTTTTTCCACCTCTTCCCAGACCCGGGGCACCAGCAGTGTAGACTCCGGATGGGCATCGTTATAGCTTTCAAACCAATCTTTCCGATAGTAGGGCATCTTGGGACGTACTTGCCGGTAACAAATAAACATGTTCTTCTCCATGCACCTTGCCCCTGCTTGGCGGCGGCAGAAAGGAGTACCATTCGTCCCACACCTCCATGTAAGGTTTGATATCCTTAAGCATTCCCTTTCTCCACATAAGCTGGAACCCATCCGCTGTGCAATTCCAACAGGTCTGTCTGTCCGCCTGCACTCAGGCGAGCCTCCAGTTCCTGAGCGTTTTTCAGGGTAATAATCTCTATCTCCGTTTTGGGGAAATCAGCCTCGTATTTATCCGCGATCTCCTCAGGGCGGCGGTGCGCGCCTGTGATGTTTCGAGCTCCACCAATACCAGTTTTGCTTCTGCCCCGTCATTACGCAGGCTCACCCGGCTCTGTTCCTCTGAGGATTCCGGCACAGTGCTGGCTGGCGCCGCACAGCCAGTCAGCAGCATGCAGACGATCCCCCCTGCGCAGGCCCACAGAGCCACTCTGCGTCTTCTTCCTAACAGACAAGTCTTACCTGCTCTATTCCGAAAGCGCCGAATGCGCCCATATGCTTTGTATTTGAAAATTTCTCTCTTACTTTCCGCAAAAAGTGTCTCAATTTTTGCCTCCTTCCTTTCTTCCGCAAGGTAATACGGATGTTCCTATTATATCTGGGAGAGGGCTGAAAAACAAGAAAAAGCGGCGTGATGTAAAATTTCCAAAAAAAAGCCCGCAGATAAAACAGCGGAAGCTGCCGGAATATCTGCGGGCTAAGTTCTTATTGACGAGATTTCTCAATTTTAACGATATACCCAGGTTTTCTGGGCTTGGGCTCGGGAGCAGCGCCGTCAGGATATCCCAGGGCAATGGATCCCACTCCCCGCAGCGTTTCCGGCAACCCCATGTTTTTAGTAAATCCTTTCCTTCCGGAGAGTCAAACATCTGTCTTTCCCGATGAATCCAGCAGGAACCCAGCCCAAGGGCATGCGCCGCATTCATCATATTGTCCAGCACACAGCTGCCGTCTTCCACCCATGTGCCCCGCCCGGATCCGCCAACACGATAATCAGGGTAGGCGCCCCATAATAGGGATCGCTTTCTGTTCCCATGACAGCGGCGTTCATCCGGCTGAGCAGCTCCCGGGTTTCAGGATCCTGCACCGCCACAATCACCGGGGACTGGGCCCCTGATCCCTGTCGGCGCGTAGGTTCCGGCTTCCAGCACGGCATCCAGTTCCTCTGTTTTCACCTGCTCCGCCTTGTATTTGCGGATACTCCTTCTAGTCTTCAACAATTCCAACAGTTCTTTTGCCATACGCTTTTATCCCCTTTCAAAATGGTGATATCTTCATCCTTATTCTTGCAGCATTTCAGACATACGCAGCAACAGCTCTATCGTACCTACATTATATCCACAACAGGCATACCGGATGCTGCGGCCGTCCGTGAGCAAAACCAGAGGCAAACGCTCCGGATCCACATAGGTCCGTCTGGCCAGAGCCGGAACGTCTGTCTGAAAATCCCCACACCAAATTTTTCGCCTCCGGCAGAACCGCTCGCGTTCTTCTCAGGGTCGGATCTTCCAGATCTTTTCGGACTCTACCACCAGATGAACCTGAAGCCCTGCCCTACAGATGCTGTCAGCAGCCTCCCGAAGTTCATTGAGGATATGCTCTGTGGGCTCCCGGCTGGTTTCAGCCAGACAGAAATTGCTTTTCCGTTTTCCAGCACCGCTGCGGCAGAATCTTCTGCTTCCCTCTTTCCAACCGGATGCCAAGGACAGTCCGGCAGCTCATACTGTTCCAGCAGGTCTGCAATCTGTACCTGCCGGAAGGAGAGGGGCAGAAGGGTTTCCTCTCCCTGCTTCACCGCAATGGTACACTGTTTTGCCAGCTGATTTCCGCCGGGAGTGCGGCTGACAGTGAGGATACGGTAAACGCCTTGGGGTAGAACAAAGTTTCCTCCTCCCCAGCAGGGATGTCTGAGGCGCTGAGAAGATGAAAGCCCTGTTCCGTCAGCTCAGACAAGCTCCAATTCTGTCTGTACAGCCCTGCATGTCCAGCGGGGGCCTGCACCGTCAGCCTCCCTACAGCTTCCTTTGAAAACAGCCTGCGGAAACTGCCGTCCTGAAAATATTCCGGTTCTTCCCTTTCTCCGGCCAAACGGGCAGGTACCCCCAAAGACCTGCAGAAAGCTACAAACAGAGCTTTTCTGTTTTCCGGGGATGCCGCCTTCAGAGCCGCCATCCCTGCGGGAGTGGCAGGTATGGCCTGATAGGTTTCTTTTTCTTCCCTAATTTCCCGGTTCATCCAATCCCAAAGGCTGGCCGGGTTTTCTGCAAAGGCGCTTCGCAGCTCTTCGGGGATCACAGTTCGAAGCTGGCGCCAGGGCCGCAAGGGCTCTCGCGAAATACGGGATGAAAGTAGGGCCCTCTCAAATACTTCCGGGAGAAATTTCTCCCGCCATTGGAATGCCGTTTGAGCGTCCTTCCAAACGTCCTCCGGCAGGGGCGCCGCCCGATCCTTCTCTGTGAGCAGTGAGAGAAACAGAGCTTCCTCTTCCGTTTCGGCCTCCGCTCCTTGCCGGGCGCGGCCGCTGCGCAGTGCGGCACAGCGGCAAAGCGTTTGCGTTCGAAACCGCTTTTGTTCCGCCGTCAGAGAGACAACAGAAAGCGGGTGATCCTCCGGCGCGATAAAGTCAAACTCTGTCCAGCCGGACAGCGGCGGCTTTTCAGACAGGACAAGTACCGTCTCCCTCTCCTCTGCCGTATTGACCAGCTTTTCTCCCAATAGGCCGTTCGCCGCCGCCACAATCAGAACACTGCCCAAGCCCAGCTGCAGGCGCACCTTCCCTGCGGTGTCGGCCTCGACAACAGCCACAGGATGGAAACCCGCCATATTCAGCACTTCAAAACGCACCCTTGCACCGGCCGCAGGCTTTCCGTCTTCCCCAGCACCCTGACGCAGTACTGCTCCGTCACGGCATAGCGGGAGGTTACGAGTTCTGTGACCATTCCCTCTACCAGCAAATCCTCCGGAGAGGAATCCGGAAAGAGGAATGCAAGTTCTTCTTTCGTACCAGGTACGAAGGCTCTCACCTGTTCCGTCATTGCCCTGGAGGCCGCATGGACAAACCATCCCAGATCCAAGACCGGCTCCGGCTCACAAGCTCCCAGGAAACGCCAGCGCGTCCCGTGGTAAGCCTCTACCCAGGCATGGTTATCGTCACAGTGGGACCACCACGGGGCATAGACCTGCCTGGCTGCGATGCCCACACTTCTCAGGGCTGCCGCCAAAAAGGCCGATTCTTCCCCGCAGCGGCCGTAGCCACATTGATAAACCGACAGCGGTGCAGCCGTCCTGTCATCGGTAGAGCGGTAGGTGGCCTGTTCCGCACACCACCGGTTTACCTCCAGCACCGCCTCCTGCAGGCTTTACCGCAGACTCTGGGCCAAAGGGATTCATAAAAAAGTGCCGGCAGGAGCGCAATTCTTCTGTGTTGATCCGCGGCGGCAGCACATAGAGCAAAAACAGGTGCTCCGGAAGTTCTGCACACCAGGGAACCGCCTCCCGCAGGAACAGTCCGTGGCGAACTGTTTCCCGAAACAGTTCTACCGGATAATCTCCCGCGTCAGACAGCGGCATGGAAATATACAGGTATTTCAGCAGCAGCGCCGCCTCCTCCGTACCTCCGCCTATAGCGGAGAGTACCTCCTGCTGCCTGGCGCCAAGAGCCTCAAACTGGTTTCCCACTTTGAGTTTACATAACTTTTAAATTCCATCGATATCTTCACGCCTGATCCAAAGCCTCCCTTGCCGCCCGTACGTTCCGCTCCTCCGTACGCCACAGCTCAAATTCGCTGAGAGAGGGCAGCCCCATGCTGACCCCTGCTTCCGGTATTCCATCCCGCTTTGCAGCACGGTTTTTCCGCTCATATGAAACTGTTTCGCTGCAGGAAGCTCTTCCCGCAGCTGCAGAACAGCTCCTGCGTCCACACCGGCGCCGATCAGGATTTCCGTACGCTTTGCCGCGGTAAGCAGCTCCCGCAGAAGGGGATACCCTCCAGGCAGGTATTTTTCTGCCCCCGACGTCAGGATCAGATCCACTCCCAGGGCTTCGCAGAAGGAAAGCGTCTCCATGGGATCGCGGCACATCGAAAGCCCTGTGCAGGGTAAAGCAGGCTCCCGCACCATGCGCCAGCTCCACGAGCCGCCGCATTCTGCTTTCCTCCAGAGCCCCTGTGGCGTCAGACAGCCGCACACGATGCCGTCCGCCCCCCATTCCAGAAAGGACTCCGCCTCTTCCAGAAGGATGCCAAACTCCCGGTCCGTATAGAGAAAATCCCCAAATCTGGGCCGCAACAGCACATGGATTTTTGCCTTTGTCTCCCGCCTGACTGCCCGGAACAGCGCCGGGCTGGGGCTGGTTCCCCGATGATCAGATTTCCACAAAGCTCAAACCGGTCCGCGCCGCCCCATTCTGCAGCCAAGGCGGATTCCACACTGTCCACGCAGACCTCCAGTATCCTTTTCTCACTCACAGCTCACACACCCTCATTTCAAGGAAATTTCCAGCACCGTGTCCACCGGATCAGGCAGGACGGGATCGGACCCAGATCCACAAAGGTGATGTTGGGATAATCGCTGTGGACCCAGCTGTCGGAGAGCGGAACCTCCGCCCCGTCAGCCAGCATCCGCACCCGGTTAATTTCCTCTTTCCGAACCCCGGGCAGAGGCAGAGGCCCTACGGTGTTTTCAAAGATATGGAAGTACAGCTTGTTTTCCCCGGCGGGTCACCCTGCCCCAGTCCGGCTTTTCGATCCCCGCTTTGCCGCAGCCGTAGATGCTTTTTCCATTCTTCCGCATCCAGCCGCCTATCTGCGCCAGAATTTCCATAGATGCAGGCGGAATGGATCCCCGTGCATCCGGTCCCACGTTCAGCAGCAGATTGCCGCCTTTCGACACACACTCCACCAGCTTCTTAATCAGCATAGGGGCAGGCTTAAAGAAACGGTCTTCCCGGCAGTAGCCCCAGTGATTGTTCATGGTGACACAGGCCTCCCACGCCAGATCCCTTCCGTTCACATCCTGAATGCCGTTGGGTGGGATGATCTGCTCCGGGCTTACAAAATCCCATGATAAGGGTGGGGTTTCCGGCTGCCAGAGAACCGTAGCCCTCGCCCTGACCTCCAGCCGGTTATCGATAATCACCTCGGGCTGGAGAGAACGCACCATCTCGATAAGCCCGTGCCCTTCCAGGCCTCGCCTCTCAATTCGTCGTAGGAGAAATCGAACCACAGCACATCCAGCTTGCCGTAATTGGTGCAGAGCTCCCGTACCTGGTTGTGCATGTATTCCAGATAGCGGTTGAAATCCCGGCCCTCATTCCCATAGGCGGGATTGTTGCGCATGGGATGCTGTTTGTCCCCATAATGAGGAAAATCCTCGTGATACCAGTCGAGCAGAGAAAAATAGAGCCCCACTTTCAGCCCCCTTCGGCCCGCACGGCCTCCACATATTCCGCCACCAGATCGCGGCCGCACTTTGTATTGGTGGATTTAAAGTCAGTATACTTAATGTCAAACAGGCAAAAGCCGTCGTGATGCTTCGCCGTGAGCACCACATATTTCATGCCCGCATCCTGGCGGCTTTCGCCCACTGTTTAGGGTCAAAATCCACCGGGTCAAATTCCTCAAAGTAACGCATATACTTTTCTTTCGGAATCTCTTCTATGCTGCGGACCCATTCTCCCCGTGCGGGGATGGCATAAAGGCCCCAATGGATAAACATCCCGAATCTGGCATCGGTATGCCAAGCCATGCGTCTCTCATACTCTTCCCAATTGAATTGATACATGTGCGGCTCCATCCTTTCTTTTCTGAGAAGAAACCAGACTTTCCTATAGACGGCCGGACAGTCACAGTTTCTTATTTTTCGTTTTACAGGTTCAATCTTACTATAGCATAGCCTGAAAAAAGAGTTTACGGCAAAAAAACATTTGCCGTAAACTCCAGCTCGGAATATTTTAACTGTATATCCCATGCTTATGCAGCGGGAAGAAAGCCCTCGCTGCGTATGACTGGAGCGGCTGAATCGCTCTGAAACCAGGCGAGCAGCTTTCTGGCCGGGGCATCCTCCGCGTATCTTTCCGCAGCACGGCATAATAACCGTCTGTCAACAGGTAGCTACCGTCCTTCAGGCTCTCCTCCGTAGGCGCCACACCGTTGTAGGAGAGCATTTTCAGCTTCTCCGTCACACCACCAGAGGGATCCTCTCTGTAATTGCTCAGATAGGCAAACAAGGTATATCCCAAAGCGTAGCAATCCCTGGGTTCTCCGCCGATACCGCCAAACTGAAAATTCGCTACTTGATACAGCATGCCTGGCATGGTCAGTTCCACATAATTTTCTTTTCATTTCCGGGTGCATGGCCTGCCCGTTCAAAACAAGATTGTCCATCTGTGACTGGCTGCCGCTGTTTGCGTTCCGGCAGATGGGAACCAGTTCTTTTGTCCGGCCCTCCCAGCTCCTTCCAATTGCGGATGGCGTAATCGGTAAATGGAAACCGCCTGCTCTTGAGTAATACTCTCCGTGGGATTATCTGAGCGGGTAATAAACACTAGCGCCTCTAAGGCCACCTTGTGGAATTCCAGCCCACGCCCGCCTGCTCCGCCGCATGGAGCACATCGGCTGAAGCATAGGGTACCAAATCAAATCCACCTCTCCGGCAATGAGCTTTTCATAGGAGGGGCACGGTGCAGGAGGCTGTTTCCGGATACAGAGAGCTCTCCCAGCTCTGGTGCATAGTTTCAAAAAGGCAGACTGCACTAATCCGAGTGTGGAGGTAGAGCCGTCCACCCGTGGATAGTTTTCTCCCCGTCAGCCCCCCCATTGCGGCTTCTTCTTCTTTATTCTCCGCGCATAGGGCCTTACCATTCTATTTTCCAATAACGGAGCAGCGTTTGACAGCAGCTGTGCCGCCTCAGCCAGGTAGCGCCGGACCTGGGCCGCACTTTTCCACCCGGTTCCCCACGCAGAATCCGCAGCTCCATGCCCAGGCCAAAGCTTCCCTGGCTCCGGCGGAAGCCTCCTGAAAATCTGCAGGAAGCGGTTTCTCTGGAAATCCGGATAGTTCGTTTTCCTGTCCTTTCAGCATACCGATACAAAATTGTGCCATCTGCCCCGTGTTACAGGCTGCATCGGCTCAAATAGGTTATCTCCACAGCCGTTCGCCACCCCGTCAGATATGCCCACCGGGAAGATTCACTATACCATAAGCTGGGATCCACATCGGAAAAAGTCGTACCAGTACCCCATGAAACTGCTGTCCCGGTTTTCCGTCATACGATAGAGAGCACCTGTACAAACATGGCGCGGGTCATTTCTCCTTCCGGGTCAAACCTGTCTTCGCCCTTGCCGTTCATAATGCCGTTCTCCTGCACGTATTCCACTGCCGGGGCATACCAGGCTGTTTCCGATATATCCGAAAATGCCGCTGAAACAGAGACGGGCAGGAAGCCGCCAAAACGGCGGTACACAATAAAAGTACGAACCCTCTTCTCTTCTTCATTTCTATGACCCTTCCTTTCCTTGACGGACATACGCGCCCGATAATCGTCCTGTTCCTGTAAGACCGCCCAAGTTCCTGATTTTCTCCGCGAACTCTCTGTCTCTGTCTTTTATTACTTGCAGCTTCATCTTAATACTTTGTTCTATAAATGTCAACCTTCATCTTTCCTCTTTTCCTCCACTTTAAAATAGCAGGAAAAGGGAAAAGGAAAAGAGCGCTGCAGCCCTCGCAGCGCTCTCATAAAATTCAGGTTTTCCGTCAATGCCGCACTGCGTCCGCTTCCCCGGGAAAGCCCGACAACAGCCGGCCGGCCCCCTGTACAGCAGCTTCAAGTGTTCCTGCGGAGTGCGCGTAGGCGGGATCACGGCGCTGTCTCCCTCCAGGGTAAAAGATCCGGCGTATGCGGAATCCCCGATTCCTTGTCGCACAGTCTCCCAATTCACGTCTCCCTCGCCGATTGGCAGATGCTCATCCTCACGTCCCCGGTTATCGTGAAGATGTACGGCAAAAAGCCTGTCGCCATATCGCTTCAGCAAATCATAAGGTTTGCCGCTCCATACAAAATCGTGGCCGGAATCGTAGCACAGTCCCAGCATGGGGGAGAGGGATTGTATCGAGAAGCTGCACCAAGGTTTGATTGTTCCGCACATTTTCCAGGGCCATGCGGACGTTCCTCTTCTCGGCTCTGTCCACCAGAAGCCGAATTCGTTTTAACCCTGCCTCTGTCACCGGAGGCGGAGCAAAACCCCGTGTAGGATGCAGCACGGCAACCGGTATATGAAACTCTGCCAATCCGTCAAGGTCGGACAGATACCGTTCCAGCAAAGCCTGCCCGTCCAGGGTATCCAGCCAAAGGTCATTGGCCCGGTCAAACTGCAGATGGGCGTTTTTTCAATAGTAAGGCCTCCGCTGCGGATCAGGCAGGCCTGTTCTTCCTTCGAAAGCCCTTCTTCCTCTCTAAAAGAATCGTCCCACCAGTGCAGGACCGTCTCAAAGCCGGCCTCCCTGATCTGACGGATCCGCTCCGGCACAGGAATCCGATACCCATACCAGAGAAAAACTCCCAGCTTCCGATCATTCATGATATCTCCCCCTTTCCCATTCTCCCAATTGCAGTTCCTCTTTAAAAAAGACAGACAGGGCTTCCACCGGGGATAAGCAAACCGCTTTTTCCCTTTTTCAGCAGACCCTGTCTGTTTCCTAAATGCAGCCGGCCGACTGTGGGTCAGCTCTCATCCGCTTTGCGGATCTCCGCCTGCTTGATCTTGCCGCCGATGGTCTTGGGCAGCTCGTCCACATATTCGATCACGCGGGGATATTTATAAGGCGCGGTGGCCTTTTCACGTAGTTCTGCAATTCCTTGGTCAACTCCGGGTTCCCTCATAACCCTTTGCCAGCACGACTGTGGCCTTGACCACTTGGCCGCGGATCGGGTCCGGGTCCCGGTTATCGCGCATTCCACCACTGCTGGGTGCTCCACCAGGGCCGATTCCACTTCAAACGGGCCGATACGGTAGCCGGAGCACTTGATGACATCATCATTGCGGCCCACGAACCAGTAATAGCCGTTGCTGTCCCGCCAAGCCACGTCGCCGGTATCATAATACTGCCCGCCAAGCTTTTCCTTCGTCATCTCTTCGTTGAGATAATAGCCGGTAAACAGGCCCACCGGCGGATGGTTTTTCACATCCATCACCGCAATGGTACCCTCTTCACCGTCCTCACAGACATTGCCTTCCTGGCTGATTAGCTGGATGTCGTAAAGGGGAGACGGCTTCCCGGTGGAACCGGGGATAGGCTCAAACCACTGGAAGTTCGCCAACATGACAGAACTTTCAGACTGTCCAAAGCCTTCGTAAAGCTTTAATCCCGTCAGTTCATGCCATTTTTTTAAACACTTCTGGATTCAGCGGCTCCCCCGCAATACAGCAGTGATGGATACTGGAAAGATCAAACTTCGTCACATCCTCCTGCAGCATAAAGCGGAACATGGTGGGCGGTGCGCAGAAGGTGGTGACCCTGTACTTTTCCAGATGCTCCAACAGCCGACGGGGATTGAATTTTCCCAGCATGTCATAACAGAAAATAGCGGCGCCGCAGACCCACTGACCGTAGATTTTACCCCAGCCGAACTTGGCCCAGCCGGAATCGGAGACGCTCATATGCAATTTATTTTCCTCTACCTGCTGCCAATACTTTGCCGTGACGATGTGGCCGAGCGGATAGGCGAAATTGTGCTGCACCATCTTCGGCATGCCGGTCGTGCCGGAGGTAGAAGTACACGAGCATGGTGTCGTCCCAGCGGGTAGCCTCCGCCCCAGAAGGACGGGGGAATTCCTCGGAATACTTTTCCAGCTCCTCGTTTAAATCCAGCCAGCCCTCTCGGCTTTTCCACAACTAGAATCTTATTTTTCAGGAGGGGATCTCTTTTCTGCCGCCTCTACCTGGGAGATGACAAACGGGTCGTTGACACAGACAACAGCGCAGACCTGAGCGGCATTGCCGCGATACACGATGTCTTTCTTGGTCAGCTGAAGCGTGCCGGGAATCAGCACAGCGCCCAGCTTGTGCAGGGGCTGTGGCACAAATCCAGTACTCCCACCGGCGGCGCAGAACCAACATGACCACCGAGCCTTTTTTCACACCTAAATCCCTGAAAAAATTTGCCGCACGGTTTGACAGGGGCTTGATATCGGTGAAAGTAAAATTTTCTCCTCGTCCCCTTCGTTGCACCAGACCAGCGCCTTCTTTTCCGGTTCCGCATCCGCCCAGGCATCCACTACATCAAAGCCGAAATTGAAATCCGCCGGCACGTTCACTTTATAATTTTCTTTGAAATCCTCATAGGAATCAAATTCGATCCGCGGGAGGAATTTATGTAACAGCATATCCATTGGCTTTTCCCATCCTTTCTGTACCTTTCTGAAGAAAGGTACGCCAAAGACTTTTTCTTCACACCGTTTGTCCGCTCAATCCGGCGGTACATCCGCCTGACTGGAAACAGCTTATCCCATACCCGCCGCTATTCCGCAATTACCGTTATGAAACGGGCTTTTTTTTCCCCCGCCGCAGCGCTGCCCGTGGGGATTGTGGGGTTGAAATAGATGGAATCTCCCGCTGTCAAGGCGAATTCCTTGTCGCCGATGCAAACTACCACCGTGCCTTCCAAAACCATATTAAATTCCTGGCCTGTATGGGTAATCAGCTTTGCAGGCGTATCTGTGGGCTCAGGGTCACCAGCAGCGGCTGCATCACTTTATCGGCATACCGGTAGGCCAAATCCTCAAAGTGGTATTCCGGGTTCCGGTTGACCACCCGGCCATGGCCCCTCTTGACAATGTGATAGGTGTCCAGGCGGGCGGGAGTACCGGTGACAATCTCAGCGAAGTCCACGCCGAACTTGTTCGCCACCTCATAGATGACGCTGATGGGGATATCCCTGCCGTTCTGTTCATAGGAACGGTATACTTCCGGGCTTACGTTCAATTCGGCGGCCAGCTGCTCCACAGTATAATCGCTGGTTTCCCGCAATTCTCGCAGTCTAGCGCCGATCTCATTGATCTCACACATATCGCCTGACTCCTTTTCTGAATAATTTCGATATAAAGGAAATTATATCACTTTAAATCGGTATTAGTCAATCGAAGAGCTGTCATCTCTGTGTCTTATACAGTTTTTTGTAGTCCCAGAAAATTATATTTGTCATATTTTCTCATTTTGGAAATAAAGCAGAGGCCTGAACGAAAAACGGCGCACCGCCAGTTTCCCGCAGTGCGCCTAAACCCTTTATCGTGCAGCCCTCACGCCCATTGTCCTCTCCCTGCCATATGGGGCTTCCGGCATGCAAATCGATCCTATTCCCCCATCGCCGGCAAGCACAGCCATGGCATTTTCCACTTCCTTCTGCGTCTGCTCCGCATCGAGATAATCGGAGGAGTAGAGAATCACACCGCTGCATTGCACCTCCCGTGCCGCTTCAATCTGCCGGCTGATAATGTCGCTGTCCATCTGCCAGGTTCCCTCGTCCGCATCGCTGCCTGCTTTGTAAAGGGCCAGGCCCGCATATACCTTCAAGCCTCCATGCTTTGGCAGGGCCATCCATTCTTCCAAAGCCTCTGAATAACCCAGCGCCTTGTTTTCAAAGCTATAATAGAGCTGAGGACAGATATAATCCACATAGCCTTGAACCGCACACCAATTTTTGACATCCGCGCCCATAGCCTCATCGTTTGGGATATTCCCTGAGGAGAAATTCCAAATACCGTGCCAGAATTCGCCTGTTTCACCTTTTCATAAACCTCAGCCACCAAAGCGCTCACATTTGCCCGGCGCCACTCCTCCAGTGTGTGAGGGGTGTTTCCACTGTCTGTGCGTACAGCTGGTAGGCTTCCGCATCCAGGGATTCCTCCTGGCTGGGATAAAATAGTCATCGAAGTGGATGCCGTCCACTTCATAGCGCTCCACGATTTCTGCAGCTCCGTCGGCAATCAGGGTGCGGATATAGGGATAAGCGGGATTGAGATAAACTCCGCCTTCATATTCCATAAAGTAATACGGGGAATCTTCCCGCAGGGGAGATAAGGGTTGTCAGGTGACAGCGTGGCAGGCGTTTCTGCAGTCTTTATCCGCAGCGGATTGATCCACGCGTGAAACTCCATTCCGTTCTTATGGGAATATTCCACCATAAATTGGAGCGGGTCGTATCCCGGGTCCTTTTCCCTGTTCCCCCTGTCAGCAAATGGGACCAGGGGTAGCGCCTGAGGGGTATAGGGCGTCGCAAAATGGCCGGACGTGGACAAACAGGGTGTTGATCCTTTTTCTTTCGCAGTATCCGCAATCCGTCGAAAATTGTCCTCAAAAGCCTCTTGAGTGTGCTCCTGAGTCGTGAGGGACATATAGGGGACAGACTCCTGCCATTTCCTGTTTTTCCTGCTGCAGGGGGGTCAGGGGTGTGCTCTGCCGGAGCAGGGACGCGCTGTTTTCCCCGCTTGATGAGGAGATGGAAGACGCGCCTTTTCCCTGCTGCATTCCGCCAAACAGCCATACTCCTCCTACCGTCATCGCCAGAGCAAGCCATAAAAAAGACATAGCAGTATTTTCTGAAATTGAACTTTCCCATAGGCGTTCCTTTCCGTTGACAGCTCTTTTATTTTCAGGTATCATTTGATAATACCTATGCGCCTTGCTTTGCGTGAATACCTGAAATGGACAGGTTTTTCACACAAGTGCAGACAGCAGCTTTTTCTGCAGGCCTGCCGCCAGATGCCGGTTCCCGGTTACAGACCCGTGACAGACACACTGAAAGAAGGGGGACAACCCATGCCTTTCCATTTATCAGAAAAGCTTCTGCTGGGGTTTCTGCTGGCTATGAACCTCCTTTCCTTCTGCTTGATGGGACTGGACAAACGCCGGGCAGTGAAAGGACAGTGGAGAATATCCGAGCGGGCGCTTCTGCTCTTCGGCTTTTTTGGCGGAAGCTTGGGCGGGCTGTTGGAATGTTCTTGTTCCGTCATAAGACGAAGCACCGCAAATTTACAGTGTTGATGCCACTGTTCCTGGTTTTCCACATGGCTCTGCTGTGCCTGCCGCTTTTGGCTGGGCGCTTTCAGGGCGGAATATCATGAGCCCGTTCGCTCTCAAGCCCGCCGCCGTTCCCGGCACGCCGTTGAACCGGCTTTCCACCCTGTTTACTGGTCCAGCCTGCCTTTTGGACAAAAGTTAAACTGGGCATTTTCTGTATCTGTACGGCCCATCTCCGGCTATTGCCTGGCTGCAATCTTTTGGCTTCCCTCTTTTCACCCCATGAAAATACCGTTGGAAAGGAGTGACTCCCTATGAAGTCCTATGACGTTCTCCTGTTTGACCTGGACTACACCCCTGCTGGATTTCGACGCGGATATGCTCATGGCTTTTGAGCAGCTGTACCGGCACTGCGGGTTCGACAAGCTCATCCCCTATACCCCGCTATGCTGGAGCTCTACGAAAAGCACAACAACAAGTGGTGGGAACGATTTGAGGCCGGTCAGTGTGCAAAATCCCAGTTGTTTCTGGGCCGTTTCGCCGATTTTCTTGCTGAGACCGGTTTTTTCCGGAAACCCGGCCCAAATGAATGAGGATTATTTCGCATTTCTGGGCCAAGGAGGCGTGCTCTATCCCGGTGCGGAGGAAATGCTCCAACTGCTTTCCAATGAATATCCTCTATATCATCACCAATGGGAACGCGGGCACGGCCAACACCCGCATCGGTCATTCCGGAATAGGCAGCTACATCAAAGACTATTTCGTATCCGAGGCTGTGGGCGCGGCCAAGCCTGACCCGCTGTATTTTGAGTATGTCTTCTCCCACATTCCCGGTTTCCAGAAGGAACGGGCCGTCGTGATTGGGGATTCTCTGGCCTCTGACATTCAGGGGCGCGCAAAATGCCGGGCTGGACAGTATCTGGTACCATCCTGACGGTTCCTGGAAAAATCCCGTCTCCGTGCCTTACACCTATGAAGCGAAAAACTACGGGGACATTCTCCGTATTCTGCTGCCCTGAGGAACCCTTTGAAGAAAGGAAGCTACCGCTCATGAAACGCTATCAATTCCTGCTGTTTGACGCCGACGGCACCCTTCTGGATTTTGAAACAGCCTGTGCCCATGCTTTCCAACGCACCTATTTCGCCCAAGGGTTGGATTTACAAAAGCCCTATTCAGCTCAGCTTTTTAGAATCCTACCGGAAGAACAATGAAAACTGGTGGGGCAAGCTGGAACGCGGCGAATGTACAAGACCTCAGCTGTATTTGGGCCGGTTTGCCGATTTTCTGCAGGAAAACGGGCTTTCCGGAGACCCGCAGGCGCTGCATGAAACCTACTTCCCGCTGCTGGGAGAGGGCGGGGATCTGCTGCCCGGTGCGGAGGAGCTGGTTAAGCGGCTGAAGGCCGCCGGATATTTTCTTTACCTGATCACAAACGGCAAAGCCAGTACCCAGCGCACCAGACTGGAGCGTTCCGGCCTGCAGCCCTATTTTGAGGACTGCTTCATTTCAGAGGATACCGGGTTTGCCAAACCGGACTTCCGCTCTTTTCATTATGTCTTTTCCCGCATTCCCGGTTTTTCCGCTAAAGAGGCCTGGTCATCGGAGATTCTCTCTCCTCTGACATCCAGGGGCTGCCAACGCCGGCCTCGACAGCATCTGGTACGCGCCTTCGGCTGCGGAACAGAAAAACAAGGTCCCCTACACCCTTCTGGCGCGCAGTTATGAAGAAATTTTGAGGTTTCTCTGCGATGAATAAAATTTTTCTGGTGGAAGACGATCCCGTCATCTCCAAAGCGGTTGTAAACCATCTCACTATGTGGGGTTACGAAATAAAGGCCGCCGTGGACTTTGGCCGGGTGCTGGAGGAATTTCTGGCCTTTGATCCTCAGCTGGTCCTGCTGGATATCGGGCTTCCGCATTACAACGGATATCACTGGTGCGAGGAAATCCGCAGGCGTTCCAAGGTGCCGGTGGTATTTCTCTCCTCCGCCTCGGACAATATGAATATCATCACCGCTATGAATCTGGGCGGGGATGACTTTATTGCCAAGCCTTTTGATCTGTCGGTACTGACCGCCAAGGTGCAGGCTGTGCTTCGTCGGGCCTATTCCTTCCAGAACAGCATTAATTTTATTGAACACGGCGGCGTCATGCTGAATTTAAGCGACGCCTCCCTCACCTTTCAGGACAGAAAGCTGGATCTGACAAAAACGACTTTAAAATACTTCAGATTCTGATGGAAAACGCGGGCCACGTCGTCAGCCGCAGCGACATTATGACCCGGCTTTGGGAAAGCGACAGTTTTATCGATGACAATACGCTGACAGTAAATATGACGAGGTTACGAAAGAAGCTGGAGGAAGCTGGGATGCGCGATTTTGTTGTGACAAAAAAGGGACTCGGCTACCTGATTCCCTGACGGAGAAATCCTATGAAAATTGTGAAACGTTATGTGAAGGATCACCGGAAACTGCTGTTTGCCCTCTGCATGCTGTTTGCCGTGGCAGCGCTGGTGTTTTATCTTTATTCCCTCCCGCTGGAGGCTGTGCTTTACACCGCCGCCGTTTCTCTCTTGTCCTGGCGCTGATCTTCTTTATACTGCCTGACTTTCTCGCCCTATCTGCGCCGGTACCGCATACTGGAGGAATGGAAAGAAAACCTGCTCACTGCCTGGGAAGTCCCCAGCTTTGAGGGAACCCTTTCGGAAGAACAGCTGGTTGAACTCTGTTCGGAACTTTGCCGAAAGCTGAGGGAGGTTGAGACACAGTGGGACACAAAGCAGAACGATATGCTGGAATATTATACCCTTTGGGTACACCAGATCAAAACTCCTCTGGCAGCCATGCGGCTGATTCTGCAGTCCCATCCCGTGGAGACCGGTGAAGTTCTGAAGCAAGAATTATTCAAAGTGGAACGGTATGTAGAAATGGTGCTGGGCTATCTCCGCCTGGAAACTATGAGCTCCGACCTGAGGCTGGAGCTTCTCCCCGTTCGGGAGGTTGTGAAGCATGCGGTCAAAAATTTGCTCCTCTGTTTATCTACCAAAACTCTCTCTGGATCTGAAGGAGTTTGAAAACCGGGTGATCACCGACGAAAAATGGCTTCTTTTTCGTGTTGGAACAGCTTCTCTCCAACGCCCTGAAATATACCAAACAGGGCGGCGTGACCATATGGATGGATCAGGACGACGTGCTCTATCTGCGGGACACCGGGCCGGTATCTCCCCGGAAGACCTGCCCCGTGTGTTTGAACGGGGCTTTACCGGTTATAACGGCAGAAGGGAAAAGACATCTACCGGCCTGGGGTTGTACCTCTCTAAAGTTATCCTGGATAAGCTGCAGAATCGCATTGAAATCGACTCTGAACCCGGAAACGGCACAGAAGTACGGCTCTACCTGCACAGGCCGAAACTGGGCAGGGAATAGCATCCTTGCCACACGTTGACGCCGTTTCTTCTACATGTTATACTTTTTAACATTATCAGCAATTTTAAAGGCAGTGGAACAATGGAAGAACCTTACAGTATTGATGTGGAACAGGCTGTGGAGGAGCATGCCGATATGGTATACCGTCTGGCCCTGCTGAAAACAGGCCAGCCTGCCGATGCAGACGATGTATTCAGCGAAGTGTTCCTGCGGTTGGTCAAATATCGGCACAAAATCAAATCAGCCGAACATCTGAAAGCCTGGCTGCTGCGGGTCACAATCAATTGCTGTCACAGGCATCAAAGCAGCGCCTGGCGCCGGAAGGTTTTTCTCCATGGAGACTTATGGTCGGGAAGAGCCTGAACAGCTGCAGGCATTCCCTTCCGAAAGTCCTGTTTTCCAAGCAGTTCAGGCTCTTCCCCAGGCGTACAGGGACGTGGTGCAGCTCTATTATTTTTTGAACAGTATACTGTCAGGAAACCGCCTCTATTTTGGGGAGGCCGGAAGGTACGGTTAAATCCCTGCTCTCCCGCGCCCGGGGGCAGTTGAAGGATTTTCTGCAGGAATAAAGCAGGAAGCGGAGGACTTAACGTCCTCCGCTTCCTGCTTATTGTCACCAGATCCCATTGGTGAACCATGGGGGCAGATAAACCGCCTGGGACAGGATACTCACTACTTTAATCAGCAGGCCGATTACAGAGATGACAATCCCGGCCACGGCAAGCCCCTTGGTTCTGTCCCTCCGGTACCCAAGGACGGAGGTGACAAGCCCCAGAGGAAGCAGCAGCACACTGCCCCAAAAACAGCCCATGATGGCTGAAGTAAAACCCAGCACCGTGCAGAGGTCAGCCTGGGTAAAGGGCTTCTGCTTGCGGAAGGATAAGGGACCGGGATACCGCTCCACAGGCATCATCTGCGGAGCAGGGGGAACAGACGGCATTGACGGCTGTTCCGGCTGAGGCGGGTGTGGACGGCGTTCTGGTAAGATCCGCTCCACAGATCCGGCAGACTGGTCCCTCCTCCTGCCAACAGGTTCCGCATCGATAACATTGTTTCAATCTGAATCTCTCCTTTCCAAGAGGATAGACGGGGCAGTTCAGCAGCGGACCGCCCTGCATTTGGATAAACTGCTCAAACTTGCTCCAGGTAGATTACCCCCATCCAAAAGTATCCGCTCAGGCTTACATCATCCTCCATCAGCCGATAAACCTCCTGGGCGATCTGCTGAAAGCTTCCGTCCGTCAAATCATATTCCGTGCGCAGCGTAGCTTTGCCTTCCGCCTTCAATTCGGAGGCCAGCTCCTGGGCAATGGCATTCACCGGAAGAAAAATTTGTCGCTGATATGATAGTATTCTCTGCTGTCCTCACTCCCCAGAGCATAATTGGGAATCACACTGTCAGCACATACTGCTTATCCTCCACCAGGGTCAGGCGGCTGGCTGTTCCGGGGATATTCAACAGGGCGTTGAAAAAGTTCTTCGTTGTCGTTGTTGGTGGAATCCCACCTCCCATGTCCCGTCGAGCTTCACCTTATTCCAGGCATGAGACATGGTGCCTTCCAGCATGCCGGTAACCACAATGCTCTCCAGCCCGGCAGAATCAGCCAGCAGCTTAAAGGCCGCTGCATAGCCGGCACAGACGCATTCCCTTTGAGCAGGGCTCCATAGGCGGTAAAGGAATCGTTGAACTCCGGGTCAGTCTTCGCATAATTGTACTGCTCCGCATTCTCCAATGCAGCCATATCGTATTCAATGGTATCGCATAGATAGCTGTTGATTGCCAGTTCCCTTTCAGGTCCGTCATTCCGGGAGTGATGATCTCCGCCGTGACCTCGCTTACCTTTGCCTTGATCTCCTGCTGCTTTTCGCCGCTTCGGCAGCATCCTCCTCATAGGTGATCTTCAGCTTGGTGGCATCCTTATTGATCCGGTATCCTGCAGGCCCAGGATCAGCGGGTTCTGGTAATATGCCTCCAGCAGAGCGTCTGCCACCAGGTCCGCATCACCGCTGCCCGGGACCCCTGTCAGATCGATAAGCCCGGTCTGACCCAGCATGCAGCGCACGCGCCAAGTATTCGCTGAGCGTACTGTTGGCCGTAACGGTTTCACCAGAAAATTCCCGAACCTGTTCTGCGGCCCCCTCCAGGTCTCCGGCTTCTCCCGTAACCTCTGTACTGCCGGAACGCTGGCGCAGGCTTTCCTGACGCTCCCGCAGCGTCTTCATATCCTGCTCTATCGTACTTTTGTCGTAATCCACTACTTCGAGCACATATTCGAACGGGCGCCCTCCACCGTATAAGGAATCTGAAGTACATCAAGATCTTCCCCGCTGACATATTCGCCGGTTTCCTCATCGATATTCAAATAGCGGTTGGTCTCCACCCTGGCGCTGTCCACCTCATAATTGATCAGTTTCCGGGCAGTAGTACCATCACACATGGTCACCCATACATGGCTGGGCGCCAGACCGATATCCGCACAATCATTGGTAAAGCCATTCTTTTTGGAAATGGCAGCTGCCTCCTGCATAGGGCAGATTGGGGGCAAGCTCCTCCGCCTCATACAGATTGCTGAACACAGACGTACCGTCCTGGCCCAGAGCAATCACACCAAAGCTGTAATTGTTTGAACTGTCGGCAACCGCTTTTCCTTCGGTGAGCCCTTCCTTTTCATAAACGCGGTCAGCCGCCCAGTCATCCTCAGAATAACGGAACTGGCGGAAATCGCTGTTCACCTGAGAGTAGCTGGAAAAAGTAGGCGCCTCCGATCTCCAGAAGGTCTCCCCTGTCATGGCAATGGGGGTCACTCCGCCGGAATATCCTCCATCTGCGTCCCTGGATATTTTAAACACCACATAAGCCTGGGCCCCCTTCACCGCATTCCAGCGAAAACCTGCCAGCCCTGTTTCTGTCGGCTGAAACACAATTCTGGGCGCTTCCAGTTCTCCTGCGTGGTGACGATCCACCACAGGCTTCTCCAGCTTCTTCCCGGTTTGATCATCCACATACTGAACCAGATAAAATTTACCCACATTGCCCCCCAGTCCTCATAGGCGCCTTTTGAGAAAAAGAGATCGTGTCATGAGGGTATTCCCTGACCTCTTCCGTGGTCAATGAGCTGACATAAATGCCGCCCACGCTGTACGGCCCAGGCTTCAGAGTCAGCTTCCCGGCCGTTTCATCATAGTCATACCGAAAATCCACAGCTTGTGTCAGTTCAGCGTCCCAGAACAGGTTTGCCACCTCACTGTACTTCTCCATGCCGGACTTCATCAGGTCAAACCCCAATTTCAGATCCAGCGTTCCATTCCGCGCAAGTCCGGAAATTGGCTCTCCGTACTCCACCTTACCTTCCTGGCCGCCATATTTCTTTTCCAGCTCTGTCAGGAGTTCCTCCTGTGTGATATAGCTGCCGTCTGCTTTGACGCCGTCTGCCGCAGCAGCGCTTGACACCGCTGTTCCGCCGGAGGAGCGCCCCTCCTGTGGGCTGCGTTCCGTCATTCCGGCGCATCCGCTGAGCAACAGGGCCGCCGTCAGAAGCAATGCTAGGCAGGAAATACCCCTTGTATGTTTCTTTCCCATTTTAATTCCTTTCTATGTTTCCAGGGCCACAAGCCCTCCAAACACTCAACCATTCTTCTGCTGGCTTTCCGCCAGACGCGCCACAACCTCTGCAAATGCTTGCTCCTTCAACTGGTCTGTCTCCAGGAGCCACTGGTTCCTGCAAGCTCGAATCCAGCCAGCAGACGTTCACCAGTCCCCTCACGGGCCAGATAAACCCAGAGTCCCGCCAACTGCTGCGGCGCTGCAGCAGTGAGCTCCTGCGGCGAGCTCCTCCCCCTGGCTACCGCCACACGGCAGTTTTCATACAGGAAAGTAGCACGTCCCGACTCCACCTCCCCGTTTAGGGAACGGACAAGATAAGCGGAAAAATCCTCTCCCTCCAGGAAGCTGCAGCCGTTTCAAACGCCTGGTCAAATTCTTCCGCGCTCACATTTCTATGCTGGGGATCCAGAAGCCCGAACTGGGGGGAGACAGGCTGTTCTGATCCAGTTCTTCTGAAATTACGGCGAAGGCCGGTTCTTTGCCCTGAGCCAGAACATCGATGCCAGCACAATCAGCACCAAAGCGGCGGCAAGAGCAGCGGCCTGCCGGAGAGGAAAGAGAACCACCGTTTTCTCCCCGGCCTTCTGCGTCTGCCCCCGGCTTCCCGGACCTCCCGTTTGGTGCGGTCAATCAGTTCCCAGGGGCATGGATCTGTTCCATTTCTCTCTGGTATTTTTATTCATACCGCTCTATGTTTTAAGACCGCTTCACGGAGGTAAATAAGGTTTCCAGCGCCTGCGCAGCGGAAGATCCGCTTCTGTGTCCAAAGACATCATGACCGACATATAACCCTCTTCGTCAAAAATAAAGTAAGCATTGATTTTAGTACCGTCGCTTCCCATGCTCATCTTGATCGCCATTCCAAAGGGAGATTTTCACAGACCTTAAATTCCATATCTCCGGAGAAATCTTCTCAACAGAGGACTCCATATAGCTTTGAAGAAGGGCTTCCAAAATCTCAGGGTTTTCTGAAAACATGCTGAGATCAGAGGAGGTCGCTCCGTTATACTGCTGCATGACCATGATCGCGCAGCCGGAAAAAGCAGAATCCCCATCCGGCGCGAAGACAGCTTCTCCCTCTTCCTGCATTTCCCAGCCGGCAGGCAGACTGAAGGTGATGTTGGAGACGGTAAAGGTACCGTCGGCATTTTTAACTGCCGAAGTATCCGCTTCCAGTCCGGCAGAAGCGGGATCGGACGATGAAGATTCGATTCCCTCCGCCTTTTCATTGGATACTTTGGTTTCGCTCAGTTTCTTTTCTGCTGCGGGAGAATCCCATTCAGGGCGGAATCCGTAAAACTCTCGATTTCGTCCAGAAGTTCCGGCAGCTTTCCGGTAGCCTCAATAGAACTGATCTCCGCAGAAACCAGCACCTTCAATCCGCTTTCCAGCTGCTTGACAAAATAAGTACAGAAATAGGCGGCAGGTTTTCCTCCACGATATCATACTTGCAATAGCTTACGACCGCCTGAGCGCTGTTCGATGCCTTATCTTCCACAGCCTTTCCCACCTCAAGCCCCGCAAAGTCCATATAGTCTGGGTTGTATTCCAACTCCAGATAATAATCCAGATTTTCTGCCAAGGTGTAATCGTCTTCCTCATACTGGAAATAGGGCTGAATATCCACTGTAAATTCCATTCCCATTTTTTTCCACATAGGCCCTGGTCCTCTGAACCGAGGCGTAATCACTCTTGGGAAGGTATACCACGACGCTTTCGTTCTCCATCTTCTGGGTTTTTCTTTTTTTTCTTGGATTCTGTCGCCAGAGTTTCCGGGTAAAGATACTGGAACCCGTCATATTCTGTATCCGCATTGCCCAATGTGGGAGTCTCTGGCGTTTTGACGACTTCGCTCGCCACAGAAGCAGCAGAGGAAGTAGACGAGGAGGGCTTTTTGCCCCGCATCCTTACATGCCGTAACACTGAAAGCCAGAGCGGCTGCCAAAACCATGCCCGCTGTCTTTCTTATCATACTGTTCATACCCATTCTCCTTTTGTATGTTGTTTTTTACCCTTGACGGGTGCTTCTACAGATAACACTCCATGAAGGCGAAATCGGTTGCAAAAAAAAATAATTTTTAATCCTTCTAAAAAGCCCTGTCTTCCTCTCCTGAAACTTCGGAAAACCGGAGAGCTGCAGCTTACAAAAAAATGTAAGGTTAAAAGAAGTTTTTGTAAGGCGGGCTTATGGATTTTTGTAAGAAACAGAGCCTATACTTTTGACAGAAACAAAAAACAATTCCAGTCGTCAAAGGAGAGAGAAAAAGATGGCGCTTTTGAGCGTAAACAATCTGAAAAAAGGTGTATACCTCCCGGCTTGGCGGGACTCAGGTAAAGGCACTTTCCAGCGTAAGCTTCACAGTGGAAAAGGGAGAATTCGTGGCATCATGGGTGAATCCGGCTCCGGCAAGACCACCCTGCTGAATATTCTGGCGGGGCTTCGTGTTCCAGGAGTTCAACCTGCTGGACACCTTCACCCTGCGGGACAACATCTACCTGCCCCTGGTGCTGGCGGGGCGGCCCTATCGGGAGCTGAAGGCCCGGCTGGACCCCATCGCCCGCCAGCTGGGCATCCTGGAGCTGCTGGACAAGTATCCCTACGAGGTGTCCGGCGGCCAGAAGCAGCGGGCCGCCGTGGCCCGGGCGCTGATCACCCATCCCCGTCTGATCCTGGCCGACGAGCCCACCGGCGCTCTGGACAGCCGCTCCACCGATGAGCTGCTGGACCTGTTCGCCCAGATCAACCGCCAGGGGCAGACCATCCTCATGGTCACCCACTCCGTCAAGGCCGCCAGCCACGCCGGGCGGGTGCTGTTCATCAAGGACGGCCAGGTGTTCCACCAGCTGTACCGCGGCCAGTGCACCGACGAGCAGCTGTATCAGAAGATCGCGGACACCCTGACCATGCTCCAGGCAGGCGGTGACCGGGCATGAAGCTGTACCGCCATCTGGCCTGGGACGGCATCCGGAAAAACAGCCGCCTCTATGTGCCGTATCTGCTGACCGGCGTAGGCGCCGTGTCGTTTTTCTACATTCTTGTGGCCCTGTCCCGGCTGCCGGAGGGAACGCTGCCCGGCAGCGGCTCCGTGCAGGTGATCCTGAATCTGGGCAGCTTTGTGCTGTGGGTGTTTTCTCTGCTGCTGCTGTTTTACACCCATTCCTTCCTGATCCGCCGCCGGAACCGGGAGTTTGCCCTGTATAACGTCCTGGGTATGGGCAAGCGGGACATCGCCCGGATCCTCTGCTGGGAGACCCTGCTCTCCGGCGGCATCTCCCTGGCCGGGGGCCTGGCCCTGGGCATCCTGCTGAGCAAGCTGGCGGAGCTGGGCCTGCTGCGGATGGTGGGCGCGGCCACGGACATGGTGTACCGGGTGTCCGCCGGGGGCCTGCTCCTGACCCTGGGGCTTTACGCCGGCATTTTCCTGCTGATCCTGATCTCCTCCCTGGTGCGGGTGGGCCGCTCCACTGCCGTGCAGCTGATGCGCAGCCAGGCGGAGGGGGAGAAGCCGCCCCGGGCCAACTGGGCCCTGGCGGTGCTGGGCATCCTGCTGCTGGCCGGGGCCTATTACCTGGCCATCACCATCCGGGAGCCGCTGGCGGCCCTGACCTGGTTCTTCATCGCTGTGCTGATGGTGATCCTGGCCACCTATCTGCTGTTCATCTCCGGCTCCGTGGCCCTGTGCCGCCTGCTGCAAAGGAATCCCCGGTTCTATTACCGGAAGCGGCACTTCGTGTCCGTTTCCTCCCTGGTATACCGCATGAAGCGCAACGGCGCGGGCCTGGCCTCCATCTGCATCCTGGGCACCATGGTGCTGGTGATGCTCTCCTCCACCACCTGCCTGTATTTCGGCGCGGAGGACTCCCTGCACACCCGCTATCCCCGGGATGAAAACATCACCGCCTACTTCCCGGACCGGGCCAGCCAGTCCGGGGACCTGACGCCTCTGCGCACCGCCGTGGCGGACGCCGTCAGCCGCAGCGGTATGTCCGCCGCCAATGTTTGGGAGTACCGCTCCGTGTCCTCGGTGATGACCCTCCGGGACGGGGTGCTCTCCCCGAATGAGGGCTTCGGCAATCCCGTGGATGTGACCCTGATCCCCCTGGCGGATTACAACGCCGCCATGGGCACGGACCTGACCCTGCCCCAGGGGCAGGTGTACGTCTGCCGCAGCCGGACCGGCTATCAGGGGACCTCCCTGACCCTTCAGAACGGCCCTACCTGGCAGGTGGCGGGCCTGCTGGATAACTTTTCTCCCTCCGGCAGCGACTCCGCCAGCGTCGTCACCCAGCTGTGGCTCATCGTTCCGGACCTCTCCGCCGCAGACGCCCTGGAGCAGGTGATGAACCGGGCCAATATGGGCGTGTCCCGCACCTGGCACTACGGTTTTGACCTGGACCGCCAGCTTCCCGACGCCGCGGACCCCGTGGCCGAGGCCATCCGCCGCATGGCCCAGGACGGCGGCCTGATGGAAAACGGCGTGCTGGGCGTGGAGTCCCTGGCGGAAAATCGCGGAGATTTCTACGGGTCCTACGGAAGCCTGTTCTTCCTGGGCATCCTCCTCAGCGTGGGCTTCTCCCTGGCGGCGGTGCTGATCATCTATTATAAGCAGATCTCCGAGGGCTACGAGGACCAGGCCCGCTTCGACATCATGCAGAAGGTTGAATCTGGTGAACGTACAGCTTATCCTGCTTTCCACTTTGGGCTGCGTTATCGTATTTGCCATTGCCTATGCCATTATCTACGCCATCACCGCAAAACCTACTACAAAATCGTTGAATCTGCGGCAGATTGACTCACCGGAAAACCGTCCCCGGTGAGGTCCACACAGGGACAGAAAGGAGCGCTCCATCGTGTTGTCATTTCTCTTTGACCTATTGAGTTCCTTCTTCGTGCACATTGCGGCAGACGTTCTGAGCTTTCTGGTGCACACAGGGCTGAACGTACTGTCTGGCATTGCCTCTTTGGTGGCATGGCCCATCAAGACAGCGCTTTCCACCCTGAGCAATTGGGGGGTTCCCACCCAGTGGACCCCGCTGTACCTCATCGGCGGCGGCATCCTGATATTGCTCCTATTGGCGCTGGCCTTTGGGCCGCGGCTGCAAACCGCCGGAAAGGACGGCGATGAAACCGAATAAGAAAGACGTTAAAGGGAGAGCGCGGGCCATTGCCTGCGCTCTTTTAACGTCTTTCCTTTTCTTCCCGAATCGTAATGGCCGCCTGCATGGCAGCGCGCATCACCTTCCCCGTTTTTTCCGTCCGTACAGCATAGCCAGCACCGCATGGGGGCTGGGCGCTTTGAGCAGGCGGTTCCGGTACTCTGGCGCGTTCCTCTGTGACCAGCCGGCAAAGGGATACGGCATAGGCAACATGCTGCACAATCTCCGCCGCCGTGGGCAGCGGCTGGTCAATCAGCCCCCAATAGCGCCGGAGGAGCGG
>VOFE01001788.1_pt1 | contig 61930 bp, 80 predicted proteins | sample 5384071 | NCBI WGS metagenome assembly VOFE01 (sample SAMN12384724, study PRJNA508395) | human gut metagenome | isolation source: healthy gut D | host: Homo sapiens
TCGCCTTGCAGCTGGCACATTCATTACACGGGCTTCCGTTGATCGGATGCTCACAATTGACTGCCTTTGCCATCAGCTTCGCTTTTTATTTTAATTTCCAGATATCCTCATTGTACTGCGCAATCGTTCTGTCAGAAGAGAAAAATCCCGCTTTTGAAATATTCACGATCATTTTCTGTGCCCAAGCATCACGATCCTCGTAATCCTTAAGCGCCTGCTCTTTGACCTTAATATAATCTTTGAGATCAAGCAATGTCATAAACCAATCTTTGGTCACGATCTCCATATACAAACGGATCAAACTCTTCTTATTACCAATCGCAAACATCTCCTTGCTAATAATAAAGTCAACAAGTTTTGCAATTTCAGGATCTGCATCATAGATCTTTTCTGCACTGTAAGCTGCCTTGTCATACAACGCAATGACATCTTCACTGGATTCACCAAAAATATAAATATTGTCATCGCCAACAAACTGATGGATCTCTACATTGGCGCCATCTTCCGTACCAAGCGTGATCGCACCATTCAGCATGAATTTCATGTTACCGGTTCCCGATGCTTCCTTAGAAGCGAGTGAGATCTGCTCTGAAATATCTGCTGCCGGAATAACCTTCTCCGCATAAGTGACGTTATAATTCTCTAACATGACAACTTTCAGATACGGACTCACTTCCGGATCCTTACTAATCAACTCTGACAGGCAGAGGATCAATGAATAATATCCTTTGCGATCGTATAGGCAGGTGGCCGCTTTGGCACCGAAGATCATAGTGATCGGCGTCTTTGGCTTATTCCCCGCCTTTAATGTCCATATATTTGTAAATAATATACAATGCATTCATCTGCTGTCTCTTATATTCATGCAGACGTTTGACCTGAACATCAAAGATGGAATGATCGTCGATCGTGATTCCTCTTTATCCTGCAAATATTGCTTAAATTCTGTCTTCTTGGTCTGTTTCACATTCAAAAAGAGCCTTTGACAAATGCCGGATCATCTGCAAATTTCTGCAGGTTTTCCAATTCCAGAAGCATCCTTTTTATAACCCTCACCGATCATATCCGTGATCAAAGATGTCAGTTCATGGTTACAATGCAGCAGCCAGCGGCGGAATGTGATACCGTTTGTCTTGTTATTGAACTTATTTGGATAAATATCCTTAAACGGCTTCAACTCACTCTTCTCTAAGATTTCCGTATGCAGTGCTGCAACGCCATTTACACTAAATCCATAATGAATATCGATATGTGCCATGTGCACGCGCTGATCCTTGTCAATGATCGCAACGCGTTCATCCCCATATTTTTCTTTGGCCTTAACATCCAGCATCTTGATAACCGGGATCAACTGTGGCACTACTTTCTCCAAATACCAAATCGGCCAAGTTTCCAGTGCCTCTGCCAATATCGTGTGGTTTGTGTATGCACACATCTTAGATACAATGTCGATTGCTTCGTCAATATTAATATCACGAAGTAACAGCAGACGGATCAACTCCGGAATAACCATCGTTGGGTGCGTGTCGTTAATCTGGACGACTGCATAATCAGCCAGATCATGAATGTTACTGCCCTTAGCCACCGCCTCATCAATGATCAGCTGCGCTGCATTGCTGACCATAAAGTATTGCTGATAGATACGAAGCAGTTGTCCCTGATAGTCACTGTCATCCGGATACAAAAACAATGTAAGATTACGGCGGATATCCTCTTTATCGAAGTTAATTCCATCTCCTTCAACAATACTTTCATCTACCGTATCAAGATCAAATAATTTGAGTGTATTACACTGGTTATCATATCCTGTTACATCAATTTCATACATGACCGACTGCACTGTCTGCCCACCGAAAATAACCGGATAACTCACATTAGTACGTCGCAAGACACTCGGATCCGTAATCCACGGATTTGGCGTCTCTTTCTGCAAATTGTTTTCGAATTTCTGCTGAAAAAGTCCCAAATGATAATTCAAGCCGACACCGTCTCCCGGAAGGCCAAGCGTTGCGATCGAATCCAAAAAGCATGCCGCCAAACGGCCTAATCCACCATTACCAAGAGATGGCTCATTCTCTATTTCCTCAATCTGTGTCAAACTCTTACCATGCTCTTTCAACGCATTGGCTACCTGATCGTAAATTCCTAAATTGATCAAATTGTTTGAGAGCAGCTTACCGATCAAAAACTCCGCTGAAATGTAATAAAGTTTCTTCTTGCCCTGAATCTGACCCTTCTGCTTTGCGATATCTTTCGTTAACTGCAATAGTCCTGCATAAATTTCTGCATCACTTTCTCTGGCTGCGATGCTTTGGATCTCATTCTCGTACATAATGTCCTCCATCCGTATTAAATTAACCATTTTCGCAATGTCCCACCCATCGGCAAAACACTCCGATGATATTTTACCACATTTTTTTGAAAAGAATAGAAAAAAGAGCAAAACATTTTGCTCTTTTTTCATCAAATAATATACCAGCGTTAACGTGGGGAACATCAAGAGAAACAGGACTTTACGCAATTTACCGACACTGTTTCGAATAGCCTGTACGTATTCTCTCGTCTGTTTCCAGAACTTCTGCTGTTCCTCCGGCGATATATCATCGGGACTATAACCGCTGCGCCAGATCGTCTCGATATACCATTGCCGCTGCTCTTGCGAAACTGCTCCCTGTAAATTGGTTTCTAAAAGCTTCTGCAGCCCCTGTTCACCAGAACCTTTTGGTACGGCATTTCCGGCAAGCCACAATGCATCCATCAGATAAGAGATACTGCGTCCAACCGCAATTTTTCCTTCTTCCTGCTCGCTGTCACGATCCTATGTTTTCGATTTTCCTGCCGCAGTCTAAAACACAACACGACAAAATCACAAGCAAAACAAGCAAAATCAATACTATCTGCGGTACTGTCAAATGAACGGACCGCTTCTGTCCATTGTGATGATCCTTGGCGTTCTTTTCGCCCGACACATCCGCCTTTTGCTTTGGTGTTGGAACAGGTGTCGGTTCCAGCGTCTCAAGCGGCTCTTCATCCGGTTCCTGTGTGATAGCTGCCGCTGTCTCCGTTGGCTCCGGTGTGGCACTCTGCGCTTCTGCCGGTGCCGCCGTTGCTGTCGCCTCTGCCGATTGGTCATCTCCTCCATTCCCTGCCGTAGACGGCGTCATATCCCACGGCATCCATCCAAAGTGTTCGCCATATGTCTCCGTCCAGGCATGTGCATCAGAATCAATCACCGTCGCTGTGTACTTTCCGTCTTTCCCTTTATGAAAACTCTTCTTAGAAAGCCGATAACCGGATACATATCTTGCAGGCACACCCAGGTCACGAAGTAATATCGTTGCCGCTGTTGCATAATGCTCGCAGTAACCTTTCTTTGTCCAAACAAAAATATTCCGCATAGTCCTGTCCTGCCGGTACGCTGTCAAGCTTCAGGCTATAGGAAGTGTTTTCTGCCAAAACCTCTGCAACACCATTTACCGCCCACAAAAGATCTCCTTCTTGGTCCGCTGAATAATAACCCTTTAAATATTTTTGGACAAGCTTTTTATATTTTTCTAACTCCGGTGCATTGTAGGATCCATAATGTCTCGAAGCATACTCCGTATATTTCTTTTTCTATAGACTGTTCGATACTGCTGTACTCTAACGTATCATCCGAATCGTAATCGTCTTCGTACAAACTCGGATCATCAATTGAGGAAATATATGATTTCTGCTCCGTTTGTGACATTAGATAATAATCTGTCGTATAGGATTTCTTAGCCCGCTTGATCTCTCCATCTCCGATCAGTTTCACGACCGTGTCCGACGAGTTGCTGTCCGCCGTCCTCAAATTTGCAAAATACGGCAAAAACGCCTTGCCGCCAATGGGTGACATTCCATGATATTCCACTGTGATCTCGCCATTCTGTATCGCACTTTGCAGACTTTTGGAATAGGAAGACTCCACTGCCAGAACTCCATAGTTCTGCCCCCAAAGGTATGTTTGCACATCTTCAAACTGTTCCTTAAACTCTTTGTCGTCTCCCGCAGACCATACACCATTATGATACGTCTCACCGGTAAAACCGCGAAAATACAGATCACTATCCGGTTCAAAATCCAAGGTGACCGTCATAATCTTTTTTTGCCGGTGTAATGCGGTGCAGTATTGCTCATGATGCCCTCGCCGCCAATGCCACCTTTGCTACGCACAAACTGTGCCGCCTGCTGGATCTTTTCGATCAACTGCTTCTCCAACTTCATCTCTTTACGCTGAAAAACAGCCGAATGCTTCAAAACCGGTTTCTCAATCTTATGTGTTACGACACCACCGACGCACATACTTACCGCCAGCAAAATACAGGCAGCAACTAACGCAGGCACGATGTTGTGCGGCATCATTTTGCGCCAATGTATTCGAACCATTTTGGTACGCGTTTTCGTACGCTTGCTCTGTTTCCGTATATACTCATATTGTCTGCGCAGCATATTCCAGACACGATCCCGCAAATTTTCTTGAATACTGGTAATATATCCTGACTTTCTGCGAAACATTTTACACAACAACAAAATTACCATGCCGGCAATTAACTGGATGATTGTATTTTTGCCCGGTGCCCTGCCACAGCACAAGCAACCGGAGATTGCCAGATAAACCGGCGTATACGCTAATATCTCCCAAGAAAGCTGCAGCATCATAAATGCCGCCAGATAACCGATCAAGATGCATCCAAAAATAAGCGCCATGTCTGCATGTCCATTCACTTTACGCAAGCTTTCTGCGATCAGCCCACTGCCTGTATAAGCAGAATATCTTTGATTGACCCTGTCTGCAAAATACATCGCACTGTTCATAAGCGCACGGCATTTTACCCAGACAAACAAAGCCAATACGCATAATATTGCAATATGACCGATCACCGCTGCTTTACGGCGATCTATCATAGAAACCACAGTAATTAACACGGCTGCGATTCCAAAAAACAGCACGGCTCTCTCTCTGTGAATCGACGCATCAAACGTCTGACTCAACATGCAAACCGTTCCGTTCATGATCAAAAACAACCCTGTAACAGCAAGCAGTCTAAGCAGCAACTGCGAGAGAAAACTTCTTTTACTCATCTCGTTTCCTCCCTCTTGCTCCAAGGCAAATTCTGCAATCTCTTCGCCATCCAATGTCTGACACACTTTATCCGACAAGATCCACTCTGCCGATTGTGATTGTCCATATCTATCCTGATAGGCAATTCGCATTTGATCAATATCTCTGCTGCCAACCAGCATATCTCACGCAGCAGCGCAATACAATCATTCAGATCACCTTCATCTTTTATTTTGCATCTTCCTACCGCATCCTCTAGGCAATACACCAAAATGTGTGCACAGCCTTTTGCAGCAGCTTAATGGATAGTGAAAACAAAAATGTGATATAAGCAAGAAGCTGTTCTGCATCTTTTACCGGTGCCAAATAAATAACCGGCATAATATTCTGCTCAGAAATAAATTGTACACCATAATCTCATCCCGCTTCGCCGATAGTTTCAATGTATATTGTGCATACGATCTCCCGGACGGTATTCTCGAATCTCTGATACTTCCGGTGGATTCTTTTTCCATTGATGTACTGTCGTCTCCTCTTGCTCCAAATGCTGCGTATGATATTTAACTCCCGCCGATATTCCTATTTCATGATAAACCGGCAAGACTGCCAGCACTTCACTTTGATCCAGATTGCGACGCGACACACCGATACTCGTAAATCCAAAGTAATCATAATGTCTCACAGATACCAACCGAAAATAAACACCTCCCGGATATGAAGGCGTCCACTCTCCGCGAATTCGTATCGGCTGTGCCGATCTGCGCTGCAGACCTCCCGGAAGCATGCAGTCTATAATGATCTCCCCTGTCGTATCGTTCAGCACGTGATATGCCTCTACGACAATACGAATACGACCAGATGGCAAAAAGCAGCAATTCTGTGCCAAAACTGCTAATGTCATTTGCTCGCCGGAGGCAACTGTTTCTGTGATTTTGTCAAAAGAAAACCGAAGTTTGCGAAAAAAAAGTAAATGAAAACCTAACAAAAGCAGCAAAAGCATACGATCCATACTGCACAATAGAGCATCCCCGTACTATGATAGATCAATGCCACATACACTACGACCCCCTGCCGTAATGAGTCCCGTAATAAAATTTTTCATCGGTACCCCCTGCATTTCTTAACGTCTTGCAGCAGTCGGCTTTTTTCACGTTCTGCATTACTTCGATCAAAATAGATTCTGCTGATCTCTTTGCCGCCTTTGCTTTTTTTGCGCTTCGCACGAGCCTATGTGCCGCAACATCCAAAAAGATTTCATCGATATCCCCCGGGATCACATAATCTCTGCCATGTAAAAATGCGATTGCTTTGGAAATACGCATCAGTGCAACGCTGCCACGTGGGCTGACTCCCAGCTCGATCAATGGATTGGTTCGTGTTGTCTGGCAAAGTTCACACAAATAACGATAAATATCGTCTGCCATATAAATCTGTTCCACTAATTTTTTGCAATACAACAACTGCTCTGCATTGATTACCGGCTGTAACGCTGCCTTGTCATCTTGAATCTGACGTCCTTTGACAATTGCAATTTCATTTTCTAACGATGGATATCCAAGACTTGTACAAATCATAAAACGATCCAACTGGCTCTCCGGCAAAAGCTGTGTTCCAACACTTCCCGCCGGATTTTCTGTAGCAATGACCACAAACGGTTCCGGTACTTTTCGTGTTACACCATCTACTGTCACATTTCCTTCTTCCATAACTTCCAATAATGCTGACTGTGTCTTCGGTGAAGTTCGATTGATCTCATCCCCAAAAACAAATTGCACATCACTGCTCCGGTCTGATATTCAAATGTTCCCGTCTGTTTCTGATACATCGAAAAACCTAATAGATCGGATGGCATGACATCCGGCGTGAACTGCAGTCGATTATTCTGCAGTGCCATTGTCTCTGAAAATGCCATCGCAAGCGTTGTCTTACCAACACCCGGTATATCTTCCAATAAAATATGTCCTCCAGCCAAGATCGCTGCCATTACTTTACGAACACACTCTTCTTTACCAATTACAATTTGATTTACCTGTGCCAAAACCTCTGCTACTTTCTGCTGACACAAGATCATGTCATCTCTTTTTTTCTCCCCTCTTTCATTACGTTATATGCCTCAAACTTTGCACATCAAAAGAAACGGAGAGGCGTAGTCCTACGACTACGCTTCTCCTACATATTCTCACCTGACACAGGCGCAACCCTTTCTGCTCTTCTGAAAAGTTACTACAAAACTCTTCCTCACATTAAATGCAGCCACCCCTGTGTCCAATCTTTTTATAATTTGTAAAGCGGGCATAAGCTGCGCATGCTCTATAATCCTGACCCTCTTTATCCATACCAAATGCATTCCATGCAGCTGGTCGGAAAATATCTTCCTCCGGCACATTGTGCATACATACCGGAATACGAAGAATAGAAGCCAATGTGATCAGATCCGCACCAATGTGTCCATAACTGATCGCACCGTGGTTTGCTCCCCAATTGTTCATAACATCATAAGCTGTCTTAAATGCACCCTGACCCGTTGTGCGTGGTGTAAACCATGTACAAGCCATGTATAATCTGTTCTCTTCCACAACTTGTCAGATACTTCATCCGGAAGATTTACGGTATAACCCTCACAGATCTGTAATACCGGACCCAAGCCTTTGACAATATTGAGACGGATCATAGTAGCAGGCATCTCCGCTCTCGTTAAATAACGGGAGGAGAAACCGCCTCCACGGAAATATCCGGAATCAGCACAGCACCATTCTGTTGCGTCCAGACATGCCTTCTGATCTTCTTCTGTCATCTCCCAGAAAGGTTTCATGACACCATTGCCATTCTCATCTTTCACTTCACCACAAGCATCCAGACACGCTGCACCGGAATTGATCAAATGCAGGAAACCACCTGCCTCTTTCGCAATACCCTCTAACTCATAGCCGGTTGTTCTCTTTACAGCTTCCGGACTCCAATAAGTACGAACATCTGCGAAAATCTGTGCTCTTCCGGTAAGCAGTTTCATGAAAAGCATACCAATACCGTTGAGTGTATCGTTCTCTGTTGCTAAAACATACGGCTCACGCGCTCCATTCCAGTCAAAGGAGGAATTGAGCAGTGCCTCTGCATAATCACCATTCGGATAAAAGTCGGTCCACTGTCTCTGACCCTGAAAACCTGCTGCGATTGCATTATGTCCTACCATCTCTTCCTCTCTGCCTTTCGGAAGATTTGGATTACCGTTCATTAAATCTTTGATAATGCACATCATCTTAACAACAAATTCCCAATCGCGTTCCTTCTGCTCATCGCTTCGTTTCACGATCTCAGGATTCTTATCCCATCCCTCACGGCAATGAGACTTTGTCCAAGACATTGCTTTCTTAAACTCTGCTTCATCGTATATATACCTTCTGTCATTCGACGAATGATCTCCACCTCATCAACAGACTCAACACGCATTCCTAAATATTCTTCCATAAAGGAGGAGTCTACGATAGATCCTGCAATACCCATACAGATCGATCCGATCTGCAGCCAAGATTTGCCTCGCATCGTTGCTGCCGCTACGGCTGCGACCAAAACGAAGTAATTTTTCTTAACGTCTTCCGGAATCTCCGTTGCATCCGCTTCCTGCACATCTTTGCCATAAATACCAAATGCCGGCAAACCTTTCTGTGCATGTGCTGCCAATACTGCTGCCAAATATACTGCTCCCGGACGCTCTGTACCATTAAAGCCCCATACACCCTTAATCGTATCTTTGTCCATGTCCATAGTCTCGGATCCATAGCACCAGCATGGTGTCACGGTCAATGTAATATCCACACCTGCTTTACGGAACTTATCTGCACAAGCCGCTGCTTCTGCTACACGTCCGATTGTCGTATCCGCAATGATAACTTTGACCGGTTCTCCATTGGAATAACGAATATTCTGACGAAACAGCTCTGCCGCACTCTTAGCCATATTCATCGTCTGTTCTTCCAAAGATTCACGAACCTTAAGCGGTCCTCTTCGTCCATCGATCGTCGGACGAATTCCAATCACCGGATAATCCCCAATTAGTCTGCTTTTTGCCATTTGCTACTACCTGCCTTCCTTGAATATATTCTCACACCCTGATACCTTTTTATTTTACTGCATTTTGGCAGAGAATACAATCATCAGAGACTACAAAATTTCACGGTTTTACCTTATCTATTTTATATAGTTGTTTTTCTTCATATAATGCTTTAGTTTCCAATAATCCGAGACTTTCGCATAATTATCTTCCTCAGGAAGCAACATAATCCTTGACTCTGATTTTTTACACAACCAACTGTATGTATCGTTTCTTTCTCTCCTGAGATAGTGATTTCTGATGCCATTTTATCTGGAATAAATACTCCATCTTTTCCTATATCTTCCGCATATAGTGCCATCTCCGAATCTATCACATATACGCTCTCACCTTTCTGAAAACCACCAGCAATATTTTTTACCACTTTCAGCTCTACGAGATTACATGCTTGATACGTATTCTCCTGGCTATCTTTTTTTGTATAATGTTTCTACTTTTTAACAGTTGCGACGCACGCCTTCGTCTTCAAAAACGGTAATACACTTTTTGATTTCAATGGAGCAAAATCAATCACTCCTGGTTTTGTATAGCTGCCTTCTGCGCTGATACTGTTGCTTCTCGATAAAACGTTTCCTTTGTTTGTGTTACAGAATCCACTTGCACCATTATAGGTGCTACCCACAATGCCAACAGAGCTACCAAAGCTACCAAACATACTACACACAGTTCCTGCAATTTTTTTCCTCATAAGAATCCTCCTCATTTTCATATGGTAGTGTTAAAAAACTACCTAGATTTATTGTTCTAATGCATTTGGCAATAATTCTGCCTAATGCAAAGCAGTAGCCTCTTTTACCACGTTTCTTCATTCACAGTTTTCTCTTTATCTCATTACAGCATCATTCCTCCCCCTCTATTAACTATAACGAACAAACCACAATAAACCTGACATACTTTTTTAAAAAAATTTTAGTATACCTTTTTTTCACTGCTTGCCCCAACTTTTTCTGACTTGCCATCCTTCCATACAACAGCCGTTATATAACTTCGATACGTTCCCTTTTGATTGGCTCTACTTATATGACTATTTAGAAGCCCAAAAGGTTCATTTCATCTTGCAATAAAAGAATTTCACTTACTGATACCGCCTACGCATCAGATATTTATGATCGCAGAGCTGAACCAGACTGCGCCAGTCTTTTGACGGATACGTATCATCCTGCCTGATCACCGCCTGAAAGCAGTGATCAAGCAGATCATAGCACTGCGCACCAAAGAAAACCTCATTGAGATAGACACTGCCATCATGAAAAGATTCCGGGCATACTGTACGGTTTAAGTAACAGATTCCATTTCCTGGTGCAATATAGTCCATAAGCTGTTCTTTCACGTACCCTGGCACAGAAGAATACTGTGCGGAAGTGACTCGATACAGATAAACTCCATACTTCCACATACCATCCGGCACTAAACGAAATGCTCTGTCAAGTTGATCATATGTGATCTTCTTGGTGCCATATTTTCCACGTTCGAAATTATCCGCAATATAAACAATCCGCTCTCCACCATCATAGCCATAGATAAATGTTGGATGATGAAACCCATAATGTCCCCTCATGTCCTCCCTAAAAACTGATTCAAAATGAAGAAATATAATACCCACCATCAATAGCATGGATCACAAATTCATGGAACGAACGAAATATTCCAAGAATCAATGACTTTGGTATCATATTTTTTTCAACAAACGGACACAGATCAAACATATTAGGGGAAAGATAATGGATCGCATATGGATAAAAGGTCATGCTGGCATCTTTTGCATCCCACTGATACCCGATATAATGAGAGCCTCTCATCTGTATAAAATGATTGTATATCCACTTTCGACCATCCTCTGATCCACTTAGAATTCCAAATAAGAAATTCTGTTCGCCATGCCCGGATACCGACATCAGCTAATGGCAATATCCGGGCAGATTTTATTTTCTTTTGAAACATATAGCATATCATTCCTTGTATATCTTAACTTATTTTTTTTCTGCAACCATACTTTGTCATGTTTCGACAGTTTTTTAGAAATAACTACTTTCTTCACGTTCTTATTCTTCAAAAAAGGCTTTCTTTAAAGTTGTCTTTGCATGTTTCACCTTGGTCAATCTGCTGAGGTCTAACACTTTCACAGACGTATTTTGAAGTATTTTATAATTAGAAGAAGCCGGTTCATAAACATAATCCGTATCTTCAAATAGTCTTGCCTGTTTATCCAAAACTTCTGCAAAATCATAATTTTTAAGCCAAGTTTTTAATCCATTTTTATTATTTGGTAGCGTGAGACGTTTTAACGCTAATCCTTTCAACTTTAATGAATACAACTTACTGCATTTTGCTAAATTTATTGTTTTTAATTTCTTGCAGCCAATCACTTTCAACGCTTTCAGCTTCTTACAGTTTGATAACTTAAGTGATTTACATCCCTTCTTATCAAGACTGGTGAGTGTAAGATATTGCACTGACTTTGGAAGCTTTACTTTGAAAATCCCATAGCTGGCACATTCTAATGTATTAAGACGGCTGCATTTAGAGGCATCTATTGCTGCGCATTTAGCACTAACAGATAAGCCCTTCAATGCTGCCATTTTGCCGAGGCGGATCTGCTTGATCGGATATTTCCCAGATTGCGTAATACTGGCCAAACGGAGTGTCTTATTGACCGATGACAGATCAAGCTTATTTATTCTGCAACCGGTAACAGACAACTCTGCGATGTTCTTGCTTTTCTGCAGATCAAGCACTGTGACAGGCGAAGCTTTCTCTTTTCCATTTTGAATTACATTAAGCCCAAGTGACAGATATTTGAGTTTATCCATCTTTCCATACTGCAGCTTCTTGACATATGTTTCCTTTAAGCCCAATGTCTGCAGATTTGGTGTGTTTATTGTGTATTCATCCGGAAGGTTACAAGTCTTGATCAACAGCTTCTTCATCTTCTTTGAGACAATCTGCATCTTTTTCACTTGAACGCCTTCCAACGACAAACTTTCACACTGCATAGAATCATCTATAACAATAGATGTATTCTTCGCCAGCATTTGTTTATCAGAATCCTTATATCTGGCATCTACAGGATCTGCATAAGCATAATTAACTCGAATTGTTTTTACCTGTTTGGTATACTGGAAAAGATCACTTGCAATCTTATAGCTTGACTGAGGTTTTCCACTTTGACCAACTGATATACTTTTTAGTTCTGCAAAATACTCTACACCTTTAAAAGAGGTAATGCCTTTGGCGGTGCGAATTACATTTCCCTGAACTCCTGTATTTTCTGTTGTCTCAATAACGATCAGTTCTGTCAGTTTTTCTGTTCTGATGTGTCAAGTATTTGATCTTTGTTGCTGTCGTACTGTGTGGCAATTTGACGTATCTGTGCATCCGGGAAGTTTTGTTCGTTAATACCTATGCCGTTACTTGCCGAAACAGTTCCATTCCCCATAACAACTGCGGTTCCTCCAACAATTAACATTGCAAGCACATTTTTTACTAGTTTTCTCATATCGAAATCCCCCTTTTGATAGCATTTAGACTTTATTATCTCCACTGGTCTTTCATACACATCATCTCTTCAACATTAGATCATAAAGTACAAAATGAATGTATGTAAGATGTCCACTTCTTATACTTTTAGTACATCAAAAAAAGGATGATTCGTCAATATGTTCCAAACAATCTTAATAATTCTTAAGAATTAAACATTCTCTCCTCCCCTCATAAAATTTTACCAATCACATTGACACTGCCTTAGCCGTAAGCACACCATTTTCCATATGAAACAATCCATCTACCTCCTGCTCCACAAAGGTATGATCATGACTGACCACCACAACCGTACAGCCTCTTTGAACTTCTTCCAAAACCACCTTTTGAACGCATCCTTCGCATCCGTATCCAAACCATTCGTTGGTTCATCAAGCAGCAAAAGATCCGGGCTTGATAAAATTGCCTGCGCTAACACTGCCTTCTGTTTTAAGCCCAGCGACAACTTTGCAAATCTCATGTTCTTTCGGTCTGTTAATCCCATTCTCTGAAGCGTCTCTTCTATCTTCTTTTGTCACATCCACCGCTTAACTTTGCATAATATTTCATATTCTGATACACGGTCATATCATCATATAATCCTATATTTTCGATGCTTAAACCTATATTTACCACCTGCGTCAGTTTCTTCACTTTTTGCCGCCGTAGTGCACTTCTCCGTCATCGGGATGGATCAGTCCCGCCAGCAGACGCAGCAGCATTGTCTTACCACTTCCGTTTTCTCCGATAATTCCATAAAGTTTTCCTTCCTCCAGCGTCAGATCTACTCCTTTTAATACCTCTTTACCACCCAGTTTTTATTGACATGAATCAATTCAATTCGTTCCATTTGTGTTCCTCCTTTTCTGTCTGTCCGGCAATCTGCTCCGTCAATATCCTTCACTTTCAATTTTAATAAGATCGATATGCTCCAGCCACTTGGCACAGGCTAAAATAAGAGCTGTAATCTCTCCCACAAACACAGTCAGCATTTTCATAAAACCTATTTTTCCTGCCGTTGTATAAACAAACATAGCGCATGCCGGATTTAATGCAAGCATCCACATGGCATCCTTATATTTCCGGTAAGGTTCATACATTCCGATCATGATCAATGCAGCTAACACAACAGCCCCAACGATACAGGAAGCACTCCGTCCAATCCGAATATCTGAAACCACCGTAAACACAGCCGCAAAATATACCATCATAAATAATGCCAGCCATGCTTTCGGCAGCACTGCAGAATGTGGAATAACCAGTCGTTTATGCACATAGTAAGAACTAAGTTCGTAAACAATGGTCAAATAAATCCCCATATAGACTGCGCATATAACAGCCAACCCTGCCATCCTGCGGACAAGCCATTTCGTCCGCCTGTGCATCCGCACCAATGCGTAGACTCCCTGATTCAGGATCTCTCTACTGAGATAATCATGCATGACAAAAATAAACACAATCAATACAAACAGATTCTGCATACCCAGCGTCAATGAATGTGTTTTCACCACTTTAATAGAATCAAAGATGCTGCTGACAAACATATCATCTGTCGTATTTCCCGGATAACAGGTTCCAAACAGAAATGTAAGATTATTGAAAAAAGCCAAAAAAACAGAAGCAATCATCAAAAAAATTATTTTCTTTTTCAAAAGTACATCTCCAATCCCCGGATTCGTCTCACCGCAATCAATATCCCTGACAATAATACAAGACCTATATTTATGAGCAAAAATATTTGTGTATACCCTGTATTCCAACGGTCGCCAACACATAGGACATAGCTCAGATCGAATCCCTTAATATACTGTGAGTAACGCATCGTAAAATAAAAGCATCCATATAATAATACAAACACCAAGGCAAAGCTTCTGGTCAGCCACAGGCTGCAGGCATATGCGAACAATCCAAGCACGCCTGCAAACACTGCGATCACTATGCAAAATACAAACAGATAGAGTACCGTATGTGTCACATAATAGCCCATCAGAGGCATCGGATGATTGTCTGCCAGATCCATGTAATATAATTCCGTGTATCTTTCCCCAAATGGTGTCGGATAGGCTTCCCCATAGGTCAGCTCACATGCCAGCAGATTCAAAGCATAACACACAAACACCATAACTGCATTCCCTGTAAAGTACGCCATTGCCTTAGCAGACAGATAACGGAACGGGCTCGTCCGCTGCATGACCAAAGCTGCATTGCGGCTTCTTTTCGTCTCCTCATACCACGCTGACACACAGGGAAATGCCATGAGAAGCGGAAAAACCTTGATAAATATCGGCTGATATTTATTGAAACTCTGATATGCTCCCATAAAATAGCCGCTTGCGGCATACGGTTCCTTGACAAATCCCCGGATTATCCAACTGGCGGTGTGTAGATAATCTGCCGCAGCATACAAAAAACAACACCATAAACGCAAGCCAAAAACTCCGCTTATGAAATAATCGGTAAAGTTCACTGACATATACCCGCCATATACTGCTGTATTTCTTTTTATTCATTACCTGTACGCTCCTTTCGTTTCCAGTTGGCTGCAAGTTCTGCATAGTTATCTCCCACGTAATATCTCAAGATAGCATCTTTGGTGCGATACCATTCTTGTAAGATCCCTGTTCCGCATGTAAAAAAGATCATAATCAGATAACTCTTCTAAGGTATATACTTTTCCTTTTTCAATGATCTTAAGGGTCTGGCTGTCAGAAAGCCGCAATGGAGATATATCCCAAGATGCACTATTGCCTGTTGAATAATTTATTGGCAGCTTAGCTCCATGCGTCTCAAACTTTTCTGATATATCTGAATTTACTATTTTATCGTAAACCAACAAATAACATTCATTCTGACGAATCATAGGGGTAATATTACTTGTCTGATATATATTGTCTTTTTTGGGAATATAATTACAGGAATACGTAACCGAAATCGTCTCTCCCTCTTTGACAGAGCCATCACTCTTAATGCTCTTAAGCAACTTCATATGTCCTGTTGCTGATCCTGAAGTTTTTATAAAATCATCGGACACATAGAATACTCCTACATTTACATACTCATCGTACACATGCTTTAATCCCTTTTTTCGTACGGTATTCTTTTATACCATCCTGCCACGATGCAGTAACGTCATCCTTCTGTCCAACCAGATCATTGAGATCAAATTGCACTTTCATGTTATCCCATGCCGACATTCGCGTTCCGGATTTAAATATCGAATGTGATATAGTATCTCGGCAGAGGATCCCGGCACCAAGACAAATCATACATACTACACCTATAAAAATGAATTTCACTTTCATATATTTCTTTCCCTCCTATTGTGATAACTTATGAATTTAGTGTAAACAACTGTTGTTTAAGATTCAATGTGGTTTTTGTTTAAGATTTGTTTAAAATTTACCCCGGCAAAGCATACTCTGCCGGGGTTCAATACTGTTGCAGCTTTTTGTAATCCAACTTTCCATTCATCGTACGTGGCAGCTCCTCTATCTGAATATACTTCACACTGCCACGCAGGATCGGATAGCGTTGCAGCACACGTCGTTCCCATGCTGCATCCGGTTCTTTCGTTCCAAATATTCCAATCATTTCCCGCTCTCCGTCCGCAGTCATGACCGCTGCAACCTTCTGGCCAAACATTTTTCCAATCTCTGTCTGCAGTTCATCCAGCCCCACACGCTGACCGCATATCTTCGCATAACGGTTCATACGTCCGGTGATATACAGATAGCCATCCCCATCTATATACCCTGCATCCCCCGTATAGCGAAGCACCGTATATTTATATGATTCCTGCTCTGTAATAAACAATTGGTTCAGACTGTGTGCATATCCCAGAAAAACATTCTTTCCCTCATAAACAATTTCTCCACATCCGTTCTCATCTGCGAGTGAGATTGTCAGTTTTCCTCCGGGTATGACCGTACCGACACTATCGATCTTATCCGGATGTTCATTAAGAAAAAAAGCTGCTGATCCTGGCTGTTGCCTCAGTCTGCCCATACATAACCGCCAGATCCACATTTCTACGTTCAGCCTCCTGCAGCAGATATTCCTTCATACTGCGGCTCATCGCTCCCCCTGCTGTTGTCATCAGCCTTAATGCCTCAAACGTCCTGTCAAACACATGCAGCTTACGATACCATTCGTATGCATATGGCACACCGCTGATAGCGGTTACTCTGTTTTCTTCCAGATAGTCCCAGCATTCCTTATGAAAAATATCGGTTTCCGGGATAAGCAGACGGCCTCCGGCATAGATCGTGGAATTGACCACAGAAAGACCATAAGAGTATGAGACTGGCATAAGCACAGCTGACCGCTCTGTACAATCCATACGCAGAGACTCGGCGATCGACTTGGCATTGGCCGCCAGATTTGCTTTCGTAAGCATCACCAGTCTTCGCCCGACGGTACTCCCCGATGTTGGTATTAGTAACGCCAGATCCTCAAGCCAATGATAAGTAAGTTCAAAGCCGGCATTGCCCCGGCTTGCGATCACATACCCGTTCCACTCACAGGCAGTTTCATAGCATTGATACCTCTTTCTGTTTTCGGAACACTCGTTCTGTCCACCGGAATATTGTGGCAGATTCCGGTTCTTCGGATACACAAACCACTGTGGCCGGTACTCATCCATATATTCCTGCACCTGCTCATCCCGCATTGACGCATTCAGCAGGATCAGCGGAACATTATTTTTCAGGAAAAAGCCATACAACGCAATGGATTCTGCCGAATTATCTGCCAGCAAAAAGTGCATGCTGTCCTTTGTGTACGGATATCGGTATTGTCCGGATCAACGATATGATATTCTCTGTTGTGACCATCCTGCCCATCCGTCATCCCTCCCGCACCTGTCTGGCTATCATTTCACAAAAACTGCCTGTATTGCTGAAATTTTCACTCAACAGATCCACATCATCAAACGTAATACCAAAACATTCCTCCACATCAGCAATGATCTGCATCACCATCAGCGAATCCGCCCCCAGATCTTCAAAAATGTCGGTTTCTTCCGTGATCACTATAGGATCTCCGGTCTCCGGATCCGATTCTACATATCGACGCAGGATCTCTGATAACTTTTCCAATATCATCGCATTGTCTGTCATTGTGCCGTTACTACTGCCGTCTGTCATTCTATCCATCACTTTCTCTCCTCTAATTATTTACTCAAACTTCCCATACCGAAAGTTATTCTTCGAACCACATATTGCTTATTATGTCAGCAATAAATATGATATTTTGCAGCCACTACAAGCTAACTTGTTCTGCCGTCAGAGAACTAAGATAATTGCCTTGCCGCATTTTCGTTTTTAGTGATTTCTTATTTTGTTGTCTCTGATGATGAATACATGCCTGAAGGAGTGTCTGAGATGTCCCGGAAGCAAGGTATCATCCATTTTGGACGGGACGCTTTCGCTACGTCGTTACGTCACGTTACTTAAGTCATCTGAAATACGAGACATAAGTAACGACGAGCGCAAAGTCCCTTTCAAAAAATGATGATTACCTTGCTTGCGGGACATCTCGAGTTCTCCGTCAGGCATGTAAATTAAACATCAGAGACAACAAAATCTAGAAATCACTAAAAACAAAAAATGCGGCAAGGCAATTACTATAGTTCTCTGACGGCAGAAACAATGTAGTGGCTGCAAAATACATATTTATTGCTTTGACATAATAAGCAATATGTGGTTGTTAGAATTTGAGTTATGGGAAGTTTGAGTTATTAATCTGCAGCACTTTCTACATCCCCTGTCTGCTCCGGTATCATGCACCCAAAAAACTTCAGCTTGCCTGTCAGTTCATCCGGGAGAAGCTGCTCATAATATCGAAATAAAAACGCTGCCTCCCCTACCAGGCTGTCCCGGATAAATTCACAGAATAATCCCTCGATCTCTTCCGGTTCACCATCTGTTACCATAAAAATCTCAAACGTATCCACTGTCGTCTGCCGCACCTGATACTGATAGATCCGTCCCTCCATGCAGCACTCTACCGCCTGGATGACCCTGCGGAACAGGTTGGCAGATATCCTTTGTCCGTCCTGCAGACGGATCATGTCATCTTTTCTTGCACCGGTCAGTTCTAATACTGCTCCATGGCAGCCACACGTACAGGATACATCTTTCCACCCGGCAATAACCCCTGTATCATACCGGATAAACGGCATCACCTTATTATGCCGTGCTGTCACGATCACATGACCGGTTCCCGCCGCCCGTTCCTGTTCCGTAAAGGGCTCGATCTCCACATATACGTTATGATCCATCACGTGCAGATTTCCTTCCGGGCATTCATATGCGATCGATCCAATCTCATTACAGCCGTATTGGCTGGCCGTTACTGCATCAAACGCACTTTCAATAAATCTGCGCTGTCGATCCGTTACCATTTCACCACTCAGCTCGATATACGTCAGCGATCCCGGGACTTCTGCTCCCGTCTCATATATGTATCTGGCTAAGATCATGGCAATGCTTGGCTGTAACAACAGCCACTTCGGTTGAAAAGCATAGATCCTGCCAAAGATCTCATCCAGCTTTTCCCGTTGCAGCAGTTCTTTGGAAATGCCCAGATAATTCTTCTGTTCGTCATACTTTGTTTGTCCATAATGATCTCTCAGGGTAAAGAAAAAACAAAATTTTGAATCGGTATTGATCCCATAATATTTCCGCCGGTACAGCCAGAGTGAAAAAAAGCTGTCCTGCGCTTTCCGCATTGGTAGAAAACGCCTCTAAGCTGATCCCGGTCGACCCGGAAGTATATGCACTTTTCACCTCCGGCGTGTCAAGTTTGGTGTCATATTCCCTGCAAATAATAGATACTCCCGCATGCGCCGCCTCCTCTTTGGTAAGGATCGGCAGGCTCTTTCCATCCTGCAGGTTGGCACCTGCATATTTTTCCGCATAGAATGACGTGTATTCTACTGCATACTGTACTAACTCTTCTCTCGTCACATTCATCCTCTTTTCTGTACGGTAAATCCGTTACTGCGTTGTTCGAACCAATGAAACCTTAGATATCTGCATTGATCAATGTTTTTGTCTGATGTGACCTCTTACAGCCACATCAGGCCTCCTCCACCAAAGAAATCAACGTTTTCGTCGCACAAATGTCTTTTTGTTTCATCGCCTGCAGCCGTTCCCGAAGTCTGCGTATGGTCTCCAGATCATCTGTCACGGTATATTTGATATACATATTCTGTGCGATCAGGCTTTCTTTCTCCAAAGTTTCCAGTTCCTCATGCAGCGTATCATCCATTGCTGCATACCCATGCTGCACCATATATTGATACCGTTTTCTCATTAAATACTTGTGATCACACATCTGCACCAGACTGCGCCAGTCATGCGCAGAGTATTCATCATCATACTCAAGGATCGCCTGCATACTCCGATCGATCAGATCATAGCACTGTGCTCCGAAAAGACTTCATTCAGATAATCTTCTCCATCATGAAACGGATCCGGACAGAGTGTCCGATCCATATAGCAAATACCTCTCTTTGGTTCCAGATAGTCCTGTAACTGTTCTTTTACATATCCGGGAACAAAATCATACGCCTTTTCCTTCGCACCATATAAGATCACTCCATAACACCACTCTTGTCCGGTGATCAAAGAAAATGCCGTATCCAGCTGATCATACGATATCTGTTTTTGGGCATACTTCCCATTTTCAAAGTTATCGGTAATATAAACACATTTTGCAGCATCATCGTACCCATAAATAAATGTAGGATGATGATATCCATGATTTCCGTGCATATCATCGCGAAAAAACTGATCCAAAAAGGTAGAGATATAAAACCCTTCTTCGATTGCCGAGATCACAAAACTGTGAAATTTTGAAAATAATCCAAACACAAAAGAACGTGGCAGTACATATTTATCTATGAACGGACACAGATCAAACATATTTGGTGCAAGATAGTGAATAGCATATGGATAAAATGTAACACTGGAATCCGTCTTGTTCCATTCACGATTGATATAGTGAGTTCCACGCAGCTGTATAAAATGATTGTATATCCATTTCTCCCCTTCCTGCATCGACATCAGGATCTCAAAAAGAAAATTCTGCTCCGGCCATGCTCTGATCCCCATCGCCCCCAGCGGAAGCACCTTTGCTCTCATACTTTTCCTTCGAAACATCATCTTTCCTTCCTGCATTTACAAAAGCAGACGGCATATCATATCGGTATCTATATGTAATATATGCATCACGCTCAAAATGCCCTCTTCAACTTCTTCTCTGCTGTAGGAAGACCTCTCCAAAAAAGCATCATCTTTGTCGTTGATATACTTATATATCTGCAGAGCCACCTCAAGCATTGCCATTTTCTCAGACTCAGACGGATGCATATCCGGCCTCCTCTGTTCCGTCTCTTCGATAAGTTCATTTTCAACTTCGTTGATCTTTCCCTCATCGATCATCCCCAGCCAGACCTCATATTTGTCTTTCTGTGCTGCATTTTCCAAAAATTTTGGCTGCTTAAACCGGTTTTGTCCAAACAGCATCACACCGATACACCGCAGCGTGTTGTATACAGCCCGCTTTGTTTTGTTTGTCTGATACTTTGCCATGTTAATGTATCCTCTCTTTCGTGATACCGACAACATAATAGACCAAAAAAGTGACCAGAGTTACACTCGCAAACATGACTGCTGTGTACTCTGCTGTCACCGTGATGGCACCTTCTGACATGTTGATCACACTTTTCAAAGAAAACCTTTCGTACTGTGCCTGGCCGCCAAAAAGATACGCCATATAGGAATACACGATAAATGGGATAAATACCACTGACATCCTCTTATGGATAAACTGGGAAAGTAACAGCGCCGTTCCGGCAAGCATCCCCCCCGCCAGCATGTTGACGAACCAGTAGATCAGCATGTAGATCCATGGAGCCGTATAATAAAACTGCGAAAACATATTTCTGTCCATTATGACGCTACGTTGGGCTCTCTGGTACAATTCCGCACACGGATACTTTGTCGCACACAGTGCAAACGACAGCGCTAACGGTAATAACACTGCAACGGCACCACTGACATATGCTGCGATGTATTTTGCCAAAAAATATCTTCTCTTACTCTGTCTTACCAGAATGTTTCTGGTATAATGCAGCTGCTCATCACGTACCAGGCTTGTTCCAAACGGCAGCACGGCGAGGATCGGGAACAAAATATAATAAATCCCGTTATACGGTAGGAACATATTGTCTCCGATATATTTTTCAAATGCTATATACGGATAATACGTCACATCATGCTGTTCCAACATCATTTTCCGTATCTCCGCAAAGTGCCTGTCCATCTGCAGCGAACTATATAAGTTACCGGCAGCCAGGATAACCGCCACTAAAACTACAACTAACATCCCACGACTACGAAATGCTCTTCTTAATTCCGTTTCGATCATAATTCTTTCCTCTCTATTCTTTAAACAGCAGATCTCTACGCTTAAACAGTATTGTTCCGATGACAATGCATACAATGATCCCTGCTATGGAGCACCGCAGATTGCCAATATACCCGATCGGCGTCTTCAGCATACGGACCGGGATTCCCCAATTGCCCCACAGGAAAACACTCTGTTTATACGCCGAAATTCCCTGTATCACCAACAAGAGTATGATTGCCACTGCCGGCGACCAGACTACTTAACAGCATCTGTAACAGACACAGAAACATCATCACAGCAACCGGAATAAACAGAACCACGGCACACATCTGCCGTCTTCCAGTTTAAGAATCCTTCCACCGACGTGGTGACGAGACGCTTGGTCAGATGCATTTTCATCGGGATACCGCGCCATGCAAAGATAAGAAACATCGGTATGTAGTAGATCACATAGGCAAGCAGTGTGCTGAACATACACCAGACACATTTTGACAGCCACCAGCCTGCACGTGACCGGCTCTTCACGATCATGACGCTGCCATGCTCTTCCAGATCCCCGGATGTATATCCGTTTACCACCAGAAGCATAAATGCCTGCATGATCAGCCATATCGTCGGAAAATTGTATGAATGCAGTGTATTTGGCTGATAAGGCTGTGTTCCTGCCGTCATGATCAGCCAGTGATCCAATAAGGTTCCCGGATTACGCACTTTATAATAATTCAACACCTGTCTCACGGCATCTGCCACTCCAAGCAGCAGCGGAAGCAGGTAATATCCAAAACGTCTGACGGTACCATAACGCAGATCGTACTTCAACATCCTTCCAAACTTCATGCTGCCCCTCCATTCTCCTGTCCCTCGATCCTTCCATCGCGCAGATGCACGATCTCATCTGCAAGCAGGTTCATCTCTTCCTTGTCATGACATGCCACGATAATGATCCGTTTCTCATTCTTCAGGGACAGAATAAGGCTTCGTATCTCTTCCACACCTTCTCCGTCGATCGCATTGATCGGCTCATCCAACAGAATGATGTCCGGACTCCCAAGGATTGCTGCAGCTATGCCAAGCCTCTGTTTCATACCGAGAGAATACTTCTCTACCTTTTTGTGTCCGGCATCTTCCAGTCCCACATCACGGATCAGCTGCCGGATCTCCTCTTCAGGCACTCCGCCCTGCATCTTTGCCAAAAGTTTTAAATTCTGGGAAGCATCATATTCCGGAAGAAGCGACGGATTTTCTAACAATAATCCAATACTTCTCGGAATCGATATATTTTTATGCAGCTGCTCACCATTGATCACGATCCGTCCGCTTGTCGGACGGATCAGTCCGGATATCGCCCGCATCAGCATGGTCTTGCCGGAGCCGTTCTTACCCTTGAAGGCCCATACACTGTTCCGCCTTTCATTTCCAGACAGATATCCTTTAGTACGGTGGCGTTTTTGATCTTCTTTGTCACATGTTCGATTGATATATTCATACTGTCTTATCCCCTTTATCATTATTTTCTGTTATCTGTTCCTTATTTCTTCTTGATCTGCGAACTTTTTTACCAGTATGTTGACTGCCGTTCCGAGCACACCCGCCCGTGGATCCAGCTTATCCGGATCCGAAATACCATCGCTTTCTGCCGCACAGCCGCACGTAAAAGTCCGTCTTGTCAATGTCCCAGTACTTCTTATGGCAATACATCTGTTTTCCGGTAACACACGTTACCTCTTCTCCCGGATTGAGCTGAATGACATCCGGATCAAACTCCGTCTTTTTACTACAGGTAAAATATGTATTATCCCCTTTATATGCATACCTGCCATCTTTCATATAATGTCCCGTCGCCGGTACGGAAGCACGGATCCGTTTTGCCGTATCAGAATAGTTTTTGATCCTGCACTTGATAAACATCATATACATGTGCATGTACCTCCTTTTGCGGTCGGATCATCGTTCCGCACGTTTCCCTTCGAATCCACCAACTCCGGATCATACAGACCTTTTCGTTTATACTCTTTATAGCGTTTAACATTTGTGGTATACGCAAACTCTTCGATCCGATATCCCACTTCCTCATAAATGCACTCCTGATCCATGTCAAGGATGGAACCCCTCCGGTGTATCCTTTTCTTTGCTTTCTGCTGTTTTTGTGCAGATTTAGAGGAAGTACCTGCCTTATATGTAATGTTCGAAAGACTGATCTCACGGATGTCCGATACGATGTCAGTACGATAGAAAACGGCAGCTTCTGCAGATCACGAAAATGAGCATCAGAAAACGATATTTCGTACAGTTCATACGGCAGCGTTACCGGCACCTCTACGCCCGGTGCAATGGCGAGCATACAGGACTCAATGTGATTGATCTCACAAAACATCTCTGTGGACAGGGCATTGCCATACGCCGGGGATTTAATAACGATATCTGCGAGATTCAAATACTGCATATGCTCTGAACTGTTTTTGATCCGCATCTTTACCAAAAGCACTTTCAGACGTCCCGGCTTTCCTTTTTGCAACATCTCCGTCAACATCCAACATGGGTTCAATGACCGGATACTGCTCCTTGATCTTGGAATAGTCGCAAATCGTATTCTTCAGTACCGTATACTCTGTTCCGTTTATGGTCTGTGGCTTCCTGTCGCTGAATGTTGTCACTTTCAGCCGATCATTCTCTCTGTTCACCTGATCAAACGAATATATCCCATAGCACAGCGCTGCACCAATACACAGTAAGATCAGACATTTCATTCCTGTTTTCATTCCGTTCCTCCATCCTGAATCATCCCCTCAAGTTCCCCTCAATTAAAAACTGCTCTCTTACTTAAAGACAACGTAAGAACTATTTGCGGTGCTGTCCGGACTCCACACTCCCTGGGTAGCCTTTTCCTTGCCGGAATTGATATACAGGCGGGCACGGTTACAGCCATCCTCACGTACTGAATTGGTAATGATACCGTGAACTCCCACTGGGATTATGACACAAGAACTGCAGTCGCGCAGATTAATATGCTTATCCGCAGGGATGCTATAATAACTGCCCTTTACAATCGTGGACGTGGCGGCATATTTTTTCGGATAGCAATACACCTTTGATGTATTCCTTTTTTCTCTCCATCTCGTATAACATGGATCTTCGTCCAAGCCCTTGACGTATGAATACTCCTCATCCGTAACGTTGCCGGCTGCCGACGCGAGCGGACTGGTTGACAGCATGCTGACCGCTGTCATACTCAACACAATGCCGTAACTTAACAGTTTTGTTTTATTGAATCTCATATTTTCCTCCATTTCTCATGCAGAAACTTTATATTTTCTGCAGTATCGTGTACTTACACAGCATACACAGACCTAATATGCTATAATTATCGTGTGTTCTTTTAATCTGCGGTACAGAGGGTCTGTTCTCAAGTACTGCAGATTTCTTGGCGTAATAGCAATACGCCCATGTAGATTTCTAAATCTACTCCCTGTGTGATGCCGTAACTCTTCTGGCAACATTGGCTCATAACATCTGCCTCGACAAGGCATAGTTGCAAAAATATTAGCCATAAACGCTGCAAGCATCAACATTCCTGTGGCTAATTTTGAACTCAAAATTCCTTTCATACCTTACAATCCTCCTTTCCCTAATTTCACATTGCCACTATAGCATCCGCATTATCCGGTTTCAATAACTTGGCGTTGAATTGCGTTTTTGGCGTTGAATAGTTTTTTTAATATTGACTTTTCTATTACAGTGGCTATATTTTAAGAATATAATGAACTTACAACCATGTTCGTATGCTCCACATTATACCCACAGGAAGGATGTTAAAAATGATTCACAGATTATCAGAACTATTGACACAGTATTTTATGAAATATGGACAAGCTACAGACAAAGCAGAAGTATATATATACGGCATTGAATGTTTTATCAGTGAATTTATTGGCAATTTATTATTATTAATAGTAGCGATACTTTGGCACCAGATCTCAGCTATGATCATATGGACGCTCAGCTTTCTCTTGATACGAACACAACTTGGAGGATTCCATTGTAAGACACACTTTAGCTGCCTGTGTCTAAGCACCAGCATTGGCATATTTTCCTTATTGATCAACAGATTTTGGCTGTATCATCCCTCTTTCTGTATCCCCACATATATTGCCTGCCTGTTCATTATCTACCACTTTGCTCTATCAGGCATCCAAACCATCCTTTATCTGCTAATCAGATCCAACATGCCAGAGCAAAGTGCCTACGTAATTTTTTTTTGTTCTATCCGTACTCAGTGTAATATTATACCTTTGCCATTTAGCTTATTATAGCTCCATCTGCTCTGGCATTATCGGTTCCTGTATTTTAGCACTCATGAGCCTCAAAAAACAGTTTCTTACTAAAACTGACATGTTAATATTATGATTCCCATAATTCACAGTCACAGTCTCAAATTCATCGCCGTCAATTGACTTATGTAAATACATATGCTAATATGTAGTTATTACATATATAAGATATAGTTAAGGAGTACTAATTTATGATAGAAACTATTTGGGAAATAATGGTAAATCTATTAGAGAGTACAATATTTATCCTATTCTTCACACGAATATTTTCCGTACGTCCGATATACACATCTTATCGACACCTTGGAATTTTCGGTGCTATTATTATAGAAACGGCTATTACGTGTTTTTGTAATATAAATAATATGAACTATGGTTTTGTTCAACTATTGTTGTTATTATTTGATTTGCTATTACTCCTCGCCTTATTTGATGGCTCACTTGCTAAAAAGGTGTATGTATCCATACTCCCTACGTTGATCAGTTTGATTGCAGATAAGCTTTTCCTTTTCATTATGTGATCAACTATTTGCATCGACACTACGCTCATTTGATCTAGGGGGTGATCACCGTTATTGTTCTACTTTCGCGTATTTACTAATATGTGCTTTATTTTGTATATTGTTTGCAAAATTAATGAAAGCAGACTTAATGATGTCCTCTTTTTTATACGCTGCAACATATATAACCAGTATACTTGGCGTGATCTGTTGCAATATATTATTAGATATCCTGATCACTTATGAAAAAAAATATCCCACAAAATATATTTTTTCGTCTTCAGGGAATCAGCTTTAGTGTCATGATAATAATCCTGTTTATGATTCTATTGATCTTCCAGATCAGTGCTACTAATAAACGAAATGCAGATCTAGTACAAAAGCAACATCAAGAACAAACTGTATTAGCTGAATTGCAGCATGCCAAAGAAACTGCAGATGGAATACGGGCATGGAAGCATGACTACAAAAATCATCTGTTGACTCTAAAGGGGCTCGCCGCCAATCATAAAGATTCACAGATCACACAATACATACAATCCTTGCAGGACAATCTCCCGGATTATCTAAATGATGTAAATACAGGAGTGGCAAGTATTGATGCTATTGTGTCCGGCAAAGATACGTTATGTCAGATCACAACATATTGAATTAAAGCATTCCCTATTGGTCAACGATAAAATGCCCTTATCTGATCTGCAATTAACAACGATTTTAGGCAATCTATTAGATAATGCTATTGAAGCATGTATAAGACTGCAACATCAGGATCCCGCAGCACAACCATCTATTGTGCTATCCATGAAACCTTTCCGTGCCGCTCTGCAGATCATTGTGCAGAACACATCAACAGGTGAATATTTAACCGATAAAGATCATGCACTGCGAACCAGCAAAGCAGATACAAGTCAGCATGGTTTTGGACTACTCAATGTGCAAAAAACTGTAGAAGCTGCAAATGGGATTATAGACATCACAAAAAAAATTCCACTTCGTTTTTGTGTGACTATTTTAATCCCGGAGAAATAGGAGAACGTATATGAAACCAGAATTAAACATAGCAATGATCGAGGATTCTCCCGCTCACTGCCAACAATTACAAACCACCTTAAACCAATGGGCCAAAGAGCAATTTGTTACATTACATACATCCGTTTTTACAGATTGCGCTTCGTGCACTCTTGATAAGATGCTTTCTTTTGATGTTATTTTTTTAGATATCGAACTGCCGGACGGCTCCGGATTAACACTTGCTCAATCTCTTCGCAATGCTAATTATCTTGGTACGATCATTATATTATCTGCCCACGAGGATTATGCACTGCAGGGATATCGCGTACGTGCCTTGTATTATATTGTCAAACCTGTCACATTACTAGAGATAACATTCGCATTATCACCGGTGATCACACAGCTTATGGATGACTGTTATACCATTTCCATATCCAAACACGAAACAAAACAGATAAAATACTCTGACATTATAGCCTTTCGCTGTATCAAATCTTCCCATTATATTGCCATTGATACAATAACAGATTTGTACCGGCAGCGATCAACTATCAACACGCTGTGTGATGCTCTTCCTGATTATTTTCTTCAAACCAACCGTTCTACTATTATGAATATCAATCACATACAGAGTATCTCCCAAAAAGATATCACTGGAAGTAATGATCTGATCTATCCTTTATCTATAGAATATGCGGATGATGTAAAAAAACGTTGGATCCGATCTTCGAATCCCTATATTAACTGATCAGTCTCCCGGACGAAACTTTCCATTAACTGTACAATGGGTTTTGTCTGTATATTGTTTCTGCGTAGATCCCTTGAATACCGGAAGATACCGTTTTGGTTTCGCTGTATTGTAAAACAACGGATCGTAGCATTTTCCATTCACGACTGCCCACACATGCGTTCCCGAAAAACGATCACTTGTGTCCTGCGCAATAACAACACGCTTATAGCCAAGTTCCGAAGCCAAAAAGCAAATCCAACGGACAATGTACGGCAGTCTCCGGTTTGAAAACGGTATAACGCATCTGCAGATTTCGATGTCCAGCCTTTCTTACCATCACATTTTCGTTCGGAGTAATCATAATTTTTCACAACCCACATAAAACATTTGTCCAACTTTTTGGACTGGGACATCGCTTTTTTGCGATGCTGCTTCTGAACACATTCACGAATGATCACACGCGCATGCTCCCTGGCAACCGCTTCCTTACGCTGCTGTTTTGTCAGTTTCTTACCAGATGGCGCATAACAGGTATGCTTATTCCGATAATAAGCAACACTGCCATCCAGATTCATAAAATACTGTGTTCCCTTTTTCTATAGTCCCTGCTATACATATAGCCATGATCAATATAGTAGTATTTTCCACTAATACGGTAGATCCCGTTTCACTGCCAGTAAGCCCCTGGCATCAAAGGAAAATCCTCGCGCCATACCATTTTGCACGAGTTGACCATTCTTTTTAGTAAAGATAATTTTGAATCGCTTAGATCGGCATAAACCAATATCATTTACTTTACCAATACGATAATATTTATTGCCGATACGGACATGCCACCCTGCCACCGTCTGTCCATGACGATCGGTCAAATACCGTTGCCATCCGCTTCATTTTGCTCAATGCGGTAACGCTCACCATCTTCCGACACAGTCTGTGCCGAAACCTTCGCTGTATTTCTACCACTTAACAGCATCATAATTGCTGCTGCCCCAAACGTGATCTTTATTATTTTTTCTTGGCTGACATATCTTCCTCCATAGCGTCATTTTTATTGTTGCGTATCCATTTCTTTTACCGTGACAATATCATCCAACTGATAACAAAATCCGGTGCAGATGCTTTCGCATTTTCTTGATATTCTTTGGTCAGATCTATCTTGTCGGAAGGATTCAACGGTTTACCCCGTATATTTGCCATAGAACACCTTGATCTGTCCTTTGGCGAATCCATCAATCGCGCGCTTCACAGCCTTCCTGGTCCCGGGCGCTGCAATTACTTCATTCAACTCCAGCATTTGTACCCAATTGTCTGCAAGTCCGCCCCACGCATCATTCTTTTCTTTTGTACATCCAGTTCACTTTCAATCTTTTTGCCATCCAATACCGCTTGAATCACTGCGGATTCATAAGGCTCCCAATTGACTTTGCAACCGATCAGAGATGTTGTAGGTGCCACGCTGGTCATGCCTTGATTGTAACCGACATGATACACTTCATATTTGTCGGTCTGGCTCATCTCCTCACAGGCAACTGCCTACCTGTGGTATCTGAGTGCTGCGATATGATCACACAGCCATCTTCTATCAACGACTTTGCAATCTCCTTTTCATACGAATAACTACTCCATGTATTTGCATAGCAGACCGTCATAACTGTCTCGGGAACGACGGAACGTGCCCCAGCAAAAAAGCCGTATATCCCGATATTACTTCGCATAAGCATAAGCTCCAACATAACCAATCTTAGCATCTTGCGGTGTAATCTTACCTTCTGAAATCATTTCCTGCAATTTCATGCCAGCCACAATTCCAGCAATATATCTTCCCTGATATACAGCTCCCATGTAAGTATGGTAATTAGAAACAATGGGATTCTGATTCGCATTGTCCCCTGTTGCCTGACAAAATTGTATTTCCGGATATTTCTTAGCTACTTCTTTCGTTGTCTTACCATATCCATAACTGGTCGCAAAGATAACATCACATTTTTCTTTTGCCAATTCAACAAGCGGTTCCTCTACTGCATTTTCAGGTACATTAAATTTCTCTACGACCTGCACCTTATCACCAAACTGATTTTCAATGCTTTTTTGTGCCCGTATAAAATTGTACACATAAGGATTACTTTCATCCCCAATATAGACAAAACCAACTTTTATCGATTCCTTTACCTGACTTTTTGTACAACACAATGCCATACACCCGCTAAAGCCAATAACCAAAATACAAGTGATCAATGCTGCCATTTTTTGTTTCTTCATGCTTCTCCCCCCTCGTATCTCTTCGACGGATCGATAATGCCCTCTTCTATCAGCGAGATCATAATTTTAACGATATTAGGATCAAATTGTGTTCCACTTCCCCTTGTGAAGTTCTGATAACACATAATCCATATCCATCTTTTGCCGATACACACGATTCGAGGTCATTGCATCAAACGCATCGGCAATCCCAATAATTCTCGCATTTAATGGAATTTCCTCTCCCTTCAGCCCCTTGGCATATCCTTTGCCATCATAACGTTCATGGTGATATCTGGCGCCATCCGCCACATCCTGCACAATTGTGAAATCTTTTAGTATATCACCACCGATCAACACATGACTCTTCATGATCTCATACTCCTCGTCCGTCAATCGTGACGGCTTATTAAGTACGGCATCCGGTATACCGATCTTTCCAGTATCATGCAGCAATGCGATCTTACGCAAAGCTTCACATCGTTCTTTGCTCCAGCCCATCCGCTTTGCAATTAGCACGGAATATTCTGCAACGCGCTCCGAATGCTGGCTTGTATTCTCATCTCTGGCATCGACAGTTTTTGCAATGGCAAGAATCGTCTCATTACCCATCTGCGCCTGTTTTTTGGCTAATTCAATCTCGCGATTCTGTCGCTCGATCACGCGGTTGCTTTGCAGTCTCGTGATCAGCCATGTAAGGTACATAATGATCATAACCACAATAATAATATAATATGCCTTAAACCACCACGTCTCCCAAAAGCGTTCCGGCTTTTCGATGGAATACGAACTGCTTTCGATCTCTTTCGTCCCGGTATAATCCAATATGGAGATTACAAACGTATAGGTTCCAGACGGCAGGTTCGTATAAACGATCGTTCCAAGTTCACTTTGTCGGACAATATTCTTTTTGTGCTCAAATCCTTTCAAATAATAACTAATGTATGGATCTTCTTTGGTGTAATTCATAAGAATCGGTGTGATCTCAATCTTATCCGCCGACTCTCCGATCGATGTCGTTTCGCTTTTTACTGATATAATATTTGGTTCCATCTACCGTAATGTCATTGAGCCACATACGATAAATGGTTTTATTTTATTATACTGTTCAATATTTACCACATACACTCCACTATTACAAGACAAATAATAGTTACCTTTATCATCGATATAATTCCAAGCGTTAGCAGTAAGTGAACCATCCAGTCCTCTTTTGCCATCGAGCAATTCATACGTGTATTTTTCATTTTGGATCAAACTGTCTGAGTAACTATGTAAATACCTGCACTGCCTAGTATCCATACTTTACCATCGCTGTTTACCATTGCATCATAGTTGTTCGAGTACGGAAAACCGGACAGGCTTCTGCATTCCAGCTTATCATTCATATAGCATAATCCGTTGCTGGTAATGATCAAATATCCTTTATCAAGCGCAACAATGCGCAAAATAACATCGGAAGTAAGTCCCTCTCTCATCGAAACCGTACGCTGTATCTTATTATTACGGATCACAGCAATACCACTTCCGTCACTTCCTGCTAAAATAGTTCCATCTGAACACTGCAGCATACACAATATCTGAGGATTGCCTAAGCCGTCCTCCTCGCCGATCGTTGCCACTACTTTCCCATTTCGAATAAAATCTATTCCTGTATTTTCAGATGCTGCCATCGTCCCATCTTTCAGCTCCATCACTGTTCGAAAGCGATTGCTGATGGTTTCCTTTATTCGGTCCGTATTCTGTGATCTGCAGGGATGGTGTCACTTGAGTAACCCTCCTCTCCGGAGATAGCGATCAAAGATGACCGGCAGAATCTACTGTCATGCAGCGGATCCTTCGCCCTCGAAGCTTGCGTGTCAATTTATTGTCACTCACACACTGTTGCTTTTCATCAATGATCTGCAGTCCATCGTCCGTTCCAATGTATATGCAGTCCTGCCATTTTGTCACTGTATTAACAACACGTTTCTCCAATGAGTACTGTCGAAAAAGATCCGTGAAGCAGGTTTTAGACAACTTGAGAAGCCCCAGGCGAGAAGATGTAAACCAAAGATTTCCCTGATAATCCATCGTCATATGGTCAATAGAACTGTTGAACGTATTCGTATCAAACGTATGAAACTTCTCTCCTTGCAAATAGCCAATACCGCTTCCACTGCATACCCAATAGTTTCCCTGATCGTCCGAAGCAATACTGCTTATCTGTTGAAGATTTCCCGTTGTATAGCGTTTTATTGTTCGATATTTTCCATTAGTTTTGCGGAGACGATACATTTCATTTGTCGTTGTTCCGACCAGCAGATCCCCATTGTCCATATACTTACAGCAAGTATAAAATGTTTCTGCATTGCCGGTTTTTAACGTGAACGTCTCCTTGATCATCTGATTGTTGATAATGAATAATTGTCCTGAATTATTGACAACGGCAACATCGCCAGCCTTGCCTGTTGCTATAGAACGTGCATACATGATTTCCTGTAAGGTTTTGTGCACCTTCAGGCCATTACTGATCGTTACGATACTTAATGCATCCGAAGTACCTATGTAATAATTTCCCTGCTCATCTTCGGCAATACAGCGGATTGAGTTGGATGCAAGATTATTCTGCACCGTCAATATGTTACTGATTTTATCTCGAACATAGATCGATACACCATTGTCATTGGTTCCGATCCATAAACGACCTTCCTCATCCTCAAACAAACAATTTACATTTTTGACATCCTTCATATCGGACATCGTATCAAACGTAGACCCATCAAAACGATACAGCCCTGAATAAGTTCCGATCCACAAATATCCATCTTTGGTTTCTACAATATCATTTGCCTCACCACCGATCAGGCCATTCTCGCCATTATATACTGTCTGTGAATACGTCGATGTATATTTATCACCGGCTGTTGCTGCAACGCACTTCTGTCCACTGCCAATTAACGCCGCTGTAACGACAATACCGATCATTAAGGCACCTGAAGATTTCCGCTCTGCATTGCACTCGAAACGATCGCTCTTGATGATACCCAATATACCAAATATGATGCATACCGTAACCACTTTATCCGGAAAGTCCACGAGAAGCTCGGATAACACAGAGGCGATCACGACCGGAATACGATAATACCGGAACATATCAAATAAAGTATCCCCCCACAGGTTGCCGTTATACCCTTGAAAAAATATCAAGTTAAATGGTGTAGAGACAACGACTGCAACGACCGAAACAAGTGCACTGGTCGTAAAGACACCAAACCAGTCACGTATCATATGTCTGCGCATACAGATTCCCATAACGATTGCAATCGCAACGCTGGTAACTGCATACGCATAACTGGTGACATTTCTCATTCCGTACAGAATGTTATTCGTTGCACCACATAAAGCACCAAAAAAAGGCCAAGTAAACACGCTGACATCCCCGTGCCGATGGAATCCATCCACAACGGCAAATGCCAGTCTGCTGCCAATACCTTTCCCATGTAATTTATCCCGATGCAAACAAGCATAATTATGCACGTATTGCTGACCGATCGTATTTTCTTTGTCATATTCCCTCCCATTTCGTCCCATGCAAACATTACAGCATTTGTAACACTGTATTCCCGAATACCAAACTTCCGGCATTTCGTTTATGAGACCACGCGTATCACTATAATCTTGCCTATTATATCACGTAGCCTAAAACAAGTAAATGCTATCGCGGTTAATTTTTGTAAGATTATGTCTCCAAAATGCTTAGAAACAACTGCCGCATTTTCAAATCTCATGTTCTTGTTGAAATATTCTGCGATAGGCGCTTGGTGTCACACCATGTCTTTCCCTAAAATACTGAGTAAAGCGACTTTGTGAACCAAATGCACAATGTTCACTGATCTCGCCGATAGACTTATCGGTATACTTCAAAAAATACTCGCTTGCTTCAATTTTTTTCATTGATAATATATTGCTTCAGCGAAATCCCCTCCTGCTTGCGAAAAACGATCGGATAAATAATTCGGTGTGACGTCAAACTCTTTTGCAATGTCTGTCACTTGAAGTTTATCCATAATATGCAGATAAATATAATTTCTGACCTGAGAAGTTAATACATCTTCACAGTTTTTTCGCTGCAGATCGCGTACCTCACGCGCAAAGATAAATTCTGCCTCTCTGGTCGCCTTCTCAACTTCCAGTGGCTCCTGCAGATTATCCTCTACATTGCGTAAAAAGCTATCACACATAGACAAGGCTTTTTCCGGTGTAACTCCTCCCTGAATGGCGCTTCGAGACGCACTGCTGATTACCCATACTGCTATATTTTTGTAGTGTCTTAGTGCATCCTGGAAACATTTCCGATCTCTCCTCCATAAGATTCATTAATACTTTCTTCCAACGCCTGCAGATCTCCTCTGCGAATGCTCTCCTGCTCACGGCGCTCCTGTCGGATCGGATTGTGCGCTTTACGCCCTCCTGATAATGCAGCATATCATTTGTCAGATGCTTTGCAATACTGGCATCCGGCTCCTCCAATACATTCCAGAATACATTTCCCGGCATTTCCTGTCCGGTAATGGATTTCCAACAAAGCTCTATGATCGCGCGAAATTCATCCTTTCCACAATAAGAAATGCCTATGGAATCATTGCCTACCGCATAATACACGCGTATCCTGCCTAACACAATATATTCCCTACAGGCGATTGGATGACTGCGTATGCCACGCCCTTTCCATCCATCTTAATATATGGTTTTTCTTTTCCTTTTCCCTGAAACTCCCTTGGTGCAACCGGCTGACACACACCTTCCTCAAAGCTGTGTATCAGATTCCCTTCCCGGTCAAAGACATTGATGGGTCCATGCAATAATTTGTGTAGTCGCTCTAATAAGTAAATATCCATATTGTTTTCCCCGCCTTTCTATAATGCGCTTTTCTCTCACTCAACTTGTCTTCGAATGGCTTCCTCCACTCGTTTGACCTCAGCATAAAATTCTCTTGCAGACCATAATTTGCAGCCTTGCCCGCGGATGATCAGCTGCTCCAGGCCATCCGAAGTTGCCACAGTTACATCATGTTCCCGCCCCATGTTATGAGCAAGTTTTTCGATATATTGATCTGCTGTTTCCGCCTCCTTCGTATATACCACATGTATATTGTGATAATCCAGCATCTGACCAATACCGCCTTTTTACCTTGTAAGCATCAAATACAAGGATCAGTGTCATCCCCATATAAGCTTGATAATTACATAAAATATCCATCAGGCGGTCTCTGGCTGCGTCAATATTATCCTTTGCCAGCTCGTTCAGTTCGTCCCATGCAAACACTATATTATAGCCATCCACCAGCAGATACTTTTTCGCCGAACGCTTGTAAGCGACAGGTCCACGACTGTCTGTGGACGAAACAACACGTTTTCGCTGTCTGATCCAATTTTTCTTCTGATTGCGGTTTGCGCCACCCGCTTGTCCAAGAATAGAACGAATCTCTTCTTCTCCCATCGAGTATTCCGTATCATACCGCATTCTGCGCCCCATTGCTGCTGTCATAGGCTCCGCATAGTCGTCTTCCGGCGACTGCTTACCTTCCAAAGAATACCCATTATCTACGTGTACATGATCTGCCACTTCATTCCAAGGAACGATATAGCCGGAACCATGTGCTGTAAACACAGAATCCGCTGTTGCCGCATAATCCAGATCCGGATCATAACCAATCTGTGCAACCACTTCTTCCGTATTGTGGCATGGTCGATATCCGCACAACTGACAGGACATCTTTCCTTTACCACCGGTATAAGCAGACAGATCCTTCTGATAGGAGCGTATTGTCGCAACCGGTGCTTCTCCGGCAAGAACTGCGTATTCTCCCGATGAATCCGGTGCATTTAGTTTCGCACTCATTCGCTCCATGTCCGTCATTGCCCGTCCCAACTGTTCGGTCGGCAGCTCCAAACGGAACGAATAATACGGCTCCAGTAAGATCGTTTCTGCCTGTCTAAGTCCCTGCCTGACTGCACGGTAGGTCGCCTGTCTGAAATCACCGCCCTCCGTATGCTTCACATGTGCTTTACCTGCAATAACGGAGATCCGCATATCCGTGATCTCTGATCCGGTAAGCACTCCGCGATATTTCTTTTCCTGCAAATGAGTTAGGATCAAACGCTGCCAATTTTTGCTCAGCATATCTTCGCTGCAATTCGTGTCAAACACCAGACCGGATTCCGGCTCACCGGGCTCCAACAACAAATGAACCTCTGCATAATGTCGTAATGGTTCAAAATGCCCCATACCGATAACCGGTGCCGCTATGGTTTCTTTGTAAACGATATTTCCCTCGCCAAAAGTGACATGCATACGATAACGATCAAATAACTGCTGCCTGATCACTTCGATCTGCACCTCGCCCATCACCTGTGCATGAAGTTCTTTGAGTGTTTCATCCCATATAATATGAAGCTCAGGTTCCTCCTCTTCAAGCTGCTTCAAGAGCGGAAGTGCACGTCTTACATCCCAGTCCGGTTCCAAAAAGATCCGATACGTCAAAACCGGCTCTAATATTGGAACTTCATCGTGTTCCATAAAGCCAAGCCCCTCTCCCGGATACGTATGGGACAAACCGGTAACCGCACAAATTTCTCCCGCTTTGGCTTCCTTTGCTGTCGTATATTTTTCTCCGGAATAGAACCGGATCTGATTGATCTTTTCGCTCCAGATCTGCCCTTCATCGCCGGCATCAGTTTGCAGCTGCTTTTTGCCCTGTAATAACTGTCTCGCCTGCAGGCGTCCACCCGTCACTTTCAAATGTGTCAGTCGATTGCCCTGCTCATCTCTGGATATCTTGTATACTCTGGCGCCAAACTCATCTCCATACTGTCCGGGCTCTGTATATTGCCACAATCCCTTTAGAAATGTTTCAACTCCCTGCATTTTTAGTGCAGAGCCAAAATAACATGGAAACAACTTCCGTTGTCTGATCAGCCGGATCACATCTGCATCTTCAAGTGTTCCATCCTGCAAAAAGCGTTCCAACAGATCCTCTTCACACACGGCTGCCGCTTCCATCACGCTCTCAGGTTCTGCCATAAAATCAACACAGGCATCCGAAAGCTTTTCCTGTAGTTCCTGCATGATCCGACCACGATCCGTATCCGGCATATCCATTTTATTGATAAAAGAAACACCGGAATATCGTAGTAAGCAAAAAGCTGCCATAACGTCTCGGTATGGCTTTGCACGCCATCAGCAGCACTAACGACTAATACTGCATAGTCCAGTACCTGCAATGCGCGCTCCATTTCTGCCGAAAAATCTACATGTCCCGGTGTATCTAATAGCGTAACCGTTCCATCCTGCAGCGCAAAGCGCGCAGGCTTGGAGAAAATAGTGATCCCCCGGTCACGTTCCATATGATTGTTATCTAAAAAAGCGTTTTGATCGTCAACACGCCCTAATTGGCGGATCGACCCTGCCGTATACAAAAGTCCCTCCGACAGTGTCGTTTTACCCGCATCAACGTGCGCCAATATTCCTATGGTAATATGTTTCATATATATTCACTTTCTATCTGCGATCCTTCGCCGGTGTAATATCCCCGGTACTCTCGCTAATGATAAATCGTGGCCGTTCCTTGGTTTCCATGTAAATCTTACCAATGTACTCTCCAATAACGCCCAAACTAAGCAACTGCACACCGCTCCAAAAATAAAATACAGCACAAAGGCTTGACCATCCACCAACAGTCATTCCGCATATCTTTTCAATGATCGTTGCAACAATAGCGATCAAACTGATCACGCAAACAATAAATCCCATACTGGTGATCATACTGATTGGTTTGACAGAAAAGCTGGTAATACCATCAAACGCAAACGAAAGCATTTTTTTTCAACGGGTAATGGCTCTCTCCGGCAATTCTCTCAGCGCGTTCATAGTAAACACAGGAATAGCGAAAACCTACTAACGGTGCCATTCCACGTAAGAACAAATTAACCTCTTTGAACTGTGCCAATCCTTCCAGGGCTTCTTTACTCATCAAACGGTAATCTGCATGATTGTATACAACATCTGCGCCCATCGCCGCCATAATTTTATAAAAGCCCTGTGCCGTAGCACGCTTGAATACCGTATCTGTCTTTCTCTCGGAACGCACACCATAGACGATCTGTGATCCTCCCAAATACTCGTCCACCATCCGCGTCATCGCTGTCATGTCATCCTGACCGTCACAGTCGATCGATATTGTAATATCTGCATATTGTTTTGCTGTCATCAATCCTGCAAAAGAGCATTCTGATGTCCACGATTACGTGACAAACATAAACCCTCGATCTGCTCTTCTTCCTCCGCAAACTTGCTGATCAATTCCCAAGTAGCATCTTTGCTTCCATCATTTACAAACATGACACGGCTCTCTTCTGCAATCTTCCCTCTGAGATCATGCCACGCAGCGTCTGCAAAAAATAATGGTTCTGTTTCCGGTAATACTTTTTCTTCATTGTAACAAGGAATTACAATGTATAAAATTGGTTTGCTCGTCATGATATACCCCCTGTATTGTGTCTTTGTTTCCTTCATAGATACCATGGATCATTTTCCTGCATAGCAGTGTAAGAGAAATCACACCTCGCTTCTCCATGACCCTTGGCAGTATTATACCAAATATTGTTTCAAGATGGCAACCTTGTCTGTCTGCTCCCATGGAAGGTTTAAGGTGTTTCTTCCAAAATGTCCATATGCCGCAGTTTGGCGATAGATCGGTCTGCGCAGATCGAGCATCTTGATTATACCAGCCGGACGAAGATCAAAGTTATCACGGATGATTTCAACCAAACGGCTGTCGGATAATTTGCCGGTACCAAACGTATCTACCATAACAGAAGTCGGCTGTGCAACACCGATTGCATAGGAAAGCTGAATCTCACAACGGTCTGCAAGACCTGCCGCTACGATTTTTTGGCAACGTAACGTGCTGCATATGCAGCTGAACGATCTACCTTGGTGCAGTCCTTACCGGAAAAAGCGCCGCCGCCGTGACGTGCATATCCGCCGTAGGTGTCTACGATAATCTTACGCCCAGTCAATCCGCTGTCACCATTCGGTCCGCCGATCAAAACGAATCTGCCGGTTGGATTGATAAAATATTTCGTATCTTCACTTACTAATTCTGCCGGGAGGATCGGATCAGATCACATCTTACGAATATCTTCATGGATCTGCTCCTGTGATACATCCTCTGCATGTTGACTCGAAATAACCACAGCACTGATATGTATCGGCTTACCGGCTTCATCATACTCTACTGTCACCTGACTTTTGCCATCCGGTCGAAGATAAGAAAGTGTTCCATTCTTACGCATCTCTGTCAACTGGCGTGTTAACTGATGTGCCAAAGAAATCGCATATGGCATGCAATCCTCCGTCTCGTTGGTTGCATAGCCAAACATCATTCCCTGATCTCCTGCACCGATTGCTTCAATCTGTGCATCAGACATATCCATTTCACCGTTCTTTTGCCTCAAAAGCCTTATCAACACCCATAGCTATATCTGCAGACTGCTGATCTAACAACACCTTTACCTTACAGGTATCACAGTTGAATCCTTTGGCGTCATCGTCATAACCGATCTCACGGATCGTCTCACGCGCAATCTTCTCATAATCAACCTTAGCTCTCGTGCTGATCTCGCCCATGATCATCACATAATCTGTCGTAATGACTGTCTCGCAAGCAACACGGCTCATCGGATCCTGCTCCATCAATGCATCCAATACAGCATCGGAAATGTTATCACATATTTTGTCCGGATGTCCTTCCGTAACCGATTCCGATGTAAACAAACGTTTCTCCATAATTTCCTCCATTCTGCCGTACCATTTCTGTACGGTCTATCTACGAATATTTCCAAAAAGAAAAAGCCCACCTAAACCGACGACAGATGGACTTGATTTCAACTTGATCTCAAACCCTCTTATTGCTCGATTTCTCGCTGAGATTGGCACCTTCCTGTCAGGGGTTGCCGTGGTTTCACAGAGCCTTCACTCTCCGCCACTCTAAATAAGAGTTGTTTTGTGAACTATTTTCTTATACCGTGTAATAACACGCAACTTTTATATTATACCTTTTCGACGCATTTCGTCAATACCCAAACGAGACTATTCGCCAAAATTATGAACCATTTATGATAATGTCCAATATACCACAAAGGAAAATGTCTCAAAACAATATCCGTTCAGAAGATCCAAACATATCTCCTCAGCAGCAAGCGGACATACATACTAAAAAAAATTTTATAGTGCTGCATCGGTACATTTAATAAGAAATGTTCCATTAAATCATGGAGTACGATAACAGGACCCGACAACCAGAACCATAAATTACAATATAAAAGACAGATCTGCCCCCGAAAATTGTACTGCTGTCCGGAATAATCCCATACCGCCAGATGCAGATAACGATTCACGATCATGCCGACAACAAATTCCACCACCGTGATCATAAGACTACACAAAAGCATCTGCCCCACCAGTGATGCCTGTCCACCCAGTAGATTTTGCACAGCACCGACTAACACAAAACAAATTCCACCAGCTAGCAGCATTGATATATGAGAATAACCCCGCATTAATATTTCTAATGCGCAATATAAAAAATCCTCCTGTAAAAACATGATCGTATATGCCTGTGCCGGATTCATATCTGCTATTCTCCTTCCTTTGCCATATGTTCTGCTATTCTCAAACATAGTATGTATTTTTTTTAAAATTTTATTCTTGTTGATAATGATTGGTTTTTATCAGGTATTGTGCTAACATAACAAGAGAATACTTAAGCAGAAAGCGAGGATTTTGATATATGAACCAAACCATCTTAAAACGACTGGATGCTGCGATCACATCAACATTGATCGGACACAGTGAAGATCCTGACTGTAATGTCGGCGCATCCATCTGTATACTCCATCGCGGCGAGGAAGTATACCGCAAAGAATACGGCGAAGCAGACAAGGAAAAGCACCATCCAATGAAACCAGATACGATCTTCCGCTGTTATTCTATGACAAAGCCGATTACTTCTGTTGCTGTGATGACTTTGGTAGAAAAGGGTACATTAGCACTATCCGACCCGGCCAGCAAATATTTACCGGGGTTTAAAGATCAAAAAGTATATACCGATCAGGGACTTGTTCCGGCGAACCGCGAAGTCACTATCCAAGATCTGTTGGATATGACTGCCGGTGTAGTCTACCCGGATGCATCTTTTCCTGCCGGTGCTATTATGGACAAGATCCAAGCAGATTTCTATGATAAGATCGCCAAAGGCGAACCGACTCCTTCTACCTATGAATTGGCAAATATCATCGGTCAACAGCCTCTGGCATTCCAGCCAGGCGAGCGCTGGTTATACGGTTTTTGCGCAGACGTTCTCGGCGCCATCGTGGAAGTCGTATCCGGCAAACGCTACATTACGTATCTAAAAGAAACTATTTTTTGATCCGCTCGGCATGACAGACACTGATTTCTATGTCCCAGAGCAAAAGCAGGGTCGTTTTATGCAGTTCTATCAATATATGCCGGAAACTCAAACGTTAGATCCATGCACCTGGCAGCATTTATGTCTGTCTCATATGCATCTAAAACAGCCATCTTTTGAATCCGGTGGCGCAGGTTTGGTATCTACCTTGAGCGATTACGCCAAATTTGCACAGATGATGTTAAACAAAGGAACGTATCAGGGTATCCGCATTTTGGGACGCAAAACAGTAGAATGGATGACACAGAATCATCTTAATGAAAAACAGCTGGTAAGCTTTGACTGGGAATCATTAAAAGGTTATGGCTATGGCAATCTGATGCGTTGTATGATCCATACAGAACTTTCCGAAAGCATTGGATCTAATGGCGAATTTGGATGGGACGGCTGGTTAGGCAGCTATGTAAGTATGGATCCGGCTGAGGATCTGGCGATCATTTATGTGATCAACAAATGCGGTGGTAACGGTTACCGGGATGTACAAGTTATCCGCGATATTGTATATGCCGCATTAGAAGATTAGCAATTCACTCAAACTTCCCATACCGGAAGTAATTTCCAACCACATTTTGCTTATTATGTCGGTAATAAATAGAATATTTTGCAGCCAACAAACTAAATTGTTCTGCCATCCGAGAACTAAGATAATTGCCGCAGAACGCAATGTTTTTTTCGTGATTTCTTATTTTGTTAAGTCTCTGATGAATACATGCCTAAAGGAGTGTTTGAGACGTCCCGGTTTAGCAAGGTATCATCCATTTTTGGACGGGACGCTTTCGCTACAATGCGCTACGTTACGTTACTTAATGTCTCTAAAATACGAGACATAAGTAACGACGAGCGCAAAGTCCCTTTCAAAAATGATGATTATCTTGCTTCCGGGACAGCGAGTTCTCCGTAAGGCATGTAAATCATACATCAGAGACAACAAAATTTAGAAATCACTGTAAAAACAAAATGCGGCAAGGCAATTACTATAGTTCTCGGATGGCAGAAGCCACTCTTTGGTGGCTGCAAATGCAACATGGTTATTGACATAATAAGCAATATGTGGTTGTGGAGGTTGGAGGTATGGGCAGTTTGAGTAAATGATATATCGTAAGGCATTTGCTGTGGGCATATGTATCGTAAAGCAATGGAAAGAAAGGTTAGGTGAGCAGTATATGAATACTTCACAGGCAGAAGGCATTGATCAGCTTCAAAGCTGGGTCAATGAAAGTAAACGTATTGTGTTTTTTGGCGGTGCCGGAGTCTCAACCGAAAGCGGCATCCCGGATTTTCGCAGTGTAGATGGTTTGTATCATCAAAATATGATTATCCACCGGAAACCATTCTCAGCCATACGTTTTTATGCGAAATACAAAAGCGTTCTATGACTTTTACCGCGATAAGATGATCTGTCTGGACGCCAAGCCAAATATCACTCATCTGAAATTGGCAGAAATGGAACAAAAGGTAAACTTACTGCTGTTGTGACGCAAAATATTGATGGGCTTCATCAGCAGCAGGCAGCAAAACGGTATACGAACTCCATGGATCCGTGCACCGCAATTACTGCACCAAATGCCATACATTTTATGATATTCACTGTATTACAGAAAGCACAGGCATTCCGACTTGTGAATGTGGTGGTATTATCAAGCCGGATGTTGTATTATACGAAGAGGGATTAAATGACGCAACAGTAACCGGTGCTGTCAAAGCGATCAGTGAATCCGATCTCATGATCATCGGCGGCACTTCTCTCGCTGTATATCCGGCCGCCGGACTACTGCATTATTTCCATGGAAACCATTTGGTATTGATCAATAAATCTGCCACCCCGATGGATGCAGATGCAGATCTTTTGTTACAATGTGGACTTGGGGAAGTCTTTTCCCGGATTGAAGTTTAATGTGCGCGAAGGCAAAATTGCACATAGCTATCAGTCAGATGCCGGTATCTATACCTGGCAGATGACTGGTCGCTATGTGAACGCTTTGGCGAGTTTGATAAAAAGACTAACTACTAATAAGAAAGAAAGGATTGATGACTATGCATTATTCTTATACTACAAAAAGGAACTTGTTCCAGTGAAATTGAATTTGATCTGGATGATGATGTTGTTCATAACGTACAATTTGTCGGTGGCTGTAACGGTAACCTAAAAGGCGATCAGCTCTTTGGTTGACGGTCTGACCGTAGAACAGGTCGTAGATAAAGTCAAGGGGCATCACGTGCGGTTTCAAAAGCACATCCTGCTCGGACCAGCTTGCAACCGCACTGTTGGAAGCACTCGACACAGTACAATAATTCACCAAACTATTTATTCACACTTGTTTAGAAGCTATGCGTTTCGTTTATGAATCACATATTGTTTCTATCTTTTTCAAAATGGTACAGGCGGCTTACGGCATCTCCCCAGAGATCACCGATCAACATACTGCCTTTCATTAATATTTCACCGGTATATTCCCTTTGCGTCACATCACAATAATAAACCGCTTCCGGATCCAGTCCCTGTAAATGCACCTTACGGCTTCGGCGGTTCGGTTCCGCGAGCACCTGTACAAATGTCATTAAAGCCTCTTTCTGATCTTTTGACACAACCATATAAGCATCATAGTAATGATTTTCTGCATACGATGCGAGTCTATAGTAATCCCCGTTTCGGATCAATAACTGGTAGGTATGATACATCTCTGTCTGCTCACGGATCAACGCCTTTTCTTCCTCTGATAACTTTGTCACATCAAGCTCATAACCAAATGTTCCCGCCAATGCGACATGTCCACGAGTCGTAAACGGAGTATTGCGTCCTACCGTGTGATTTGGGCAGACGCTAACATGCGCCCCTATCGTGGATAATGGATAAATTAACGCTGTTCCCTCCTGAATACCTAAACGCTCCACGGCATCTGTGTCATCAGAGCACCAGATCTGCGGACTGTAATATAGCATTCCCGGATCAAATCTCCCACCGCCTCCGGAACAATTTTCCAACAACAGATCCGGAAATTCCGTAATCAGCCGCTCCTGCATGCGGTATACTGCTAACACATACCGATGAAGTAATTCCTGACCATGCTCTTTGCCCAAATATGCACTTCCAAGATCAGACAGTTGGCGGTTCATGTCCCATTTACGTACATGATCGGTGCACTGCGCAAAATACGTGCCACCGATTCATAAGCATATTCCTCAACTTCCGGATTCGATAGATCCAACACGCCCTGCGCCCGGCTAAGAGTCGGCTCACGTCCCGGTATTTGGATCATCCAGTCCGGATGTGTGCGAAACAGATCCGAATCCGGAGAAATCATCTCCGGCTCAAACCATATACCAAACTTCATGCCGATTTTATTAATGCTATCTACCAAATGTTTTAAACCACCGGTAAGTTTTGCTTCATTCACATACCAATCTCCCAGCGAAGACTCATCATTGTTGCGTCTGCCGAACCATCCATCATCCATCACAAATAACTCTATGCCACAGTCTTTCGCAGTCTGCGCAATATCCAATAACTTTTCCGTTGTAAAATCGAAATACGTTGCTTCCCAATTATTGATCAGTATCGGACGCTCCGTATTTTTGTAGCGGCTGCGAATCAAATGCTCACGGTAAAAATCATGAAGGGAACGAGTCATCTTGCCAAGGCAAATCTTCCGACGAGTAGGTGAGAACTACTTCCGGTGCCTGAAAGGTCTGTCCCGGTGTCAGCTTCCACCCAAATTCATAAGAGTGTATTCCCATTGTCATACGTATCATGTCATGCTGCGACACTTCCACCTGTCCCAAAAAAATTGCCAGAATATACAAAATGCATTGCATATACATCTCCTCGGGTCTGCGTTGTACCCGGTGTGACCAGTGCAATAAACGGATGCTCCTGATGCCCGGATTCCCCACGGATCGACGCCGCTGACTGTCTTCCATATCCAATTCTCCGGCGCTGTATACGTCGTTCTCTGCCCATGCGCCCGGCAAAGTCAGCAACTCATAATCTTCCTCATAATCCATATCCAGACAGGCACTATATATTTTTTCAATGGTAAGCGTCTGCTCTCCCCGATTGTCTACCCGCACAGAACGAGTAATTACATCCTCCCTCTCAAAAGCTGTATACGATAGCACAACTTCTACACCAAGCACTCGATCCTGACAAATAAGCTCTAACGTCTGTACTGCTGTACCGGCATCTTCCGTATCCATCTGTGAAGCAGTGACAAAAGAAGCCGGAAGTCCCTCTAATGGTGTCTTGCCGGAATATATTCGATGCTCTTTGTAAAGAATTTCCGTTCCCAGGCATCCATGTTCATCTCGAATATCCAAGCAGCTTTCCCGAAAATCCCCAATGCCGCCGGTTGGCAGTTCCATCGGAAAGCTTTCCAAAAATACGCATTTTTCGCGTTTGTTGCGCTCTGGTGTATATGGATATTCCTCCGTCCGAAGCAAATACCCACCGTCAATGTGTTGTAAACGCTCCCCATAATAAATATGTCCTAAATACCCTTCCGGTGTAATGCCGATCATGTAACTGGTACTCTTAGTATTTAGCTGGAAAATATGCTGTTTCTCATCATAAATAATCATTCTATTCTTTACACCTTTCCTCCATGGATCACGATGATTTATTTTGCAATAGTTGGACCAGATGTGACTCAATCCTCACGTATCTGACCATTTGCAATGTTTTGCTGTATGATCGAATCTACGACTTCGAACAATGGTTCTGATCCAAGACGCGTCTTACTCTGCCTTCCGTATACCTGCTGTGCCGTAACCTCGTGTTCCTTCCAATCCGCACCACCATTACTGTTATTTAACATTAACGGCTGTAAATTATCCATGGCATGTGCAAACTTCGATTCCGGCGTTTCAAACGCCTCAAACTCATCAAACAATGCGATCAGTTCTTCCTTTTGTTCATCCGGTAAGAGCGAAAAGATCCGCTCCTTTGCAGCATCCTCTTGCTTTCTGTGTCTTCAGATTCTCTGCATCATACGCATAAGTATCCCCCTGCATCGATCTCTACAATATCATGGATCAAACACATTAACATCACTTTTGCAACGTCGATTTTTTCATTCGAATATTCCCGAAGCACATACGCCATAATTGCCATATGCCAAGCATGCTCTGCATCATTTTCATTTCTTCCATGTCCGGAAAGATGCGTCTGCCGAAAAATATTCTTCTCCTTATCAATCTCCAATGCAAATGCAAGCTGTTTTTTAATCGTTCATCCATCACATACTACTCCTTTTCCTGAAATACTGCATGTTCAAAACATCATATATCCCAAGCAGTTATTTATCCCTGTAATCCATCCGCAGGACGAATCATGATCTTCAAGTACGATTTTAAGTAAGTGCAAACATATCCCTACAAATCATCTTCCCTGTCTCTGTTCTAAAAATCGTTGTATACGCATGCTGTACTGCCTGCTGTGATAATGTATCTTCATACATATTCACCAAAAAATCTGCCTCAACCAAAAATCTGATAGTCGATCCCATCCATATCCTCATAGGTATGATGATGTGCGATCAAATATTGTACCCTGGTCGATACATCCTCCGGGAACCGCAACTTGGCAAGCAATTGTTGCGCCAGTCCCGGACCTTCCTGTTCCTGTAATTTACCCCCGCAGTCGCCATATTTTTTGTTCGCATACATGAATGCCTATGTCATGCGTTAATGCTGCTGTCTCAAGAATAAACCTTGTCTTCTCATCCACATTCTCCAGTTCTGCTATTAATTTTGCATAGCTGTGAACTTTGCAAAAATGCTGTATCCTTTTCGGATCCCCTGCATACAATTTAATCATTTCAGCATGCAACTTGTTAATCATAATAATTTTTCATCCTACTTTCTTACTCTAATCCCATTGCTTCAATAATCCGCTTCACTGTTTCCTCATCCAGCTCTACAAATTCTGCTATGGATGCTATACTTTCTCCACGTTCGTATAGCTTTCGAATAAACCGTTCATTGGTTTTGGCTATTCCTGTTTCTTCGCCTTCCTTCTGGCCCTCTTCATAACGCTGCCGATATTCGTATTCTAACGTCATATATCCCAACCTCCAACTCTCATTTTGGCGGGCCGAACGCACTGCTTCCTCTAACTGCTTCGTATACTCATCCGACGCACCTTTTCCATCAATATAATCCAAAATCCGTTTCATTTCGGGACTCACATCATCCATCGTCCCCTTCGTACTTAAGATTATCTTAACTGCGTCATCATCTAATGTCAATGCCGTATTTTCCTGACAGGTATTACAAAATGTATAAATATGCCGACCCTCTCCGAACGGATCAAATGTGCAAATGAAGATCACATAACTTTTCTTTAATTTCGTGTAATCCTGACCTTTCTGCAATATGTTAAGGTCTATCACGCCTTGATAATACCGCATCCGTTTCGGTAGATTCCTATTATCTGACGTCTGCATCTCAAGGTTAAATACTGTGTTCTGATCATCTTCCACATACACATCTAACCGTATTGCTTTGGCATTTGCAGACAGATCGATACTCTTCTGTGACTGCGGATACACGACCTTTCGAATCTTGATCTTCAAGATCATCTCCAAAAATGGTTTTACGTATTTGGGATCGTGCATGATCAATCCAAACATAAAGTCGTCTTTTAGCTCCAGTTCTTCGTATGGTTTTATTTCTCTTGCCATAGTGTACTCCCCCTCTTCCTGTTATGCATTTGTACATATTGTTTCGTACGTGATGATATGTCATCTTTCAAGAGGGATTACTATCGGCAATATTCACATATTTATAAGATTATTATGTGCATATCTCACAATGTTCTAATTTCTCTGTAGATCACAGCAGCGAAAACAGCGATGCCGGCTTTATTGTCTTCCTATCGTTAATTCTTTTTTTCTTCGGGCTCAAATGCTGTTCTCTGCACTTTGATCGTTTTGATGCATAGATCATTCCAGTGCATTGCCTGACAAAATTGATTGATGGCTGCAATGTACGAATTAATACTGGTAGCCTTGTAGGTACTGCTCACTTCCAGATCTCTTTTATATTCCAGCATAAGCGTTTTCGTTAGGATCCTTCCGTTCGCATATTGCTGCAATTTACGGACATCCCGTACATATTTATCTATCGTACTCGGGGACTTTTCTGCTTTGTATAAACATTGACGGAAGCGAATAATTTCCCGCTCCGTGATAACTTTTGCTTTGTCTTTGTTTCATCTTCGTCCTGCTTTCTCCGCCGTTTGGTGCGGTTTTCTAATATTAGACCGTTCAACTTAGCTAATTCAAACTTCCCATACCTCATTATTTTCGCACAACCACATATCGCTTATTATGTCGATGGTTTAATTATATTTTGCAGCTGACATATAGTGAATACTGCCATCAAAAACTATAGCAATTGCCTTGCCGCAATTAGTTTTCATAGTGATTTCTAAATTTTGTTGTCTCTGATGTATGATTTACATGCCTTTCGGAAACTCGAAGTCTCGGAAGCAAGGTATTCATCAGAGACTTAACAAAATAAGAAATCACTATGAAAACTCTGCGTTCTTCGGCAATTGTCTTAGTTTTTTTGATGGCAGGATAATTTACTTTATCGGCTGCAAAATAGTTATTATTTTACTGACATAATAAGCAATATGTGGTTTGGTCAATAACTCCGGTATGGGAAGTTTTACTTAGCCTAATATATTGTATAACGAAAATGAATACTGTTTTAAATTTTCAGATAAAATACAGAGGACTTTTTGAAATCTCTAGCACCAAAAGCCCTCTGTATCATTTTATATTATTTGTGATGATTAGTTGTGACAATTCATTAATAAGCTACATTAACCTGATATACATAAATTCCACTTCCCGTTGAATACAGATAATAGGTACCTGCAGAAGGAATTTTGTATGTTACCGTAGATGGTGTTCCTGTGATCGTAGCATTTCCTACTGTGTTTCCACCTACGCTACCGGATGCCAGACGCACTGTTCTGGATGCGGATGTGGATGTGGATGCTGCCGTAACTTTTACCGTACAAGCTCCCGTTGCCGTAAACTTGATATATCTTCCGGTGCTGTTACCACCACCATTCATTTGCAATACTTTGCTGTAACTTGTGCCATTTACAGTAGTGTTGCGATTAAGCACCGCTACATTTTTGCTAGAAGATGCCCCAATTGTAAAACTTCCTGACGTAATGGCATTTGTATAGTTTCCGTAAGTAAGATCATTGGCTGACAGACTGATGTCTGTGCCTTTTGTGTCTGATGCTTTTTCTAAGATCCATAACTGGCAGGCACCACCCCAGTAAGAATACTGAGCGATATTGCCACCTGCTGCCGTACTCCAATTATATACATCAAGGCAGGAAGCACTGGAGGTTACTCTTGTCTTAATCGCATAGGCTCCATTTGATATCTTTTGAATGTCAAATAACTGGTTGTTGGAACCCTTATAACTGTATTGCAAAATATTAGCACCATCAGCGGCACTTTTGCCTGCAACATCTACTACCTTTGAATATCCGCTGGCACCTGTATAAATATAGTAATATCCTGTTGCGGAATCCTTTACCAGCTTGAATTTCTGACGATCTGTGCCTGTGTACGTATACTGCTGCACATTAGCATTGTTAGAAGCTGATCCATTAGCAACGTCCAAATATAAACCACTGAAGGAACTCTTAATATAGTATGTTCCTCTAAAGAAGATGCGGAACTGTTGGAGCTATTGGAGCTGCTAGAGCTGTTGGAATTGCTGTTCTTTGGATATACTGATGCAATGGCATCAATAATCTTTTGCTGTGTTACTTTACAGGTACTTCTGTCAATCACGCCAAAACCATATGTGCCCGTATAACCATTATCCCAAAGGACCGGCACCATGCCATACTTCTTAGCATAAGTACATACTTTTTTCGCAAACTCTGCTCTCTGTGCAGCGCTTGTAGAATCGTATGCTGACTTATCAATTGAACCATACTCACCGATCACTACCGGGTAACCTGCTGCTACGAACTTGTTATACAAGCTGGAAAACTGTGATTTCAGAGCAGATTCATCACCCCAGGAAGATGTCTTTGAGCTGTTTGTTGCTGTATCTCCCCACTGTGTTACATTAGAAGATTCCTCTCCACAGAAATCCCATGGATCATAGTAATGGACAGAAATCATAATTCTTGGGTAGAAATGCTGCGATCTCTGTAATTGTCTGTTGGCAGGGAAAATCCGTAATTACCAACTGTATATGTAATATTGGTATTCCATCCCGGAATCATGAGCCAACGCTTTGCATTGTTGCCACCTGTCTGACGAACTGTGTCTACAAAGATCTGATTATAAGCATTAATATTTGCATATGCCGTGGATGAAGGTGTTCCGTATGTTCCATCGAATTCTTCATTCATAGACTCAAATACTAAATGCTGATCATAATTTTTGAACTTAGTTGCAATCTGTTTCCACACAGCCTTGTACTTTGCCTTGATCGCTGTCTGATTGGAAGATCCACAAAACAGCCAACCACCATCCAAAGTAGTATAACCATCACCATGCATGTTGATGATCGCATACAAACCATTGTTTACACACATATCTACCACTTGCTGCACTCTGTTTAACCAGCTGGCATCAACCGTATAGTTGCTGTCTGAGCCAATGTGTCCCCATATAGGATACCGGAATGCGGATGGATGTAAATCCTGCGTTTTTCACTGCTTTAATCAGATTTTCCGTAATGGTCGGATTACCCCACGCTGTTTCACTTGGTACTCCGTTATTTGCTGCTTCCAACTGATTTCCCAGATTCCAGCCTGCTCCCATTGCAGATACAAACTGGCTCTGATTCAGATTCTGGAACGATCCGGATGCTGCCTCTGATTTTGTTTGCTGACCGAATGACAATACGCTAATAGAACTAATAACCATTGCCAGTGCCAATACATGCGCCAACCATTTTTTGCTTTGTTCATAAAATTACCTTCCCTTTCTGAAACTGTTTATTCTTTTTGTACCCATTCCTTGGAATACGCGATTTCTGATCCCCATTCAGATAATTTTCCCTATTTACATTCTCACCCAAACATACTTTTCCCAATTGGCGCAGTTCTGTTCCGCCGTTTCCCTATTTACACCTTTTTGTTTGAATTGCACATAATCACATTGATAATTATAGCTATATTATGAAATTTTTACAATACTCATTCATATTTTGTTCACATTTTTCGCCATAATGCACAAAGAAAACATTTTCGAAACTATCTACGAAAATGTTTTCTTTGTGCAAAATTACAAATATCTATTTACTCTCTTTTTCAATCTATACTGTTTCAATCTATTCTCTCTTCAATCTACTTTCTTTCAATCTATTTTCTTTTCAATCTATGCTGTTTCAATCTGCTTTCTTTTCAATCTTTCCTATTTTCCCTAACTGTCCACAATAATAAAATACTCACAACAAGCAACACCGGAAAAATGATGCGCCAGCACAATGGATACCAGATAACCGATCCGGTCAATGAATCCTGCCGATAATAAGTCTAATCTCCTTCTATTGATAGTTTTGTGCCTGCGCATTCCACATCATAGCGTAAATTCCGTCTTTTTCTATCAATTCTTCGTGCGTTCCCTGCTCTTGCACTTGTCCGTCTTTTAACACAATAATCCGTTGGCAAAAACGACAGCTTGACATTCTATGGGATATGTATACCGCCATTCTGTCTTGAATCAGTCGGTCAAAACTTGAATAAATTTCATATTCCGCCATAGGGTCTAGTGCACTGGTTGGTTCATCAAAATGATAAAAGGTGCTTTCTTATATAAGGCGCGCGCAATAGCAATTTTCTGTGCCTCACCACCGGACACTTCAACACCTTTAATACCAACATTATACAATGGATTATGGATTCCCTGTTCCATTTTCTGGACACGCTCCCAAATGCCTGCTTTCTCCAAAACCTCTTCAATCTCCCGCTCATCGTACTCCTCACTGGCAGCAACATTTTCTGCTACTGTCATAGCGAACAGTTTGAAATCCTGAAATACCACACCAAACATTGCCAAATATTCTTCATAATCATATTCACGAATATCGATCCCATTTAGCAAAATACGTCCGTGTGTTGGCTCATACAGTCGACACAGCAACAGGATCAAGGTCGTTTTTCCGGCACCATTCGGACCTACCAGCGCAATTTTTTCTCCATAGTGAAATGTGAGATTAACATGCTCTAAACTATCCTTTTTACCACCGGGATACTTAAAACTTACATCCTCAAAGGTAATCACCAAATCCTGCGGAGGTAGATCAGCCGTAGGTTTCCCACCCGTCTGTTTGCGATTTGGCAACTGCAGATATTCGTAATAATGATGCAAATACTGCATATTAAGCAACACCGTTTCAAAATGATCTACCATATATTGACAAGCACCTCCGAGTGCCGTTAGTGCCGATACATACTTGACCACTTCCGCTCCCGTGATCATCCATTAACGCCTCTGACTCCGATCACCGTATAGGAAATCACTAAAAGCAACGCCTGTACGATCAAATAACGGATTCGGATCTTTTCCTGAATGTCTAGCTTTCTGTCCTGAATATTGCACTTTTCATCCCACACTTTCGTCATATCCCTCAACAGCAAATCCTTTAAGGCATACAGACGGATCTCCTTACCTGTCGCATATTTGCTGAGGATCTCGCGATAAAAATAATCGTCCTTGCGAATCGCATCCAAACTTTCCTCATAAATTTCATACTGCTTTTTGTTGCCCTTCTTGGATATCCACATAAAAAGGAACATAGAAAACAGATTTAACAAGAAAATAAGGTATATGATCCACTTAGAATTTAAGATCTGCATCACACCATTTCCGGTCAAATGCTGTTGCTGTGTCAAAATTGGGACAAGCACAACAAAGGCATAAAAGATAGATGCAACATCACCGATCAGCACGCCTAATTTATCCGAAAACCAGTAAATACCACCGCTTTCTTTTCACCTTCTAACGCTGCCGTCAAAAGCTGCATACTATCCTGCGACTCAAGATCTTGATAATCTAAGCTTGCAGCTTTACTGGATATATCCGCCTTGATTCGGTAACGAATATTATCTCGCATCGCATTTCCTGCTTTATCCAAAATATGGTACAGGAGCGTCATTGCAAAAGTGATCACCAAAAGTTGGTAGACCATATTCATGATATGTCCCTTCGCTTCCCGTGCAACTAATGCATTTAAGATATTGCAGCCGTATACAATGCCCACATAAGGCAGACCCGCCATAATTATATTTTTTTTCCAAGATTACAAGGCAGAATCCACTTGCACAGCCGATGATTGATCCCGATGACATGCATAAATTTCTTTTATGATCGCCCCTACAGATTCTTTTTTTCATTGCTGATCGCATGCTTACTCATCGAAATCACCACCCTTCTCATTGTAGTATTGACTTTGTATTTCAAACATCTTGGCATATGCACCATTCTTTTTCATTAGTTCATCGTGCGTGCCGTCTTCTTTCACCTGACCATTTTCATAATAAATGATGCGGTCGCAGAATTTGGTACTCGCCAAGCGATGAGAAATAAAAATCGTTGTTTTCCCTTCCGATAACCGGTGATACTGTTCGTAAATCGTCGTCTCTGCCAGAGGATCCAACGCACTGGTCGGCTCGTCTAACAGCAAAAGCGGTGCGTCCTTATATAAAGCTCTCGCTAGTAATATGCGCTGTAATTCTCCGCCCGAAAACAACACGCCATCCTTATCCAAAAGTTGGTAACCGCTGTCTTTTCCTTCTTTGGCAAAGATAGGACCTTATCCTCAATATCTGCAAGCTGCATTGCCGTTCGCAGTTTTGGTTCATCAATATTTTCCTGTTTTTCACAAGCGATATTTTCTGCTACCGAAGTTGCCATCACCATCATGTCTTGAAATACTGCTCCGACTAATTTGCGATATTCTGTCTCTGAATAATCAGAAATCTCCCTGCCATCGATCAAAATCTGTCCTTCATTTGGATGATAAAAACCGCACAACAACTTTACTAAAGTGGTCTTGCCAGCTCCGTTTACTCCCACCAGTGCAATATTTTCGCCTGCCTTTACCTTGAGATTCAGATTATGTATCACATCCTGTTTTGCACCGGGATAACGAAAACATACATTCTTAAACTCAAGCGTAATACCGTTTTCCGTTTTGTCTGTCCCATTTTTAGCACAAGTGTTTTCCGTATTCTCTTTCTCTACTGTATGCTCCGGAATCCTTTAACTCCATAAACTGCGGTAATCGTTAATGCCCCAGTTGCAACGGATCATTTCACTGTTAGCGCGAACGAAACCGTCTCCCATATTACCGCCATTCAGCCAGCCAGCAAAACCGGTAATAATTCCCAAATAAAAAGTAAATGTGGTCGCATTCAATTCCCCTGCCAAAAACTGATTTATCAACACCGTATACGCAATGATGTCACGCACGAGCGACCAGATCGTGTCCGACAGATGCGGCAGAAAATAATACATCTCCACGCGTTTCCATACTTTCATTCGTCTCTGAACCAGTGTTTTCATGACATCCACAAACCACTTTTCCATGCGATACAAACGAATGTCTTTACCGTCCGTAGCAGATGTACTTCTCTGAAAAAAATACTCCACTCTGGAATCTGTCTCCCAAATTGTCTCTCTATATTTCCGATAACCCCGTTGCGCAATTTTCTTCTCAATCATCACATTCATAATGCTCATAATCGCAAAAAACCGGCAGTACCCAGGGGCATCTTGGAATCAGTATGATCGTATATACGATAATTCCCAACAGATTAAATGCGAATGGCGTAAACATATCCATAATGCGGCTCCAGCCATTCCATTCCTCCGAGTAGCTGTATTTTGCGCCATCCGCTGCTCGTTTTCCTTCTGCACTCTCCAGAATTTGGTAATCCACTGTCATAATTTTGCTGATCACTTTCTTCTGAACAGACTGAAACTGCACCTTATAATTTTTCTTTTTAATCAGAAAATCATACTTTGTCGATACGATCCCCATAATCATATTTCCCAGCACAAACACCAGCATTACTCCAAAAAAAGTCAAAAAATCTGCCTTTTTTTCGACCATACTGATCGCCGCACTTGGTATGATCGCTGCAATAAACGGCGCCAAAAATCCTGCTACCGATCGTACTGCAATATACCAAGGGTACTTTGTGGTCTAGGTCATACATTTCCTTAAACACAAACTTCCAATTACTTAAAATCGGATATTCTTTATTAATTTTTTCCATATGACTCCTGTACTCCTTGTCTGCTAATAAATTCTAACACCTTAACTTAATGTTTCCTTAACAATGCCCTATCCTCAACCAAAAAGCATTTCCATTTCCTGTCTGGTAAGGTAAGAAGATAGCGCTCCTTTTTTTTCTGAATGCTTTCTCCGCAGTAACGGTTTGAAAAAATCAGATAGGACTCCACTCCTTATCCGTCATCTTCTTCATGTCATCCAAGGTTCTCCCCTCATAAGCGAGTTGGTTAAGGAAAGAACCAATAAATCCGTCTCCCGCTCCGGTCGTATCCACTGCCTTTTTCCCAGTGCCGGACACAGCTACATGCGCTGTTCTTGTGTAAACCTCCGCACCCTGACTTTCCTTTCGTATATAAGATCACAGAGATTCCCATAGCAAACAGCTCTTCCACCGCATCTTCAATATGTTCTTTGCCTGTGACAAAAACAACTCTTCATCTGACAGCTTAAGAATATCCGCGCAAGGAAGGAATTCTGTCACTGCCGCCTTAAGCTGCGCCTGATCCGGCCACAACTGAGGTCGAAGATTCGGGTCAAAGCTGATCATCACTCCAGCCGCCGAAGCCTTTTCAATCGCTTTCTTATGCGCCTGCTTCATCGGATAATCTCCTAGAGAAACCGAGCAAAAATGAAGCGCATATGCATCTGCAAACACTTCTTCCGGCACCTGTTCCGGTCGATACAGCATATCTGCGCCGGGTTTTCTAAAAAACGTAAATTCTCTGTCTCCATTTTCCAGCAATGCCACAAATGCCAACGACGTGTTAGCTTCCTCTGTGCGTGAAATATATGTGGTGTCTATGCCGCTGTGCGCAAGTTCTTCCACAATCTTATCCCCAAACGGATCTGCTCAAGCTGCGTCAGCATAACTGCTTTGCCACCAAGTTTTGCATATGCTCCACATACATTGGCCGGTGCACCTCCCACCTTTGGCATAAAGCTTTCCGTATCTTTGATCTGTCTGCCCGTCTGCTGTGGTGCAAAATCAATCAACGCCTCTCCAATCGCTACTAATGTCTTCACAACTACCTCCTGTACTCTGTTTCATTCCATCTATTTTCCCAATCGAAAAATCCATATATTTGAAATTGTACCACGATTTACTCCTCAGCTGCAATAATAAGCGCCTGACTCCCGGCATCACATCAGACAGATCAATCAAAAGAATACCTGACAAGCTATCTCCTTTATGTCTGTCCTACCGATCCTGGCGCATCTGCGGCACGGCGCAATGCGTAACTGTTCTTTACGTCCAGTGAAATCATCGTATTCAGTTGTCCGTGTCTGAAAGGATTATTTCCTGTGGACACAATACAAGTATAAACAGGAATCTACCATTTTACTAGATGATATGTTTCGCACAAAATCGTATGATTTATCGTATCATTGCCAATACAAAAAGAGCCGCGCTGCGGCTCCCTATTGCGGTAATTATTTATTTCACCCCCCGTATACTTTTCCATAAACGATATTTATATCATTTCATCCCAGTTTTCCGGAAATCCAATATGTGACAACGAAATATCATCTCCATACTCCTCTATCAATGCTCTTAACTCTGTCATAATTCTGCTTTCCCACTCATTTTTATCGGGATATAAAAATTTAAGCGTCAATATCTGCGAAAACAATTTCCGGTTAGTATTAAACGACACATTTTTTCGGCATCCTAGGCAATGCTGGAAATGACCAGTAATATATTCTTGAATAATGAGCACAGCGATTGCGTAAATCCGTTATGCAGCGCAACCAGCTTTTTTAGACACACACTTGATGTATGATATAGCTCTCTTGCAATTTTTTTCTGATCCACCGACTTCAAATCAGCATACAGATATGAAAGCATCCCCATAGAGAAGAACTCTATAATCACCCAGATTGGAAATTGTCCGCTATACTTTTTCTTATGATGCTGCACCACTAATGTCATTTTGTTCTCTTCAATGCAAATGTCAAGCAGCTATAATGGCTCAGTTGTCAAGACAAAAATTTAATATTTTTATAATGAACTGATATGTTGACGGGTTACATGAGAGAATGCAATGTAGCGTCTCCCGGACTTTTTATATTATGCGGCTGCTCTGGCTTCATCCAAAAGCATTGCCGGATAGTACATCTCTGCAGGACGCTTATTATCGATTGCCTGATGGCATCGCTCAAAGTTATAATTGTAGATATATCTTCCGATGGTTTCTCTTGCTTCCTTGAGATTAGCATACTCCGTGAGATATGCTTCCTCATACTTGAAGCTTCGGAACCAGCGCTCAATCATGATATTATCTGCCCAGCGGCTTTTACCATCCATGCTCTGGCGAATACCGTTATCACGAATGAAAGCAATATATTTATCACTGGTAAACTGGCTGCCCTGATCCGAGTTGATGATTAACGGCTTTGCTACTTTAAATGCCTTTTTACATGCATTGATAACCATAGTGGTATCCAGAGTGTCATCAACATCCCAGCCAACGATACAACGACTGTACCAGTCGATAATGGCTGTCAGATAAAGAAATCCATGCTTCATTGGAATATATGTAATGTCAATCGACCATGCCTGATTTGGGCGGTCTATGACTGCATTACGAAGCAGATATGGACAGACTTTTTGCCTGTTTCATGCGCTTAGACAGATTTATTTTGGGATAAATCGGTGTAATGTCCATTTCGCGCATATATCTTCCTACTTTACGGCGACCAACCTGGTATCCGCGCAGCTTAAGCTGCGCAGACATCTAACGGGCTCCCCAAGTAGGATTATCAGTATGCAGATGGTCAATGATCGCTTTGCATTCCAAATCTTCCTCTGAAACCGGGGTGCCACTATAATATACGCTGGTGCGGTTGATTCCGAGTAGTTTGGCTCCTGTAGAAACCGACAGCTCCTTAGTCGTCAAAAGGGTTTCGGACTAAATTTACTCTCGTAGTCAGGTCCGACAATTTCTTCAGATTTTTTTTGAGCCAGTCAACCTGCATGGTAAGTTGACCGACCTTTTAGCGTATTCAGCTTTTTCCTTGCGTTCTTCGGCAAGTTTTCCCCGGAGATTGTCTTCTCGCTTATTATCGAAAGCAAGAGAAGCATTAGCAAGGAATTCTTTCTTCCAGTTACGAAGGAGATTTGGTTGAATATCGTTTTCAACAGCAAGAACATTGAGTTCTTTCTCGCCCTTAAGCAGTTGGAGGACAAGATTGGTTTTAAATTCAGCACTGAAATTTCTTCTTGATCTGGACATAATAAGTACCTTCTTTCTTTTGGTGATTATAGTATATCAGATTCATTAAGAAATGTCGCTTTCAGTGTCTTAATTTATGAGGCCATTATAAGCCTCTTAAATTTGTCATCATTATGCCTTTCATTATATATATCCGGGTTTAAGTATCCCAATGCACCGTATGCATGTCCACAATAATATGACAATTGTGTCCTCAAATACAGTTCTATTGTCTCGATACATTCAAATATCAAATTTCTTATACGACCATCAAACTCATATATGCGTTTAATTCTGTTGAAATTAATATTTTCAAAATATGTTCCATCTGCATTTCTAAATGGCAGAAAATATGCCGATAAACGATAATAATTTGCCTGTTTTAAAAAAGATTCGCACGCTTCATCATCATCCACGATAAATCCTTTTCTCTTTATGATTTTAACCTGTTCTTCATAGGTTTTAGGTGATTTCATCATTACTGTTTCTTCGTAATGACTATCCTGTTTGTAATCCATTTCCACTTTGCTTGAATTATCCAATCCTTGTCTCCTAAAAAAAATGTCTCCCCATGGGACACATCACTTGCGTGAGAGGTGCGGGGAGTCCTGTTACTGTTATTCTATGCTATTTCCCAGAAAAAAATCAACCATTTTTAATTTTTTTCGTCATTTGGGTGATTTCATGATGTACTCTTCTCCCCGTCCTGCTTTTCCAGCAATGCATCCATATACCCTTGTACACGAAACTGATCGCTTTTATCCAGCTTTCGATACTTATGCATCACCGGGATCTCACCTGCTCTGAGGTTTCGTTTTGCTTCCTCTTCGGATTCCATGATCTCACTTGCTGATATTCCCATTGCTTTTTACATATTTTCCGAATGTTTTTCTCCCGCACCTCATAGTCTTCCTTTTTCAAGATACTCCATATCGTACTTTGTGGGATTCCGCTTTTCTTTGCAAAACGGTATGCCGTCATATGATTGTCCTGCAGATAATCCATCAATCTTTTTCTCACTGTACCTCTTATTTTTACTCTCCTCCTTGCACCACCCGACTTGTAACTACATTTAGTATAGTTTCGAGCCGCTTTGTCGTTCAACCTATATGTTTCGCACGAAATCGTATGATTTATCGTACGATACATTTTTCATCAAGGGGATTATACGGATTGAAATTTCCATTATTTTGGAATTTTCGGAGAATTATGTAAACGCTCCATAGTGGGTACAATAAAAGGGCACCAAACCGTTTGATTCAAACGTATTCGGTGCCAAACTCCGTTACATATTCATTTTTATGATACTGTTTTTGTATTCAAGTAATTTTCGCATGTCTACTTCAAGTAATAACACAGTTTACAAAGAAAGCCCACATCCGATCTGGAACACCCATTTTTTATCCTTTGAATAGACTGAAGTTCTTTTGCCATAAGCATCGGAATATGTTAATCTATACAAGCCGTCTTCGCTGCGATATCTCCCTTTTATGAAAAGTTCTTCCTTTTGAATCATTTCTGACTTTCGCCATTAAACCATTTCTTTATTATAATAACTTTGTTTTTGAATTTTCCACTTTCGGTCTTTCATGCAGAAATAACACATAAATATTTAGCATCATCACCTACAAAACACCTTCCTCTGATTTCTTAAATGCAATTTCAAAATATTTTTTTGCTTCATCTGTTTTCCTGACTCACACAACACTTTTCCCACCCACATCTCACGATCGCCATCATCCTGTCTCTCTAAATCACATTTTAATATTTTATCTACCCATTGATTTGCCACATCCATATCATGAAGTTCAATAGACAAATCCAAAATAAATGCCACAATCCAGTAACTTTCATCATATATATATTTCTCATCAGGCAAGATACCCCATGCTTCAAAAAGTGAATCTCTTGCTTTACTCAGTTGTCCCTGTTCATAGAAGGTATTACAATCATCCATAAACTGTCTGATTCTTGCTCCTATCTTTT
>VOFE01002243.1_pt1 | contig 61671 bp, 65 predicted proteins | sample 5384071 | NCBI WGS metagenome assembly VOFE01 (sample SAMN12384724, study PRJNA508395) | human gut metagenome | isolation source: healthy gut D | host: Homo sapiens
CCAGCCGGTCGTCGATCCAAACCTTCACGCCCGTCGATTTGTAGCTGAAGAACGAACGGATCATGCACCACGTATAGAGCCACTTGTTGCGGTGTCCTTTCTTCTTGAGATGGGCGTATTTCTTGACTACCATCGCATCGAACCCCATACCGGCCACGTTAGCCATATAACGGTGCTGACGGTAGTGAGCCTCTTCGTAAGAAACGACTCCGACATCCTGTAAAAACGAATGTCCCTCCTTGATAGCGCGGATCGCATCCTGATAGCGATTCGGCACGCCGAACGTGCGGATCCAGTCGTTCCCCGCTCCCACGGCGACAACAGCCAGCAGCACCTCACGGGGATCGACCGTCTGCTGAATAAAAAGACCGTTCACGACCTCGTGCAGCGTACCGTCGCCCCCTACGGCGATAATGCGGCGGAATCCCTGCTTCACGGCCGACACGGTCAGTTCCGTCGCATGGAACTTATGTTCGGTGAAGACCGGTTCGGTCTGGATTCCGGCATCCCGCAGGAGCTTGGAGATCAGGGGAAAATGGTCAAGCCCGCGGCCACCTCCGGCCACGGGATTGACAATGACGAACCAACGCCGACCACCGCCGGGCAAGGACATCTCCTCCAAAACGACTTATTTTAGGGGAGCGTTCTTCAGCGTATCGACCAGGAATTCATAGAACTTGCCGACGGAGGCGATGTTCACCTTTTCGTCCGGAGAGTGGGGATAGCAAATGGTCGGGCCGAAAGAAATCATATCGAGCTTGGGGTAATTCGTACCGATGATGCCGCACTCCAGACCGGCGTGAATGGCCGTAACCGCAGGTTCCTTGCCGAAAAGGGCTTTGTAGGAAGCTTTCATCGCGGCCAGAATCGGCGAATCCAGATTGGGTTTCCAACCGTTGTAGGCACCCGTGAGTTCCACCTTGGCGCCGGCCAGCTCGAACACGGCGGAGATCGCCTCGCCCAGCTCCTCCTTCTCGGAGTTCACCGAACTGCGGAGCAGACACTGCAACTTCACCGTCTTGCCGTCGGACACCACGCGGGCCAGGTTGCTCGACGTCTGCACCAGTCCGGGCATCGACACCGACATCTTCTGCACCCCGTTCGGGCAGCCTACGACCGCACGGATCAGATTCTCCGCCACCTCCTTGGCGATCATCGTTTCAGGGGCTTCGGTTTCGGTCAGTTTGATGGAAACAGCGTCCTCGATCCCGGCGAACTCGGCCTTCACGACCTTTTCATACGCTTTCAGCTCTTTGGTCAGCTGCTCGAGATCCTTGGTGCGGACCATCAGCGTAGCGGTCGCCTCGCGCGGAATCGCATTGCGCAGACCGCCGCCGTCCACCGAGCAAAGCAGGATGTCCATCGACTTCTTCTGCTCACGGATGAAACGGAACAGCAATTTGTTGGCATTGGCACGCTGTTCGACAATCTGGATACCGGAGTGCCCACCCTTAAGACCTTTGACAACCAGCTTCACGGCCCGGTAATTCCGTGCCGGAGTCGGCTCCGCCTTATACTTGAACGTGATGTTGGCATCCACGCCGCCGGCGCAGCCTACATACAACTCGCCCTCCTCCTCGGAATCGAGGTTAAGCAGGATGTCACCGTGCAGCACCCCTTTCTTCAGGCCGAACGCACCGTCCATACCCGTCTCCTCGGTCGCTGTGAAAAGCGCTTCGAGAGGACCGTGTTCGAGCGTATCGTCCTCCAGGACGGCAAGAATAGCCGCCGCACCGATACCGTTGTCCGCACCGAGCGTCGTACCGTTGGCCGTCACCCATTCGCCGTCGATATACGCCTCGATCGGGTCCTTGGTAAAGTCGAACTTCTTATCGTTGTTCTTCTGAGGAACCATATCCAGATGCGCCTGCAGAACGATACCTTTGCGGTTCTCCATCCCTTTGGAGGCAGGCTTGCGGACATAGACATTGTGGGCCGCATCCTCCTTGCACTCCAGGCCGAGACTCTTGGCCACGCCGATCACGTACGCACGGATCTTCTCCTCGTGGGAGGAAGGACGGGGTATTTTAGCGATTTCTGCAAAATGCTTCCAAACCAACGCGGGTTTCAAAGCGGTCAAATTCTTATCCATAGTAGTTCTATTTTAATTGGTTATCGTTTCTATTTTCCATTTTCCGGAGCAGGTGCCGCTTCGACGGCAGCGCTGCGGTCGAAAGCCTCAACGATCTGTTTGACGAGCGGATGCCGCACGATGTCGCGGCGGTCGAACTCCACGATGCCGATCCCCTCGACACCGCGCAAAATCTCCATCGCCCGCGTCAATCCGCTGTCGGAACGACGGGGCAGGTCGATCTGCGTCACGTCGCCCGTGACGATGAATTTGGCATTGCGTCCCATGCGCGTAAGGAACATCTTGATCTGCGGCAGGGTCGTATTCTGCGCCTCGTCCAGAATGACGAAAGCGTTGTCGAGCGTACGGCCGCGCATATAAGCCAGCGGCGCGATCTGCACGGTCCCCTCCTCGATGTATTTTTGCAGCTTGGCGGGCGGAATCATATCGTTGAGCGCATCGTACAGAGGTTGCAGATAGGGATCGAGCTTCTCCTTCATGTCGCCCGGCAGGAAACCCAGCTTCTCGCCCGCTTCGACGGCCGGACGCGTCAGGATGATCCGCTTGACGTGTTTTTCTTTCAAAGCCCGCACCGCCAGGGCGATGGCCGTATAGGTCTTGCCCGAACCTGCGGGGCCGATGGCCAGCAGCAGGTCGTTGCGGTCGTAGGACTGCACCAGCTTGAGCTGATTGACCGTGCGGGCCCGGACGATCGTGCCGTTGTTGCCATAGACGATCACGTCCTTATCGACGGGAGCGTCGTGTTCGATCACCCCGGTCGAAAAAGCCTGTTGTACCGACTCTTTGGAGATATAGCCGTATTTGAGGTAGTAAGCGATCAACCCGTCCAGTCGTTTCCGAAACCGTTCGGAATCGCTTCGGGGGCCGAGCACCGTGAGCGCAGATCCGCGAGCGATGATTTTGAGGTTGGGATGCAGCTCCTGCATCTGTTCGAGGTAAATATTCTGGGGGCCGTACAGCTCCCGGGGATCCACCCCCTCGATGTCGATCTTCTTATCTTCGGAATCCATCATAAGCTAAAAAACAAATCCTACGCTCAATGCCAGGGAGTAAGAGCGCATGTTGAACCCGACCGCCTCTTCGGTGGGATAATAACACTTTTTCGAATCGAACTGCCCGTTGTAACGGAAGTCGATCAGTGTATGTCCGAAATTCAACCCCAGGCCCAACATATAGGAAACCGTCGGGCGCATACTGCCGAAGAACATCTCGTTGTTGCCCTCGGCATACTTGCAATCGTTCATCACCGTAAAGACGGGACCGACGTTGATCCGCAGCATCGGAAGCGCCCGAAGCGAGAAGATGAGGGGAATATCGATCGAATTGGTTTTGATTTTCAGAGTTCCGTAGTCGGCATGGCTCAACTTGATCGACTGCCGCACGTAAAGCACCTCGGGACCGATGGTGAAATAGCGGAATTTCAAGCCGATCTGGAGTCCGGCCTGCCAACCGAGCCGGTTATCTATACCGAAATCCGGACCGGAAGTCGAAAAATGGGGAAAGTTGAGTCCGGCCAGTACGCCCCACTCCACTCCCTTGATCGCCGATCCGCTGCGGCTGCTGCGTCCATAATCGTCGTATCTGCGGGACTGACCCGAAGAAGGGAGAGTCAAAATACTCAACAACAACGCTATAATCAGGAATTTACAGTTTTTCATAACTCTATTTCTTGGTATCGGATTTCAATACGGCAGCGGCCCAGAGCAGGTAGCAGACACAAGCCGTCACCCAGATCAAGCCCGCCTGGGGATGACCGAAGCCGCGGATCAGCGCGCCGCAGATCGGGCCCGAAAGGGCGCCGGCGGAAATGGCCAGGATCATCAGTCCGGCGACTTCGTTCGAACGGCCCGGAGCACTCTTGGTCGCCACGGCATAAAACGTGGCGAAAACGCAGGCCATCGTGAAGCCGAGGATGCCAACCAACGCATAAACGACCGCTTCGGAGCGCACCGCGAAAAGGGCGATGCAAAGCGCCAATGCCAGCAGCATATTCCAGCGCAGGTATTTGACATCGACGACACGGATCAACACCCAGGCACCGACGAGCGTACCCACGATGCGCAAAGCGTAAAATCCGGTGGTCGTAAGAATCGAATCGGGATTGTCGATCAACCGCACCGAAACGAAGCCGATACCGACATCCGCAGCGATGAAGCAGGCCACGCCCAGCGTACAGAGCAGCACGGCGCGGTTACGCAACAGACGGAAACACTCGGCCATACCGACCGCACGGGACGATTGCGCCGGTTCTGCGACCGCAGTCACCTGTAACCAGACGGCCCCGACGAGCGTAAGCCCCGCATAAATCGGCAACAACAGACGCCAGTCGCCGAAAAGCGAAACCAGCCCCGTGATGATCGGGGCGAGCAGCAACAGAGCAGTATTGCGGAAGATCTGTCCGACGGTCAGGTAGCTGGTCATCCGCTCCTCGGGCACGATGGTCGCCAGCAGCGGATTGACCGCCACCTGGATAGCGGTATTGCCGATGCCCAGCAGACCGAAGCCGATGAAATACCAACTCAAGGCACTGCCGACGCCCGCAGCATAGGGCACGAGCAACCCGGCGATGGTAAAGGCATAGCCGATCATTGCCGTTCTCTTGCGGCCGATGCGGTTCATCAGCGCCGCGACAGGCGTGGAAAGAAGCAGGAACCAAAGGAAAACCATCGACGGCAGAAAACTCACGGCACTCTGCTGGCTCTCGGCAAATTCACCGCTGATGATGTTGGTCACCGGAGCCACGATATCGCAGAAGCCCATGATAAAGAACCCCATCAGCACAGGTGCCAGCAATCGTTTGTCCACTCTCCTTTCCGTCATAGCACGTCCTTCAACATTCATTATTTGGTCAAAGTTAAGTTTTTTTCTCGGAATACACAGAGAAAACCGTGCATTTTTTTATCCGGAATCCCTGTTTTTCGGCAAAAAAAGCATTGCTATTCCCCATTTTTTGCTATCTTTGACATAGTCTTAGATAGGATGCGCCTCGGAAAACCGGGACAAGTTCCCGTTTTCTCCCGGCTTTCACTATCTTTGTTTCCGTTAAATTTTCATGCAGCCAGGTCGCTCCCGACAAAACGAATGCCGTCCCGGTCGGAATACGATCAGCCCGCACGAAAACAACTTCAAGCCAATAGCCCGCCGGGCCTTACGGATTTTTCCGACAGGCGGGCACTTTGAGAAATATTACCCGATCGGCCCCCGCTCCGGCGAACACGAACACGTCCCGGTTCGCAGACGGTCCCGATCACTTAACCCTAATTCCGACTCCGCATGATGCTTCTATTCGCCGGCATAACCCTCCCGCTCGAGGATCCGATTCTCAAATTCCTGCTGATTCTGGTCATCATCCTCGCCGCTCCCCTGCTGCTCAACAAGCTGAAAATTCCCTACCTGCTGGGGCTTATCATCGCCGGTGCGGTGATCGGACCGCACGGCCTCAACCTGGTGTTGCGCGACAGCAGCATCATCCTCTCCGGTACGGCCGGACTACTCTACATCATGTTCCTCTCCGGCCTGGATATGGACATGTCGGATTTCCGCAAGAACGGCACCCGAAGCCTCGTATTCGGACTCTATACGTTCTGTGTTCCGCTCCTGCTCGGTATTCTGGCGGGATATTACATCCTGGGATTTTCGATCTACTCCTCGATCCTGCTGGCCGGGCTCTTCGCCTCGCAGACCCTGATCGCCTACCCCATCGTCAGCAAACTGGGCATCGCCCGCGACAAGGCTGTCACGATCGCCGTCGGAGGCACGGTCATTACCGATACGCTGGCCCTGCTGCTGCTGACGGTCATAGTAGGCATGGTCACCGGAAACACGGACGACATGTTCTGGTACCGGCTCGGCATCTCGGTCGTGCTCTGCATCGCATTCATCATGCTGCTCTTCCCGCTGATCGGGCACTGGTTCTTCAAGCATTGCAGCGACAACATCTCCCAATACATTTTCGTGCTGGTCATGGTCTTTCTGGGCGCCTACCTGGCACATCTGGCCGGACTGGAGCCGATCATCGGCGCCTTCCTCGCGGGTCTGGCCCTCAACCGCCTCATCCCGCGCACCTCGCCCCTGATGAACCGCATCGAATTCGTCGGCAACGCCATCTTCATCCCCTTCTTTCTGATCGGCGTAGGCATGCTGATCGACTACCGGGCCTTCTTCCGCGACTGGGAGAGCATCAAGGTCGCTGGTGATGATCGTCCTGATCACCGCCGCCAAATACATCGCCGCGCTGCTCACTCAAAAAACGTTCAAACTCTCCAGCGACCAGCGGACGGTCATCTTCGGCCTGAGCAGCGCCCACGTAGCCGCCACGCTCGCAGCCGTGATGGTGGGCTACAACGTCATCGTCGGCCAGACACCCGACGGAGAACCGATCCGTCTGCTGGGCGAGAGCGTGCTGAACGGCACGATCCTGATGATCCTGGCCACCTGCACCATTTCGACCTTCGCCACTCAGCGCGGCGCTCACAACATCGCCATCAAAGGGGTCCGCGAAAACGACGAAAGCACCGAACATCAGGACGAACACATCCTGATCCCGGTGTCGAACGAAGAGAGCGTCAGGGAACTCGTAACTCTGGGCAACGTGCTCAAATCGAAGAAAAACCACAACGGATTCTACGCGCTGCACGCCATAGACAACAAGGTGGAAGACAGCGGGCTGGAAAAACGGGCCCGCAAAATTCTCGAAACGGCGGCGACGGCCGCTGCCGCATCGGACATCTACCTCCACGAGCTGCTGCGCTACGACGTCAATATCTCAAACGCAATCGCAAGCGTCGCCAAAGAACAGAGTATCACGGACATCGTAATGGGACTCCACCGGGACAAATCCCCCGCGATCTTCCTCGGCAAGATCACGGGCGACCTGCTGGGCGAAAGCAACGTCACGACCTACATTTACAAACCGGTACAACCGCTGGCGACCATAAAGCGACATATCGTAATCATTCCCTCCCAAGCCGAAAAAGAGGCCGGATTTCTCATGTGGCTGCATAAAATCGGAAATCTGGCCCGCAATACCGGGACCAAAATCGTCGTCTATGCCCCGGAAACGACGCTCAAGTACATCGAACCGCTGCGGCGCAAGCAGACCGCAACCGTAGAAACGGTACTTTTCAAAGACTGGGAAAAGCTGCCGGCCCTGCTGCGCGAATTGCGCACGGACGACTGTCTGTGGCTGGCAATGAGCCGCCGCGAACGCATCTCCTACCAACCGACGATGAACAAGATCCCGGCTTACCTGGATCAATACCTCGGGCGAAACAGTTTCGTGCTGATCTATCCCGTACAGGCCGGTGATCCGGAAAGCCGCTATTTATAACCCATAATACGTGCCGCATACCTCCTGTACGAACCGTCTCCCTTTTACCGCTGTAACGGAGACATCCGCCGGATGTCGGAACATGGCCTGTCCGCAGACGAAGAGACGCTGCACCCCCGTTGAAAAGGCATCGTGGCTGTTCGGAAAACCTTCGGAAGCCGCATCTCCCGATCGGAAAAGGATAAGATGTGCACACCCGATACCCGCCCCTTATGCCCCGACAATCGGGTAAAATAGACACCGGGTTTGGTTTTACCCGCAACTTGCACTATCTTTGACCTTGTTTTAGACCGGCCGCATCCATCGATGTCCGAATAAATTCGGTTTCGCGTTCGGCCCGCACCGCATAATTCGTTTCGCATAAACATAAACGTAAAATAACATTATGAGTCTTGTAGCGATCGTAGGACGCCCGAACGTGGGCAAAAGCACACTGTTCAATCGCCTGGTCGGACAGCGCAAAGCCATCGTCGATGCGACGGCAGGCACGACACGCGACCGCCATTACGGTAAAACCGACTGGAACGGACGTGAATTTTCGGTGATCGACACCGGCGGCTATTCGGTCAATTCGGACGACATTTTCGAAGACGACATCCGCCGTCAGGTGATGCTCGCCATCGAAGAGGCGGACGTCATCCTGTTCCTGGTCGAAGTCAATACGGGCATCACGGATCTCGATCAGATGATGGCCGACATCCTGATTTACACGGAGGAGGGAAACTGGGACCTGGTGGGCAATAATACCCCGGTTTTCTTCCTGAGGGATCCGCTCAAGTTCCCGGACCTGAACCACGCCATCAAGCGCGACCCGCGCACCAACATGAGAAGCGCGCGGAACAACTGGGATTTCTGGACTTCCCTGCCGGAGGCTTTCCACCAGGTCACCGTCGTGATGAGCGACCGCGGCATTCCTTCCTCCTACCGCCACATGCACGGGTTCGGCAGCCATGCGTTCAGCATGCTGAACGCGGACAATGAGCGGGTATGGGTGAAGTTCCACCTGAAAACCCAGCAGGGCATCAAGAACCTGACGGACGCGGAGGCGGAAGCGATTATCGCGAAGGACCGGGAGAGCCACCAGCGGGATTTCGGCGACAACATCGACAGGCCGGTCCGCACAAGCGGATCGGTTTCCTTGCAAGAGGCAATCAAGGACGGTATTCCAGCATCGTTCCGGGACATTGGACATACCTTTACGGGGTCTTGGCCGGCTCCGTAAAATACAATGCCGGACTGCGATCCCGCACTTTCGGGAGCCGCAATCCGGCGCTGCGAATTTCAAAAGGCACTATGCCTGCGGCGTATCGTCGCCGCCTTTATTGCGATTACGGTTGCGATTTCGGTTACGACGACGCCCCCGGTCCCGGCTGCCGCGATTACCCTCGCCACGACCTTCTCCGTGGCGGGTTCGCAGCCGCGACGTCTGCAGGTACCGGACCGGCACTCTTCGCACCGTCGCGTCCACGGCTCCGACCACGTCCCCGCGGCCGAAGCCACGGCCGACCCGGTTTCGGTCGGGACCGGAAAAAGCGGCGTATTTCGGGCCTTCGCCCACGCTTGCGGGCAGTTCGGCTTTGCGGATATCCCGCTCGATAAACTCCTCGATGGCGTGGAATTTCCCCTGTTCCTCCTCGCTCACGAAGGTAACGGCCCGCCCGGTAGCCGCGGCACGCGCCGTGCGGCCGATGCGGTGGATGTAATCCTCGGGATCGTGCGGCACGTCATAGTTGAGCACCAGTCCGATATCCTCGATGTCGATACCGCGTGCCACGATGTCCGTCGCTACGAGAATCCTCACTTTATTATTCTTAAAGTCGAGCATCACCTGCTCGCGCTTCTCCTGATCCAGGTCGGAGTGCATGGGAGCAACGTTGAGCCCCATACGCTTGAGTGTATGGGCCAGCTCCTTGACCTTCATCTTCGACGACGAGAAGATGATCGTCTTCGAGTCGGTCGGCTCGGCGAACAGCTCGCGGATGATGTCCAGCTTCTGGTTCTCATAGCAGATGTAGGCCGACTGGTCGATGGCTTCGTTGGGTTTCGAAATGGCGATGTTCACCTCGGCGGGATTGCGCAGAATCGTCTTGGCCAGCTCGCGGATCTTCGGGCGGCAGCGTCGCCGAGAACATCAGCGTCTGCCTCCTATGGCATATACGAAACGATCTGCATGATGTCCTCCGTAAAAACCCATATCGAGCATACGGTCGGCCTCGTCCAGAATCAGGCAATCCACGTGCGAAAGGTCGACGCGGCTGTTTATAATGTGGGCGATCAGGCGTCCCGGAGTGGCGATCACCACATCGGCACCCGTTTGCATGCCGCGCTTCTGCATGTCCCAGCCGCGGCCGTCGCCGCCGCCGTAAATTACGGTGGTAGAAACGGGCATATAGTAGGAAAAGCCCTGGAACTGCATGTCGATCTGCTGTGCCAACTCGCGCGTGGGTACGATAATCACCGATTTCACGACGTTCTTCGTCGTTGCCTTCGAGCAGCAGCCGGTTCAGCAGCGGCAGCGTGTAGGCAGCGGTCTTTCCCGTTCCCGTCTGCGCGCATCCGATAATATCGCGGCCCTCCAGAATCACCGGAATCGTGTGTTCCTGCACCGGAGTCATCTCCTGAAAATTCATGGCGTCGATGTCCGTCCAGCACCTCGTCTTCCAGATCGAGTTCGTCAAATCTCATACTATGCGTTTTCTTTCTTTTCCAATTATTACACTTCAAACGGGCGGGTTCTTTCGACCAACTCTCCCTGCAACGTCGCCGACGAGGAGGCGTCACCCGCACCCGCACGTAATCCCCGATCCGGCACTCGCCGCGATCGAAGACCACGACCTTATTCTGCGAGGTACGGTCCGAAAAGCTGCCGGTCGCTGCGCTTGGAAGTACCTTCCACCAGAATTTCGAACTCTTTGCCGACATCGCGGGCGTTGCTTTCGGCCGAAAGCGTATTCTGCAAGGCGATGATTTCGTTCAAACGGGCCGTCTTGACCGAATCCGGCACATCGTCGGGCATGTGACTTTGAGGCGAACGTATCGGGCCGCTCCGAATACTTGAACATATAGGCGAATTCATAGCCCACCTCCCGCATCAGCGACAGCGTCTGCCGATGATCCTCGTCCGTTTCGCTGCAGAATCCGGCGATCAGGTCGGTCGTGACGGCGCAGTCGGGCAGGTAGCGGCGGATGGCCGCGACCCGGTCGAGATACCATTCGCGGGTATATTTGCGGTTCATGCGGGCGCGCGAGCATCGACGAGGCACCCGACTGGGCCGGCAGATGGATCGCCCGGCAGACATTGGGCACATCGGCCATCACCTCGAGCAGACCGTCGCTGATATCCTTGGGGTGCGACGTTGCGAAACGCACGCGCAGCAGGGGCGAAATTTCGGCCACAAGGCGCATCAACTCCGGAAAATCGACCGCCCATAGCGATACGAGTTGACATTCTGCCCTAACAGCGTTACCTCCCGGTAGCCGTTCTCGAACAGCCTGCGAGCTTCGTTCAGAATGGTTTCGGGATCGCGGCTCCGTTCCACGCCGCGCGTGTAGGCACCACGCAGTACGAGCAGATAGTTGTTGCAGCCGCGCATGATGGCCATATAACCGCTTACGCCGTTGCGGTCGAGCCGCACGGGGGCGATCTCGGCGTAGGTCTCCTCGGTCGAGAGCAGCACGTTGACGCCCGGCCGCCTTCGCCCGCCTCGCGCACCAGGCGAGGCAGGTCGCGGTACGCATCCGGACCAGCGACGATATCCACGGGGTTCTCCCCCTCGAGCAGCCGTTCCCGCAAACGTTCGGCCATACAACCGATAATACCGACGAGCACTCCCGGCCGGCGGCGGCGGCGGTAGCGTTTCATCTCGGCCAGACGGCCCCAGATGCGCTGCTCGGCATTATCTCGGATCGAGCAGGTATTGATCAGAATGACGTCCGCCTCCTCGATCTTGTCGGTATAGACATACCCCTCCTGCTGCATGATCGCTACGACGATCTCGGTATCGCCGACATTCATCTGGCAACCGTAGGTTTCTACAAAAAGTTTACGGCCCGCCCCCTGCAACGGACGCAAGGTATTTATCTTTTTTTCGTCATTCATATTCACAGTCCGGAACCACCCGGTTTTAATTCTAAAACGGGTTTTCGTTTCCCTGTTATTCTGAAAATATCTCGTTCTTCTCGGGGAACTGCTTGAAGCCCTCTCCGTAAGTATCGTAGGCGTCCGTAACCACCAAGAATGCCGAAGGGTCGATCTCCTTGATCTTGTGCTGCACGAGCCGCACCTCCTTGCGGCTGACCACCAAGAAAGATCATGTCGCGCAGCGAGTCGGTGTACATGCCTTTCGACTTGATGTAGGTGGCGCTGCGGTCGAGGTCGTCGATGATGAAGCGTTTCAGCTCCTCGTGGTGGTCGCTGATGATGAACAGCAGCTTGTCGTACGACGCACCGTTCAGCAGGTAGGCGAGCACACGCGAGGTGATGTAGATCGTGATGAGCGAATAGAGCGTCAACATCCAGCCGTTCGCGGCCGCCTCGCCCGTGCCCATGCCGAAGCCGATAACGGCCAGACCCGACAGCACGACGAACCCGTCGGCGAGCAGGATGCCGGTCGAGAACTTGATCCCGGCAAACTTCTGCACAGCATCCCCACGATGTCCGTGCCCCCCGTAGTCGCCTGCTGTCGCACGACGACGCCCTGCCCGATGCCGATCACCACGGCGCCGATGACGCACGTCAGCAGCAGGTCGTTCGAGAGGTCCAGCCGCCCGCCCAGCAACAACGCCGGATCGAGACTCTCGACGGCCGCGGCGTCGGGATAGACCAGCCGCGTCAGCATATTCATAAAGCCGGGCGTGAACAGCGCGGCCACCACCGTCCGGGTACCGAACTGTCCGCCGAAAACCAATACGCGGTAATCATCAGCGGAATGTCGAACATGTAGCCGAAAGTACCGACCTGGATCGAAGGGAAGATATTATGCAACACGATGCCCATGCCATAGACTCCGCCCGGCACGAACTTGTAAGGATTGATGAACAGCACGAACCCCGCGCCCATGATCGAGCAGCCGAGAAAAATCAGGAACCACGAGCGCCACCACGCCCACGAGCCCATCGGTTCGAGCAAAGCCTTTGTGTTCATAAAGGTAATATTTTTAGGCAAAATAATTTAATTTTGCAAATATACGAAAAACCCGACGTCCCTGCGCCGGACTATTTTCCCAAAAAGCCGCAGTATTTAAATTTTTTTCGTTTATATTTGCATATACAAAACTGACAAAAAGTCACTATGATTCTGACATATTACACCGCCACGACCCTGATAATCATCGCCTACCTGCTCGGCTCGATTCCGAGTGCCGTGTGGATAGGCAAAAAATATTACGGCATCGACATCCGGGAACACGGCTCGAAGAACGCCGGTACGACCAACATGCTCCGGGTGCTGGGCCGCCGGGCAGCCCTGCCGGTTTTCTGCTCGACTTCCTGAAAGGATTCGTGGCCGTGACGATCATCGAACTGATGAAATACGACAGCGTTTTCGCCGACATCAACGATATGTGGCTGATAAATATCAAGATCATCGCCGTGTTCGCCGCCGTGCTCGGACACATCTTCCCCATTTTCGCGGGATTCCGGGGCGGAAAGGGCGTCGCCACGCTCGTGGGAGCCGTGATGGGCGTAAACGCCCCGGTGGCGCTGCTCTGCTTCGGCGTATGGTTCCTGGTGCTGATGGTCACCCACTACGTGTCGCTCTCGTCGATGATCGCAGGCTGCTCCTTTCCGATCTTTGTGCTGCTGTCGCCGAAGGTGAACCACTCGGTTCCGTTCGTGGTCTTCTCGTTCATCATCGCCGTGCTGCTGATCTACACGCACCGCAAAAACATCGAAAGGCTCAAAGCCGGCACGGAATCCAAAATCTACATCTGGAAGACCCCGCCACGTAAAAACATTCGCCCCGACGCCGGAAAAGAAAGAGGAAAAAAACGGCTCAAAACCAGCTCTGCGGCAGGGACTTACGGTTCAAAACATAGGCAATATAGGATAAATCCTTGCGGCCGCGATTTGGCGGTAAAATACGTTTTTTTCGCCTATCTTTGCTCAGCAATATAGGACGCGAGCCCATGTTACAGGAGAATCTGATCAAAATATACGAAACGAGTTTCCGCGAGAATCGTGAAATGCCCGCGCTGACCGATTATTTCAAGGGCGAAACTTTTTCGTATTATGAGATGGCCAAGGAGGTTGCGAAGATCCACCTGCTTTTCAAGAAAGCCGGCATCAGCAAGGCGACAAAATCGCACTCATAGGCCGCAACAACCCACGCTGGTGCATCACCTACATAGCAACGATCACATACGGCGCAGTGATCGTGCCCATCCTCCAGGATTTCACCCCCTGCGGACGTCATCCACATCATCAACCATTCGGAAAGCCGACTGCTTGTTCCTGGGCGACACGTTCTGGGACATTATCGAAGCCGAGCAGATCAAGAAAGTCGAAGCCGTATTCTCGCTGACCGACTTCCATACGATTTACGAGCGCGACGGCAAGGCGCTCACCAAGTTCCAGCGCGACATCTGAAGAATTACCGCACCAAGTATCCGCGCGGATTCAGCATCAACGACATCAAATACCCCGAAATACCCAACGATCGGATCGTCCTGCTCAATTACACGTCGGGAACCACGGGATATTCGAAAGGCGTCATGCTCTCGGTCAATAACCTGACGGGCAACGTGCTCTTCGCCAGAGGAGATAAACACCCAAACCGGCACTACTATTTCCAGCGCGGCGGACGCACGCTCTCGTTCCTGCCTCTGGCCCACGCCTACGGCTGTGCATTCGACTTTCTCGCGCCGCTGGCCGTCGGAGGACACATCACCCTGCTGGGCAAAATTCCCGTGCAAAATCCTGCTGGAAGCGATGGGCGTCGTGAGACCCACGATCATCTGCTGCGTACCGATGATCCTCGAAAAAGTCTACCGCAAGCAGGTGATCCCGATGCTCGAGAAAGGCCCGATGTCGATCGCCGTGAAGATTCCGCTGCTCAATTCGGCCATCTACTCGGTGATCCGCAAGAAACTGCTGGATGCCTTCGGCGGCAACGTGGGACATATTCATCGTAGGCGGCGCCCCGATGAATCAGGAGACCGAGTCCTTTCTGCTGAGTATCAAATTCCCGATCACCATAGGATACGGCATGACCGAGTGCGCGCCGCTGATCAGCTTCACGCCCGACAACGAATTCAAGGCGGGATCGTGCGGCCGCAACCTGCACGGCAGCTCGAAGTGAGGATCGACTCGCCCGACCCGCAGCACGAAGCGGGCGAGATCATCGTCCACGGCGAGCATGTTATGAAGGGCTATTACAAGAACGAAAAGGACACCGAAAAGGTCCTCGACCCCGACGGGTGGCTGCACACGGGCGACATGGCCACGATGGATCCGGACGGCACGCTCTACATCCGGGGCCGCTCGAAGACGATGATCCTCACCGGAAACGGCCAGAACATCTACCCGGAGGAGATCGAGGACAAGCTCAACAACATGTACCTCGTGCTCGAATCGCTGGTGCTCGAAGCCGAAAACGGCAAGATCAAGGCGCTCGTGGTCCCCGATTACGAGCAGGCCGAGGCTGGAGGGCGTGGACAAGGCCGACCTGCCGCAGATCATGCAGAACAACCTTCCGGAGCTCAACGCGCAGCTGGCGGCGTACGAGCGCATCTCGGGGCTCGCACTTACCCGAACGAGTTCGAAAAAACCCCGAAACGAAGTATCAAACGTTATCTATACGAACCCTCGCTGTTGAACAAATAAACGGGCACAGGCAGGTAACCAATTGGATTCTCTATCCCAAAATTCTTCATAGTCACTGAATCCATTCTAACAATGAGGCGTCACTAATAGTTCGGTTACCTGCTTTTTTGCAGAAAATGGATGCGCCTCGGAAAACGATGAACCGGGTTTTTTTGAATCACGGCGCATTTGCGGGCAAGGATGCGGTTGCAATCTTTGCGGCGCAAGCCGGCACGATTGACCTCAAACAAGTTTGACATTGAACATTTGCCTCGCAAAATTAAATTATATGCCTGACCATGATCTTTCCATGAAATTCAGCAAAAACAAGCCATCGGCGAAAACCTGCTCTACGTAATGGTCTGGGCGGCCATCATCCTGGTTCCCGTGCTCAACTCCCAGATGATGTCGAGATGCACGTCAATCTGGAAAACGTGCTGACTGCATGGAGGTATATAGCCCCTATCTGATCATCTTCCTCATCCACAACAGCCTTCATCGTGCGACTGTTCCGGCGAAAACATCGTTACCTGTATGGCAACCTGGTCGTCATCATCTGCGTCTTTACGGCTGGTGCGTTTTCTCGCTGGTCGCCATCTATGAAAAATACGCTCCATACGACACCGAACCCTACATCCTGAACGGCAAAGCGTCATTCACCGATCTGGCGATCTATTGGAACGTCCTGCTGGGATTCTTCATGACGGGCCTGAACACGGGTATCAAGCTCCTCTATCGCTCCCTGCGCGACGAACAGCAGATGGAGGAGCTCAAACGTCAGAACCTGCAGCGGAAATGGACTATCTGCGGTACCAGATCAATCCCCACTTCTTCATGAACACGCTCAACAATATCCACTCGCTGATCGACATAGATGCCGCCTATGCGCAAAGAAGCGCCGTCATCGAACTTTCCAAGATGATGCGGTACGTGCTCTACGATTCGGGCGCGAAATCATCTCGCTCAACAAGGACATTCAATTCATGCAGAACTACATCGAGTTGATGCGCATTCGCTACACCGACGACGTGAACATCAGCGTGGAGTCTACCCGCAACCTGGCCGCCCAGCTGGCGATCCCGCCGCTGCTGCTGATCGTTTTCGTGGAAAACGCGTTCAAGCACGGCGTGAGCTACAACCACCCCTCGTTCATCCATATCCGAATCGGCTACGACGACGGGCACGGTGACCGGCACGTCATCAGCAACAGCCGTCACGAAAAATCCCGGCCGGGTACTACGGGTATCGGACTCGAAAATGTCAAAAAACGGCTGGCATTGATTTACCAGGACAACTATACGCTCTCAATCGACGATTCCGATCCGGCCGTCTATACCGTCAAACTCGTAATCCTACATGACGCCATGCTGAAATGTATCGCCATAGATGATGAGCCGCTGGCTCTGCGGCAATTACAGGGTTATATCGCCAAAATCAATTTTCTGAAGCTCGAAAAAGCATTCACCAACGCCATCGAAGCCCAGCAGTTTCTCGCCGGAAAGAATGCCGACCTGATCTTCGTGGATATCAACATGCCCGACCTGAACGGTGTGGATTTCGTACGCGCGCTGATCAGAAGGCCGATGATTATCTTCACCACCGCTTACTCGGAGTACGCCGTCGAAGGGTTCAAACTCGATGCGATCGACTACCTGCTCAAACCGTTCAGCTTCGCTGACTTCAGCCGCTCGGCAGGCAAGGCACACTCGCTGTACGAACTCCGCCACAACCAGCGACCGGCGCATCGGAAGAATCCCCGGAGGCGCTGCCCAAAGACAAGGAATACATCTCCGTGAAGGCGGATTACAAGGTATCGCTGGTGAAGATCAGCGACATCGTCTATCTCGAAAGCGAAGGCGAATACGTGCGGATGCACCTCGCCGACGGAACGACGATCACCACCCTTTTCCGGCTCAAGAACATGGAGGCGGCGCTACCTTCGGAGTCGTTCATGCGCGTACACCGCTCGTACATCGTGAATCTGCGCACGATCAAGGCCTATGTCAAAGGGCGTATTTCTGAACGATACGGAGTACGTACCGATCGGCGAAAACTACAAGGAAGCCTTCCAGCGATATATCGACGCCAATTTCAAGAATCTATAAAGCCGAGAAGTCGGGGAATCCCGACAACTGGACGTATTTGCCGTCGCGGTACTCGCAGCAGTAGTGTCGCCGGCCGTTGGTCAGAATGACGAACCGCGCCCCCAGCACCGAATTGTAACGCACGGCCTGCGAAAGGGTCCGTTCGTCGATCCGGATCTCCGGCGCCTTGCATTCGGCCAGCACCAGCGGCTCGGCACCGTCGCCGACCACCACCACGTCGGCCCGCTGCGGCTGCCCGTTGACCGGCACGGCATATTCCTGCACGACGCGCTTGGGCAGCACCCCGCAGTGCGAAACGAGGTAAGCGATCAGGTGGCGACGCCGCACCCACTCTTCAGGCGTCAGCACGAGGTAAATTCCCCGCAGGTCGTCCCACACTTCGACCTGCTCACCGCGACGGCGGGCACGCAGCCGGATGGCAGGAAAATTGAGTTTGGGAAGTTCTGACATCTTAGTTCCGGAAAATTTACTATCTTTACGTGCACAAATATACGAACATTTTCGTTAAGCGGGAGCCGAGCGGGGAAACTCGTTTCGCCGGGCGGCATCGCAGGAAAATGAATTTCGGTTAAAAAGCGAATATATGAGGAGTATTCTTTCGATCATAGCACTCTTCTCGTGCTGCACGCTGGCGGCGCAGGAGTATATTCCGACCTACGGCCGCGAAGTTGCCGCGCGGCGAAGTGATCGCCTACCCCACGGCCAGGAAGCGGCCGCAGCCTCTGCGGCGACACCCGCTACTTCACGCGTCTGGCGGACTGGACCCTCAAAGACAACGTTTTCTCGACCGAGTTCACCGTGCCGTTCGCATGGGCCAACCGGCAGGTGTTCTTCCATCTGGGATGGGCTTCGGCCGATTACGGAGTGCGCGTGAACGGCAAAACCGTGGCCTATGACAGCGACTGCAGCGCTCCGGCGGAATTCAACCTCACGCGCCATGCGCAGGAGGGCCGCAACACGCTGGAAATCGTCGTCAACGCTCCGTCGCAGGTGGCGCGTCTCGAAAGCTGGAAAAGCGATCCGGCCCCGGCAATAGGTCCGCGCATGGGTCATGAGCCAGCCCACGCTGCGCGTACGCGACGTACTGACCAAATCGTGGCGCAGCAGCGAGGAGAACGACAAGGTCATGGCTGAAATCGCCCTCGTCGTTAAAACCGAGTCCCTCAATCCGCGCACTTCGCGCATCCACTATGAACTGCTCACTCCGGCAGGCTCCAATGCCGCCATCGGATACAAGGACGTCACACTCGACATGCGCCGCGAGGACACCGTGCGCTTTCTGGCCCGCATTCCGGACAGCATGTTGTGGAACCCCGGCCGGCCGACACAATACACGCTGCGCGTAAAAACCCAGCACGAAGGCCGCTACATGGAGTACATCGAACTGCCGCTCGGATTCCGCACCGTCGAACTGCGCAACGGGCAGCTGGCGGTAAACGGCAATCCCGTCGCCCTCCGCACGCGCGAGGTTCCGCCCCAGTTCCCGGCGGAGGAGATAGCCAAGCTCCGTGAGCAGGGATTCAACACCCTCAGGCTCCTGCCGGGGCCCGTGTCGCCGGCGCTGTATGCTGTTTGCGACACGATGGGCATGTATGTGATCCCGCAGGCTCCGATCGACACCCGCCGCAGCGGGGAGTCGCGCCGCAAGGGCGGGAACCCGTCCAACGACCCCGCTTGGCAGCCGGCCTACCTCGAACGCACCGAAAACAGTTATCACACCACGAAGCGCCACCCGTCGGTGGTGGCCTTCGCGCTGGCCACACAGTCGGCGAACGGCATCAATCTCTATGAGAGTTATTTGAATATGAAGAAGTTCAGCGACCCCGGCCCTTCATCTATCCCGACGCCGCCGGAGAGTGGAACAGCGACAAACTGGAATAATCCGAAAACCCGAAGTGGCATCTGCGATAAGGTCCGAAAATTTTATGCGAAAAAAAATCCTGAAAATTTTTCAGGATTTTTTTGCAATAAATAAAAATTATCACTAATTTTGCACTCGCAATCGGATAACGATTGATGCCTCTTTAGCTCAGTTGGTTACGCCGAAACGCGGAGCGTTTTGGTGGCTTGGAGAGCACGACACTCTTAATGTTGGGGTCCAGGGTTCGAGCCCCTGAGGGGGTACAGAAAATGCTAAAAGCCGGCACAAATAAGTGCCAAACAACGGCCAAAGCAACGTAAAAGCCTTATAGTTGTCTACTATAAGGCTTTTTTCTTTTGCGGTTACGACAGCAGAATGCCAAACTGCGACAAAAAATCGTTACTAATTCGTAACCAAAACCCAAAAATATTTTTGGTTACGAATTTTCCCCGATTTTGGTTACGAATTCCTTGAAAAGTCCGTCAGTTGTCCGCTGATTGTCAGAGTTTTAAGGCACAATTAGACTAATTTTGTAACCAAAAAAAGTAACCATGAAAAACACATTTAGCGTGCTTTTTTATGTAAAAAAGCAACAGAAAAAGAGCGGATTATCGCCCATTATGGGGCGTATTACTGTCAATAAGCAGACGACACAATTCTTCACGCAGTTGGAAATTGACCCGCAAACTACGGAATGGGACAGCAAAACAAAGAAAATCAATGGAAAGGGAGCAAGTTCCCTAAATAGCCAACTGCGCAATATCGAAGCAAGAATCAGAACTACCTATCAGGAAATGTTTCTGCGCGGTCCTGTGCTGTCTGCCGAGCAAGTTAAAAATGCTTTTTTAGGGATTGATGATTCCAGCACTACCCTATTAAGCGTTTTCCAAGAGTACAAGCAACATCAAAAGGATATGATCGGCAAATGCCGTTCTCTTTCGACCTACAAACGTATTACCCTTGTATATAACCGGGTGGCGGATTTCATCAAGGTAAAACATCACCGTTCGGATATGTACGCCGCGGAGATCGACGGTTCTTTCGTCGATGATTTTTCAGACTATCTATTCACTACGTATAAGGTTTCAAACAATCAAGTTCAAAAAATCATGCAGGTATTCAAACATGTTACAAAAATCTGCATCAAGAAAGGTCTTTTGAAAAAGGACCCGTTCAGCGATTACAAAATTAAGTTTGACCCTGTGGACCCGAATTTCCTGACGGTCGATGAACTTAAATTAATCATCCAAAAGAAATTTTCATTGCGAAGTTTGGAAACGACAAAAGACCTATTCGTATTCAGCTGTTTTACGGGCTTAGCTTTTGTCGATGCCATGAACCTAAAACGTGAAAACATTACGCTTGCTGAAAACGGGGATATGTGGATTAAAATTACCCGTCAGAAAACAAATATTCCGTCGATCATCCCGGTTATGGATATTGCGAAATCCATAATTAAGAAATACGAGAATCAGAATGACAGCTACGTACTACCTCGTTCCCCGCATCAGCACGTAAACGCCTACTTGAAGCAAATTGCAAGTAGTTGCGGCATCAAAAAGAATATGACTTTCCACATGGCCCGGCATACCTATGCCACTACCGCCATGTCTTTCGGCGTTCCTATTGCCACCATCGCCAAGACAATGGGACATGCGAATATGAAAATGACGCAGCACTACGCCCGCGTTCTTCCCGAAAAGATCATCAAAGACATTAACGTTTTGAACACGGCAACGCAAACATTACAAACTCTTTACCAATAAACTACTATATTATGGATGCAGTTCAGACAGCAATCAAAGACAAAATCATCGTTGTTCAGGGTCGTCAGGTGATTCTCGACAGCGACGTAGCAGCCCTTTACGGCGTCGAAACGAAGCGCGTAAACGAAGCGATCAAGAACAACCCCGACAAATTCCCGGACGGGTACATTCTCCAGCTTACCCCGTTAGAATGGGAAGATTTGCGGTCGAAAATTTCGACCACAAAATCCGCAAAGGTCCGCTATGCCCCCAAAGCCTTTACCGAAAAGGGACTTTATATGCTGGCGACAATCCTGAAATCGCCTGTTGCCACACAGACGACAATCGGAATTATCGAAACCTTTGCAAAGGTGAAAGAACTGTCTCGCACGATGTCGGCGTTGCAAGAACCTAACGACCCGCATCTGCAAGAGCGGCTTGCCGAGAAAGGCAGCCGTATCATCAGCGATTTGCTGGACGATGCTTTTGAAACCACGCAGTCCGAAACGACAATCGAGTGCAACCTTGTCGTGCTGAAAGTAAAGCATACAATCACCCGCAAACCGAAATAGCAAACACTCAAACGAATAGCCGTCCTGCAATTTCAGGGCGGCTTTTTTTCGTTATATTCTGGCTTGTTTAGAATATAAAATCTATATACATTTGCTTCGACTATGAATGAAAACATAAGATTGGAATGGTTTAAACCGGACCTTACTGCACCGTTGGAGGTTCCTCTGATGGATAGCGGCGTACACGCAGGGTTCCCCTCCCCTGCGGACGACAGCATCGAACAACCGCTTGATCTGAATAAATTGGTAGCCCCGAATCCGAACGCTACATTTTTCGCACGTGTTGTCGGGGACAGCATGAAAGACGCGCATATCGAGGAGGGCGATTTGCTGGCGGTCGATAAGTCCGCCGATCCGCTCGATGGGGATGTCGTGGTGTCCTTTATCGACGGGGAATTTACGCTGAAAACGATCCGGTTTAAAGGGGCGCAGGTTTGGCTTGTCCCTGCCAATGAAAAGTACAAGCCTATCGAGGTCACTACGGACTGCGACTTCCGTGTGTGGGGCGTTGTCCGGTATGTAATAAAGAAAGTCAAAAAATAATGTACGGCCTTGCGGACTGCAATAATTTCTACGCATCCTGCGAACGAATGTTCGCCCCCGATCTAAACGGGCGGCCTGTTGTCGTATTGTCGAATAATGACGGGTGCATCATTGCCCGCAGCGATGAAGCAAAAGCGCTCGGTTTGAAGATGGGCGATGCCTATTTTCAGCAGGCTGCATTTCTCCGGCAAAATAATGTCGCTGTCTTTTCTTCCAATCTGGAACTCTACGGGGATATGAGTACGCGGGTTATGAATACCCTTAAATCGTACTCCCCCGCTACCGAGGTCTATTCCATTGACGAAAGTTTCATGGATTTCACGGGCATCGACCCGGCCACGCTGCGGGACTTCGGGCTGGAGATCGTGCAACGAGTGAAAAAGAATACGGGCATCCCGATCAGCTTGGGTATCGCTCCGACCAAAACGCTGGCGAAGATCGCCAGTAAGTTGTGCAAGCAATATCCGAAGCTGGCGGGCTGCTGCTACATGCACCGCCCGGAAGATATAGAGAAAGTACTGCGGCGGTTCCCTATCGGCGACGTATGGGGCATCGGGAGACGCTTCGAAAAGAAGCTGCTGGCCGCGAACGTCGCCACGGCATACGACTTCACGCAGTTATCCCCGGAGTGGGTGCGCCTGAACATGGGCGGCATTACGGCTCTGCGCATGTGGAAAGAGCTGCGGGGCGAAGCTTGTATAGGGTTTGATGATATGCCGCAGCCCAAGCAGCAGATACGCACCTCCCGAACATTTCACAACGACGTTTCCGATTACGGCGAACTGCACCGTAATATCGCGCTTTTCACCGCCACCAGCGCCGAAAAGCTGCGCAAGCAGCAATCCGTCTGCGGGGAAATCCGGGTGTTCATCCTGACGAACCGCCACCGCCCCGACAAGCCGCAAAGCTATGAAAATGCGCTGCTGAAACTGCCCAACCCGACAGACAGCACCATCGAATTGGTAAAATATGCGGGCAAGATACTGCGGGACTTGTACTCCAAAGGCTACGGCTACAAACGTGCGGGCGTGGTTCTTTCGGATATTCGGTCGAACGAAGGAGTACAAATCAATATGTTCGACCCGATTGACCGGGACAAACATACGCGGATCATGGCGGTCATGGACGCCTTGAACAAGACCTACGGCCGAAACAAGATAAGCCTCGCCACGCAGGGCGCGACACCGCCCTACCGCATGAACCGCGAACACCTTTCCCAACGATATACGACCAGTTGGGACGACATTATTCAGGTAAAGGCCATGTAATTTATACAATTAAAGGTTCCGAAATATAGGTGCAGAAATCGTAACTTTCTCCCCATCATTTTTTATCAGAACATCATAGACCCCAAGAAAATGCAATTTCGTATCTACTGATTGCGGTTTAAGCGCAACACTAATACAATCCTTCAGTCGATCGTCTACACGTCCTTGTGAACTCTCGTAAAATATTCCGTCAATAATGGGTTGCACTAACACATCAAACGTAAATTTTGCGGGAATCCAGTACTCTCTGTCTGCATTAACGTTATCTGTAAATTTATGGTGCATATATCGTTGAAAATTTATTATTTCGTCATCAGAATAGAAATCCGCTCCAGCCCTACGCAATTCTTCAATTTCTGCCAAGAAATTCGAAAGTCCATTCGCTACCTGACGATTAATCCCGGACCTGTTTTCACGTAAATCTGGATTTATAATCGTCAATCCGTCAAGTGGTTTATATGATTCCCAACATCCGACAACAGCACGATATTCTTCATCTATCATCGGTCCTCGAAAAAGGGACAGGCTTCAAATAGCGACAGTATAATACTATTTGTTAGACGCGGGATTTCTTCTTCGTTATCTCGATTTACAAGAACACCATAGAATAAGGGATTATCCGGCATATTCGCCCGTCCGAATTTTTCACAAAGTTGCTGCGGCAAATAGCTGATTTGTTCTTCACTCTGAACTTCATTAAATGATTTTACCTGACGAGCGCGTAATACCAATATCCCGGCAGGCATGGTTATAATTGGCGCAACAATCGGCTGCCCTATCATATCATTAAACGCATCTTCAATATCTTCGAATTGAGCTGCAGGATCATTTTCAATTCGCCGGAGACGACCGATAAGGTTATTCAAGTCAAACATATCGTTCAAATTTTCCATTAAGGTAGTGAAAATATCTTAATGGTAAATGGCATTTTTTTGTATCTTTATCAACGATTTAAAGCGCAAGAATCTACTATGACCAATAAAGACCAACATCCTGCTATTCTATATAAGTACATTGATACCACTGGTGGTTTATCCATGCTGCAAAAAGAAGAATTATGGTTCAGGCGAACAGGCTTTCTGAATGACCCTTACGATTGTTACCTTTCGCACGAATGTCAGGGAAAATACCCGGAATTTAGTGTGTCCTTTGACTTAAATGAACTCACCAAATATTTCGGAATTTGTAGTTTAAGTGAAACTGCTACCACCTTTTTGATGTGGAGTTATTACAACGAGCACAAAGGCATGTGTATAGGTGTCAATATGAAAGACATTTATACCTCTTTAATTAACCATTTTCACGATAAAATCAATAGTTACCTCTCATTCAGAAAGGTTGTATACAAAAATAAACTTCCAGATTTAAATCTTATCAATATAGTACCATTTGACTATCAGACACCCCGGATTGATAACACCCCATCCAAAAAAGCCCAGAACGAAATCAACGGTTTTCTATCGACAAAAGCGAAGTGGTGGGAACATGAAAAGGAGTATCGTCTGATACTGCGGCAAACTCCTAATCCCTATCTGAATTTAGACGAACCGGTAAAATTACAAATGCGTAACTTGATTAATAGAGTGTATTTAGGATGCAAATTTGACGGTAACATAGATACTATAATCAATATAGCAAAAGAAAAGAAATTTGATGTATATAAATTCAGACAACAATCACATACCTATGGATTATATGCAGAGAAATTATACTCTCACAACAATCAATAAAACTTTTTAGCTTAAAAAATAATTATTCATACATTTGTGAAACACTAACCCATTCCTATTATGTATCTCTTCAACAATACTCCCATTCAAACCCGATTCGATGAAAGCGATAAGAAAATCGCATCCGAACTTAACAAAATAACAGATAATGAGCTATTAAATTGCGACTTGCAAAAGATCGCGGACAGAATAGAACAACAATATAGCATTATCTGCGACACGGAGTTTACAACAGAAGATGTTGAGCCAATTAGTTATCTTATGCCCATTTCGCGAGAAGATTCAAAATCCAAGGTGATTATACTTTCTTTTTCAATACTCCTACCGATACACACTATGCTCCTATAAAGGGAAGTGCAAATGCAAATGGATTAACCTTAACCATTATAACAGAATATACACGCATCCCACTAAGCGATGAATGGAAAGAACGAGTAAAAGAGGATATTAAATTTCTTGTTTCAGAAGTCAAAACAAGAATTAACCTCTTAAAAGAGGAATGCAAAAAACGCAATGCCAACATCAAGCCAAATGTGTTATCAATTCTCGAAAAAGAAAGGCAGAATTTGATCGAAAAAAAAGCACACGATGCAAAACTTAATCCGTTCAAATAACAAATGTCCAGCCCTGAAAGGCTGGACATTTGTTTTAGTCATCAGGCTGATTGTCCCAGCCGGGGATTATCACCGTGTCTATTCCCACTCCGGGGCACGGTATTACGTCGATATTTTCGACCTCTGCCAGCTTGCAGCGGGTCAGGCTGAGCAGGGTCAGCAGTACGATCAAGATGCTTACGAATGATTTCTTTTCATAATCTTATTTCTTTGTAGTTTTTGTAATCCACGGTGTGAAATATCGCTTTGTGGTTGCACCAGCGGGCCAGTCGCCGCTGTTCGGGTGTGGGGTGTATCTTGCTCTCAAAGTCGCGGTAAGGCTGTGCAAAGGGCTGACATCCCAGCGCACGCAGTTCTTCGATGCGGCCCAGCGCGTCATCCACGTCCCGAACGAGGACATAGAAAAACATCTTTGCGGGCTTCACGCCGCATTTTTTCAGCCTTTCTATTGCCCTGTGCACGTTGTCCCGGACGGCGGAGCTGTCATATGCCATGCGAATATAACGCATCCATTTCACGCGCGAGAGCAGTTCTGCGATTGCGGTATTCCGGGCGATTTGCCGGGCATCAAGACCCTGGTTGAAGTCCACCCGCACCCCTAACCGGATGATCTTCTCGATCTGCTCCAGTCCCCACCCGGACGCAAGTACGTTGTTGTCGAGCAGTACGGCGTTGCGGCGTCCGCCTAAAAATTCCTCAATGTCAGCATTTGCCCGGATTGCCCCCTCTTTACGGGGGACTACGCACCACGGGCAGCGGTTCACGCATCCGCGGGTCAGGAAACCTACTGCCGCAGGATAATCATACAACCCGTAATCAGGGCAGGTGTGTTCGACTTCTCCGGGGGCAGCACGCGCATAGTCCCGATACCCAGTTCCGCCCTTTATTACCTCGCAGGGGAATCCGTACGGATAATCGGGTGTGAATGTAAATACTTTGGACATATACACCCGGTCGTATTGCCCGAACATGGGGTCGGCAAACTCCACGCTGTCGCCGTGCGCTTTGTGTCATGCCGAAAGTTTCATCAGCGCGAGGTTCGGGAAGTGGTGGCCGTCTACGTCTACCAGTCCTATCTTCATGGCTTATTACTTTAAAAGTTCGGTTATTTCGGGGTCGAGATTCCCGCGGTACTGCATCCGCTCGTCCATGCCGCAGGCCGTCAGGAAATGTTCGCGGCCCTCTACCTTGCGACCCAGCCGAGAGCAAGCCACGGCTTTGAGGTATTCGGTCGTCGCGGACTGCTCCAGCCCAGCGAGGATTTCCAACGCCTGTGCATCATGGCCGAGCGAAAGGAGCGTTACGACGGTGTTGCGATCCCGGTATTCAAGCAAGTTGTAAAGGGCTTTCGCATACCTGCGCTTTTGCAGCAGGTCTACACCCCGCATGTAAGCTGTATCGACCTCGCGGGTGTGAATAGTGTCGCGGATCATCTCCCTGCGTCGCAGGTCGTAACGCAATGTCACGGCCCGAAGCCACGGATAGACGCTTTCTTTAAGATAGCGATAATCCGCCGGGTATCGTTCGCGGATCACCTGCTCCCGTCGGTCAGGGTCTTTTTCGGCGGCGATTAACTCCAATATTTCGGCGCGTTGCGGCAGGCTTTCGTCACCACGGATGCGGGCGGCCAGTTCGGGCCAGTCCTCCGCCACCCACCGCACCCGGACGAGGTATCTACTTCGGGACCGATGCGCTCCTGCAGGTAGCCTTTGAGTGCGTGGGCGCGACCTTGTGCCAATGTGCGGTTACGATTAAAACGGCCCTCCGGGGATGCCGAAGCCGTAAGTACGACGCTATCGACGTAAAATTCCTGCTGGGCGATCAGTTCGGCCATGCGTGCCTGAATCTTACCGAGCTGTGCGGTGTTTTTGCCGAGGGTGTCGAGTACGCGGGTGTCGTTCACCAAAAACTGAATGTAGTTGCGGTCCTGCACGGTTGCGTACTTACTGATGACCTTTATTTTGTAGCGGGTCGTGGTATCGACGAATGAGAGCATCGACGAAACATGATAGGTCAGCGTGTCGGACGGCGGCAGCGTGTAGCTGCTGTCATCGAGCGCCACAACGCGGCCCTGCAACGTGACGAGCATTGTTTTCGACGTTTCATCCGTCGGCACTTCCTGCGAATAGTAGTACGAGATATGGCCGGGATGTGCGGCCACGCTGTCGAGCCGCACACCCTGGGGGTAGGGATATTTCACGAAGCGGGCGAAAGCGTGGGCTTCGGCGTTGCTGTCGGGTGCGAATACCCGGACATACTTGTCGAACTGCCAGTAGTCGCGCTGCTGTACCCGCGAGAACAGCCCGCCCCGAATGGTGATGTCCTGTAAAGGATGTGCTTCGCCGTATTTGTGCAAATACGGGGTTACTACGACGCTTCGGCACGTGCCCTGCAACTGCCGGGGCATGTCGATCACGAAGTCGATAGTGACTTTTCCAAGCCGTTCGGGGAGTGTCCGGGCGCGGGCGCGGATCGTTACCTCTTGAATCTGCATCGCCATGATACGTTTGCCGTTCTCCTGCACTTCGGTCGGTACGAGGTAGAAGCGGTTGCTGTCGCGCTCGATCTTCAATACGGGCGGCTGGTAGGCCTGCTGCTCGCGTTCGCGCTGTTCGCGGCTGACATGCAGCACGTCGGCGCGGTATTGCCGCCGCTCCAGATGCCCCGTTATGGAACAGCCGCAAAGCAACGCGGCCAAGCATACGGCAATAGTTTTCATTATCCTTTTCATTTTCTACTGCAATTTATATTCGACCAATCCGTTATCCGATGTGCGCTTAAATTCCGCGGAATAAGACGTTACTGTGAACGTGGCGTAACTCCCTAACCCGCTCAATGATACAGACCCTTTTCCTGTCGTATGGTCGGCTTCAATCTTCACCGTTACGATATACTGCTTTTTTGTCACGGCCCCACCGAAAGAATATATGTCGGCATTGGCCGTCACTTTCACGGTCAGGTCGTCCACTACGGGCTGCGAAGATTCCACGGTAACATAGAGCAAGCCCCCCGATGTGCTGAATGTCGGTTGGAGGTCGGCGGTGGTCTTAATACCCATTACCGATGTGATGATCTCCGCGCTGTGGCCGTCGGTGTCGGTTACGGTTATTTTCAGCGGGTTCGGCCCAAGCATATTTGGCTTCACCCGTAATGTATTTGTGCCGTTCCCGTATTGGGTGAATGTCGTCAGGGGAACGTCGGAGCCATAACGACCATAGTACACGGACGGAACACCTTCCACTTTTACGGTGTAGTTCCCGGAGTAACCGGGTTGTGACACGGTATAGTCGATATATGCCCGGTCATAAACCGTCAGTTCATTTCCCTGCTGGGCATAGGTTATCGTCAGTTCCGGGTTTTTGAATACCGTTGTCAGCACACGCTCCATGCTGAATCCGTATTTGTCCGTAACCGTCAGACGGAGCCGCACGTCGCCCGGCTCTGCCTGCGTATAGCTGATACCGGCCGTTACTGTTCCGTTGCCCGAAAAGAACGGATAAGGCGTACCGGGGTTCCGATTCACGCCGTCGATGGCGACTATCCCCGTCCCGGCGTCGATATGATAGGACAAGTAATAGACATTTTCGGGGTTGTTCGTGGATGTAAGCCGCAGTTCGGTTGTCGCAGGTTCCCCCGGTGCATGGTTTTCGGCAAATGGCGTGACGGTGAGTTCTGCCGTCGATACGCGCCAGTCCACGGTGTTCATACCGAGGATGCGGGCGTCGATGTTGTAAACCCGGTTGCGGCCGACGTTGAAATCCGTCGTGTTGTTTTCTCCGAGATAGATGCGGTACACAACCTGCGTTCCGTCGGCTTCGCCCGCTATGGCTATGTAGGTGGCATGTTCCGGGGCGCGGGTTTGATCTTTCTGCTGCTGGGAGCCGATGCCTGCAACCTCTCCCTGCCTGTTCTCCAATAAATAGCAGGTCGCGGCATAGGCCGTTGCCGACGCTTCGACGGGCGGCATGTCGGCAACGGCTTCGCTGCTCTCGGCGCGGCTGAAGTCAAAGAGAGCCGCCGAACGGGGTGCGCTGCGAAGCTGCACGGACTTCACACGAAAAGACTTTGCGAAATCGGCGGCTACCGTGTAGCTGAAATTGACCTTTGCCACGGCGCGAACCAAGGACACGGCGATCTGCGTGTCGCCGCGCACGGTAACAGCCTGCTGTGCGGACATGGGAAAGGGTGCATCCGCGAGGGCCAAAGGATCCCGTTCGACGCGCAGCGTGCGAACGAAATCCTCCGCCCGGTCGCCTGTATCGCGTCCGAGGTTTGCGATGGCATAAAGCGTATAGTCGCCTTTGGGCAGTTCCAGCACGACGGGGCGCACCGGAGCAATATAGACGTGCCGGGCCTGACCGCCGTTTACGGGGAACAAGTACAGATTGATGTCGTCGATGCGGGTGTCGTTCGTCGCGGCGCGTGTCGGGGACATGGCGCCGCAGCGGAACGTCATTGCAAGCTGCTGTGCCTGCGTCGTCGGATTAGGATTTATGTCCGCATCCGAGCAGGCGCAGCAAAAAAGCATCATGCAGACGACGGTATAAATAAGTTTTTTCATGCTGCTTTTAGAATAAGTAGTTAAAACTGACCTCTGCGCGTGAGGGGCCTACCACCCATCGCTTATAGTGGTGAATGATGATGGATTCGTATTCGGGCAATGTGCGGTCGCGGCGGGTATCTTTCATGTAAAAGACTCCGACGCCGATTTCGGCTGTGATGTTCCACCGCTTCGAGAGTAGCCAAGCATAGCCATAGCTGAACCCCAGCCCGGCCATATTGCCCTTGTAGTAGTGCCGTGAGCCGCCGTACAGGTAATTTCCGTAGGTAAGCTGGCCACTGATGAAATGTCCTACGAAAGCCTCGTAAAGCCAGCGTTTCGTGCCGATCTGCGCGGCATACAGCCGACAACTGAACGAATCGGAGTTTACGGGATTCCAGTAGGCGGAAAGGTCTAACGTCCACTTGTCCGCGACGGCGGCATCCACTCCTACGTTCACCGTTCCGGTGAGTGCGGCCAGTGCGTTTACTTTGGCGCTGAAAAACTGCGCTGCGGCCCGATGAGGCTTGCCCCACAAAGCCAGCAGGCAGAGCATTAAGGTGATGATGTGTCTTTTCTTCATGGTTGTAATTCTTTCTGTCTACTCCCGAATACAGCGGATAGGATTTGCGGCATAGCGGTAATAATCTGTTGTGTCGATAAATGAGGGTACGGAACCCGTCGAGAAAAAATAATCGAGGTGCAGGAAATATCGCCATACCGACAGCCATACGTTCCCCAGAACATATAGTAGGGCGCATTGGTATAAAGCCGTCCGAGCTGTCCGTTATTCATAAAGCGTGTTTCAACGAAAGTCCCTCCAGTCGGGATATTCGTGGTGCGATTACCGTTGTAATGAATCGTTACATAATAGGGCGACGACTGACTTACCCGCTCGATTCCGGCAAAATCTTCGGGGCTGGGAACTTTCCAACCAACGGGACACGGATCATAGATAGATTTGTAGCTTATCTTGCTGATATTGCTGTTGCTCGTCGTGATATTCCCCCAAAGATTCGGATGATGATTGTAAAGCCAATCCACTACTGATGCCCACTCTTCCCAATCTTCGTACATGGCATCGCTCATAAAGGTTGTCGGATGAGCAATCGACCACTCTACGGTCATTACGTCATAAGGGCTTTCAGTCCTGGCGTTTCGGGGATAGCTGACAGCGTATTCGAATCCCTCGGCATATACGGCGTCGGCGCGTTTGTTTATATCCTGACAAGTCGCCGGATGCGGAAAGGGGTCTTTGCGGCCCCACTGGTAGTAAAGCCCGCGCGATGAGGGCTGCGTGCAGTCGGTGGTGAGTGCTCCGATATTGCGGTCCATAAAGACAGCCCCGGACGAATAGGTCTGCGCCATTGTTGCCGGGTCGTAATCGACCGACCAGATATGCCACGACCAGATGCAGTTTCCCGCAGCGTCGAACAACCCGATCACGGCGTTGCCCCGCACGGCTCCCGTCGAAAAGGATATACGGCCGTTTGAGTACGCCGCATCTTTGACAACCGTTTCGCTCAATGTCCCCGATTCCCAAAGCACGCGGGCGGAAACTCCGTGAAGCTGCTGCGGCCAGATATTCGTCGTATTCTTGCCGTTGCCCTGCACCGTCGCATCGAACGAATAGCGGGTGTCGAGGGCCGGGGCTATGTAGCAGTTCGCCGTTCCCTTACTGTCGAGGGGTGTTTCCATGACCCGAAAACGGGCATATATGTCGGCATGCGAATCGCGGGGGACATAATTGTAGCTCTCCGACGATGAAAGGAGCCGGGAATATGCGGCGTCGGCATACCAGCCGTCGAATAAGTAGTACCCCGTCGCCGTGGCGGTCAGTCGGCAGCCGTCCTCGTGGCATAACGCCGCGGTGCGCTTCCCGCTGCCCTCGGTCGCGGTTTGGGCGTAAAGGCATTTGTCTGCCGTGACGCTTCCGCCCGTGGAAGTATGGGCGTAAACTATATTTGCCATCGTATGTTTGAAATCGTAAGACTGTGCGAATCCGTATTCGTCGGTCAGCGTTACGCGGTAGGCCAGCGTTGAATTGTCTTTGGTGAAAACGGACGGGCGGTAATCGAGGTAAAAGTAATTGCCGCCTTTGGGGTTATAGATTTCAAATTCGAAGCTGCTATTGCAGTCGTTACGGTCAAATTCGAAATAATCGCTGTCGCCTTGTGTTACCTCCAACCGCCCGCTGATAGCGAGCGAGCTGTTTTCGTTCACCATATCGACATGCAGGCTGTAATCCGGGTCATACACGCAGTAGCTGCCGATATTGCCGTCATCGAAATCGTCGTACACGGTCGCAGTATATGACGCAATTCGAGTGTCTGCGGTGTTGTCGTTCAGCAGGGTTATATTGAGCGTGTAATGGCTGTTGGCCCGGACGTTGAAATCGGACGTATTGTTTTCGCCCAGATAGACCGAGTAGGCCAGCACCTTACTGCCCCGTGTGGCACGGATGAGCAGCCACGATGCGCAAGCGGGTGCATTGTCGGCATTCTTCTGCTTCTGGTCGGTAATCGAGGTCCTCACGCCTTGAAGATTGGGCAGCATGTAATAGCTGCCTGCGGCCTGCCGTCCCGTCAGGAGCATTTCCGGGCCGTGGGTGTAGTCGTCGGGATTGCCGGATGCCGGGCCGTTCCCTGCAAAGAGCGCCGCGGTGCTGGGAACGGTGAGCAGTTGCACGGATTTGAGTTCCATGTCGGCAGGTTTTGCGGTGAGGTTGTAGGAGATTTTCGACACGAAGCGTTTAACGTTTATCGGCGGTAACTGCACTACGCTGCCGGACGAACATGAGATCGTCGTTTCCTGTTCGTAAAACATCGGTAGTGTGTCATAATCCTGCTGGTATGTTACCATGTATCGGGAAAGGTCGGCACTTTCACCCAGACTGCGGCCGACGTTGGCGGCAATGCGCATCAGGTAGACGCCCGGAGGGCATTCGAAGCGCAGCGTCGTCGTGGTGAGATAGCGGAATACCACTACGCGGCCCGCTTTGTCCATAAGGTAGAAATTCAGGTCGCGGATCGCTGCTTCGTCGGTCGTGCGGGTCGTCGTGGTCATGGGGTCGGGCCTGACGGTCAGTTCTACCGTCACTTTCGACCGGGCGTCCGGCTCGCGGTCGGAAATGCAGCCCCAGCAAAGAGCGAGGGTGAGCAAAAAAAATATAGTGTGTTTCATCGGGAGTTATGATAACCGCCCGCGCCCCGAAAGGTGCGGGCGGTGGTTAATAAATAGGTTTGGTTATGCGCCCAGATCGACCGACTGCGTACGGGCTTTCCCACTCGGCCACGGTAACGCTGACCTGGCAATCCTGTCCCACAAGACCCGTGATGTTGGCGGCAATGCGGTAGTAACCGTTTCGGGCGATCTCACCCCCGGCCTTGCCCGTGAGGGGAACGGTGTAGACGACTTCCATGCGGTCGGCCGTTGTCGAAGCGTTCCCGTCGGCGTCATAGGTCGCGGTGATCTCCAGCGCGACGCGGCTCGCTTCTGCCAAAGCTCCGTTTTCGAAGATGTAAAAAAGATTGTTATACTTGCCGGATGCCGCTGCCGGGGCCTGCGTATGGGTGTAGGTCATGGCTCCGGGCGTCGGTGTGGCCGGGGCGATGATCGGCGTCTGGCTGGCGGCACGCACCACCTTCGTTCCCGTTACGGTCAGCGTTCCGGAATACTTGCTATTGAACGACGCATCGACGGAGGTCTGCACGGCGACTTTGGCGACGGTGCGTTTGAGTGTCAGGGCTACGGATGTCGTGCCGCCCTCGGCGATGGCCTTGCTCACTCCGGCCGTCATTACGAAGCCGCCGCTGCGCTTGGCTTTGGTCGAAACCTCGGCGAATGTCCCGTTATAGTCGGCGGCGGATGTTTCCAGCTTTGCCAGCAGCGCGGATTTCGTGGTGACGCCCGTCAGGGACATGTTGGCTACGGCATAGAAGTCGCAGGTCGTTCCGGCTGTGGCGTGCGGCAGGGCGAAGGTCGCGGTGCGGGCCGTGAGTTCCGATGCGGTGAAGTCGCGCAGGGTGATAAGGTCACCTTTGGCGTTGAACACGTACACGGAGAGCGAGGAGAGGGATTTTTCCCACGCTTCGGCGGCCGCGGCTTCGGCGAAGAACGCACGGGTCGGGGTTTCGTCGGTGAACCTCATGGCGACGATTGCGCCGTTGAGGGTGTTGTCGATGTCGGGAATGACAGTCGTTGCATCGTCTTTGTTGCAGGCGATCATCGAAAGTGCGGCAAAGGCCGCGAAAAGAATCTTTTTCATGTTAAATCGTTGTGTTTTGAGTGTAATTTGCTGTGAATTAAAGTTTTGATGTTGTGTTTGTTGTCTGCGGCAGGGCCGCTCCGTCCTGTCCCGGTCCGCACCCTCGGTGCTCTCCGGGCGAAAATCGTCACTTTCGCATATTTTAGGATTTAGGAGGTTATTCTTCCCAGCCGTAACCGAGGACTTCGAAACGCACGTTTTTGTCGCAGTCCTCGGTCAGTCGAAGCGTGCCGTCCAGTTTTATAGTCACGTCCGCGAGGGTTAGCGTCAAGGGAATTACGGGTGTCGTGCCGCCCTCCAGCAGCAATTCCAGAAAACCGTATTCTTTGAGCATCCGGCGACTTATGCCGCGCTTGGCGGCGGCTACCCAGTCAATAGCCGATTCATCGAATCTTTCCATAGCGCTAAACGTGTTGACCTGTTTTCCGTTGTGCTTTGGGGGTGGGCGTCGCTACCTCCGGACGCGGTGATTTCTGCCCGGCTCGCGGCTGTTTCTGACCTTGCGGGGATGTCTGGCCCTGCACCGGGGTTTTGCCTTGCGTGGTTTGGCCTGCGCCGAAAAGGTCAGGTGCGGGAGTTTGTCCCTGCCCGGCCGTTTCGGCGGCCTGCCCCTGCTGGTTCTGCTCCGGCACGGCTGCGGGTGCTTGTCCCTGTCCGGCGGTCTCGGCGGTCTGTTCTGCCGACTGCTTGGGGGCCTGCGGGTATTGGGTCCGCCCGTCGGCGGTTTCGGGCATCGAGGAAATGATACGCTCCATGTCGCGCTGCTCGCGCAGTTTGGTTGCCAGCGCATTCCGCTGCTCAATGGTCAATACCTCCATAGGTTTGCGGAAAACCGCGTTGTACTGGTAGGGCACGATGTTCACGCTGCCGTCCCTGTTTACAATCGCTATTTCGCGCACTTCACCGCGACGGAAGCTGTTGATGTCCTCCTGTGTGAGTTCCGTGCCGCGGATGTATCGGGGAACAAAAGCATTTTCAGTATTCGTGTAATCCAACTGCCGCGTATCGAAGTCCCGCGACACGAGCAGAGGACCCTCGGACGTTTCCAGCACGCGGCCGAGGTTGCCGTACATTTCGAGGTTCTTCATATCCGTTTCGGTGAATTTCTGATCGAAAAGTCCCTCGTCGAGAATCCGGGCATAGCTTTTCACATCGACTTTGTAGCCGTTGCCGCTCTTTTTGAGCCGGATTTTACCCTCGCCGATATAGTTGATTATATCGTCATGGTATTTGAGCTTGTGCATCCCCGTTTGTTCGTAATTCTGCAACTTTTGGAGATAGTTCATCTTTTCCAGCCCGCCGAAGCTGTACCCCATGCGGTTGAGCGTGTCCCACGGCATTTCGGCAACGGGGATGCCGCGGGTTTTCATCTTGCACTCGAATTTTCCGTCCGGGTGTATCTTGTAGTTGTAATAGAGTTTCACGTCGTCGCGGGAGGTATTTTTCCAGTACCGTTTAAGCGCATCTTTCATGCGTTCGAGCGCACGCCGGGGAACGACGTAAATGTTAATCGTGGGGTTGTTGTGATATTTCTTCAAATTCTTGTAGAAGTTCAGCGGAATGTTCTTGTCCATGACAAAAAACAGGCTTTCATTTTCCGGGGTCGGGTCCACCGTGCCGATACTCCCGTCGGGGTTCTGGGAAAAGACCTTTGTCTGGTCTTTCTCCTTGTCATAGAGCATACCGATACTCGGTTCGTTGAGTGAATTGTCGTTGGGCTGTTCGTCAGCTCCGAGCGACTGTCTTTGTTCTTCTGCCATAATTTAAATTTTAAGTTATTTTGTGAAACTGTCTGTGCTGCGAATGTATATCCGCCATCATCAAAAGATACTCTTTACGCCCTCGTTCGCCCTCGTTCGCCCTAATTGGCTACGGTTTCGTTGCCTTTAAACAGGTGTTGTAGCTTCGGATCGGCAGCTATACGTCGCAGTTCGTCCTCTACGATCTGGGCCGCTTCCTGCTTTATGCGGTAGTAGTTGGCTTCGACAACTTCGGCCATTCGATCTTTACCGTTTTCGTCGGTGAAGTCGGAAAGCACGGGAATCGGGCGATACTGTTTTTCTTCGGCTTTGATCTTTTCGGTATCGACGATGATTCGGGCGTGAAACATTTTTTGCGACATATTATCCCCGAAGTTATCGGCTACGGCCCCGACGAACTCGCCCTGTGAAAGATTGCTGATCTTGGACGCGGGGATCACGTTGTCGAGCTGGGTATTTATACCCGTGGATTTATCTTCTCGGTTGATGTTGAGCGACTGCCGCTGCTGCACGATCTTCCCGAATCGTTCGGAGAGGATGCGGGCTGTGTCGCCCACGACCTGCCCGGCAATAATGTTGCCGACGATATTTTGTATGACCTTGCTTTCCTGTTCGCCATAGTCGCGCGTAAGCTGGGAAAAGTCCTGCATGCCCAGGCACACGGCGACGCGGTTGCTTCGGGCCGTGGCTATGAGGTTGTCCAGACCTTTGAAGAAAATGGTCGGCAGCTCGTCGATCACGACGCCGCATTTGAGTTTTCCCTTGCGGTTTATGGTTTTCACGATGCGCGAGTTGTAAAGGCTCAATGCCGCCGAATAGATATTCTGGCGGTCGGGGTTGCTGCCCACGCAAAGGATTTTCGGGGCTTGGGGATTGTTCAGGTCGAGGGAAAAGTCGTCGCCCGACATGACCCAGTAGAGCGCGGGCGAGATAATCCGTGACAGCGGGATCTTCGCGGACGCGATTTGTCCCTGTAACTGCTCCTGTGCGCCGCCCTGCCAAGCATCGACGAACGCACTCAAATAGTTTTCCAGTTCGGGCCGGGCCATGAGGATGGTGAAAACCTCCTCGTATTTCTTGTTCAGCAGTTCGATTGCGTGGGGGAAGGTGCAGTATTTCCCGTTCTGATAGATACGCAGAAACCAGATAATCGCCGTGAGCAGCACGACGGGTGATTCGACGAAAAAATCGCCCTGCTTCTGTGCCCACGAACGGTTCAGACCGATCATTATGACGTAAGCAGCTTCATAGGCATCCGCAATGTCGGTCAGAAATTCCGCATTGAGGGGGTTGCAGCGGTGCGAGTGGCGGGGATCGTCGAAGTTTATCACGCAGAACTGGGGCTTTACTTCGTACTTGTGCGTGAAACGCAGCAGGTGGTTGTAAGCCAGCATACTCAAGTCCGGATATTTGAAATCATAGAAATAAGCACTATATCCCTTTTCGATAAGTTGCTTTATGTAATTGTTAATCACCGTGAAAGACTTGCCGCTGCCGGGCGATCCGACCACTATGCAACTGCGGAATACGGCAATATTCACCCAGCCGCGAAAATTTTGTCCCCGATAACGGAACAGCGTCGGCAGGTTCACCGAATATTCGTTCTCGATCAGGCGTGTTTCCTGCATGAAGGATTCGTTTTCGTCGTTGAAAACGTCGTCCAAGCAGGTTGTGCCGCAGAAGTCGCCACATCCATATTCCGGCTGTGAGCATCAGCAGATAGCCCGCGAACAGAGTTCCGGTGTACCATGCCACGCGCACGCCGGGCATTGCGTGTATATGCAAAAGCCAATCGTTGAAAAAGTAGAGGAAGAAGCCAGCGAAGCCCGCCGTGATGATATGCGGCCAGCCGATTTTCTGCGATTTAACGCCCCGTGAACCCAGACAAGCGATCAGGAGCAGCAGAAAGGCGAACAGTTTTGAGTAGAGGGGTGAGGAATAGAATCCCGTCGTCTGCTGGAATCCCCGCAGAATACGGTCTATAATCCCGAATGTTCAGCCGTTGTCGGCCAGTCATTCGTAACAGAACCAATAAATGTTGGTGGCATTACAAATAATGCCTACGGCCAAAATGAACGCGACAATCTTTGCCAGCGCCCTCAAATCATCTTCTTGTTGCATAAATATAGTTTTTGGTTTCGGCGGCAAAAGTAAGTCGGACGCGACAATTCCCGACGTTGTAGGCTGCCGTTCGCCCTCGTTCGCCCTAATTGGCTACGGGATATGTCTGGAATCGGAAAAAATCTATACCTTTGTAGGCGAATATTCGAAAGGTGCATGCCTGAATATTCATCATAGCCTGTTCCCGGCAGTCAAACGTGGAAATTTGAATGGGAAGCAGGCGGGACGGCTGAACTTCGTACATCGTTTGTGCGGGGTTCGGTCTGACTGTTTCCGGGTTTTCCACGACCTGACTGCCGCAGATTGTTCCCCGTACATTTTTAAGATATTTTGCTACCTTTGTCATTGCAACAAGGGTACGCCCACATACTCGCGGCCTGTTCAGTAAGGAATCGAAACGGCAAAAATTTGATTGAGAAACAGGCGGGACAGGTCGAACTTCGTGCTTTTACGGCGCGGGGTTCGGCTGTCTGTTTCGTGGCTCTTTGCCGTGCCTGATTCCTTTCGCCGTTCCCCGCGTTTTTCTTTTCTTGCCCTAATACGAAGAATGACCGTTAAATTATTATGAATTATATCGTTATCGGTGCAAATTAAACGTTATTCGCATGGGTGATCCGGGTGTTGCTTCCGATAAATAATAATTATGGCTAATTGTTTGATTTATAGAACTGAAAAGCTATATTTGCAATGATTCAAGTTATATAAAGGTTTGTTCAATTCGTTAGAAGAATAACGCAAGTGCAAAAGCAAAGATGTAGGCATCATATCTTTGTGAGGTGATTGTTTTTGGAGTTTTTTCTTTGAAGATTTTAAGTGTAAGAGAGAGTGAAAAGGGCCTGCGCGCAATGCGCAGACCCTTTTGAATTGTATGATCCTCCCGAATTAGTCCTCATAGCAAATGTAACGAATTATGTCATGTCAGCTTTACCAAATGCAGGTTGAATCGCTATTTTTTCGTATATTGGGTAATAATTATTTGGGCTGATTATGAAAATATTTATTTATGTTTGTGTCTTTCTATGCTTGTATTCGTGTTCCGAAAGCAAACACATATCCGAAGAACTGAATCGAACGGAGGAAATAATTAACGATTATCCGGACAGCGTGTTACGCTCCTTGCAAGCTATCGTCCCCGGCAGTATTCGCAAAAAATCGACTAAAGCACATTATGGGCTGCTTTATTCGCTGGCGTTGGATAAAACAGGACAAACCATAGATACCGATTCGATGCTCCGTCCTGCAGTAAACTATTTCATGCGCAAAGGCACGAACCGACAAAAGTTCCTTTCTTGGTATTGTCTGGGGCGCATGGAATACAGCACAAATAATTATCAGAAAGCAACCGAATCATATCTTAAAGCGTTGGAGTATCGGGATATAATAGATGATCCTTACCTAATCGGAGTATGTAACTTCGTGTTAGGAGAATTGAATTTGAAGCAGAATAATTATCAAAGGGCTTTGTTTTATTATCAAGAAGCCTACGAAAACTATCAGGCTGCAAATAAAACCAAACACCAAGTCAGCGCTAAAATTGCCATTGCCGCTGTTTACTACATGGAGAACGAAGACGACAACGCGCTCCGGGATTATCGAGAAGCATTGAATCTATCCGAACAATTCGGGTATAAGGATTTTCAGGTGTACTGCCTGCGTTGTTTAATCGGGATTCTTTCGAACAAAGGCGTAACCAACGAAACCAACGATTATGTAGGCCGTTTTCTCCAGTTGTCGGATGATTTATCGCCGAATGATTACTGTGTTTTGGGAGAATATTATTTGCGTATCAATAAACCGGACAGCGCCGAATATTATTTGAACGCAGCGATTTCAGCCAATATTGGAGGGCCGCGCGAAAACGATGCGGCAGCTAAAATTCTCCTTGCCGAAGCCTATACGCTAAATGAGGATTACCGAGCGGCCTGCTATATGCAGAAGGAGTGTCTTGCTTTATGTGATTCGATACATTTAAGCTATATGAATAATTCTGCGGCTGAAACCGAACTGCGATATAAAGACGAACGCTTGGAATTTGAACGCTATCGCTCCAGTGTAAGACAAAATGTAATTTATATTATCGCTTTGGTTTCAGTCATAGCGATCTGCGGCATTATTTATATCTTCTACCGCAGAAATAAGATGCAGAAACAAAGAATCGAGGAATATCTGACGCTGATTGAAGAACTAAATAAGACCAAATTGCAAATACCCGATGCCGCAAAAATTAGTGAACTGCTTAATACGCGCTTTCAAGTCCTGAAAGAACTTGCAAAAACCTATTACGAGTTTGAAAATTCCCCGGCTCTTACCAAGAAAGTCAAAGGCATTTTATCCGAAAAGATTTTGGATAAAACGATAATATCGGATTTAGAGAATACCCTAAATCAACAATACGATAATGTGATTTCTAATTTCAAGTCCGAATATCCGAAAATCAAGCCATGTTTCGTGGAATTGCTATGCCTGCTCTATGCCGGATTTTCACCGCAACAGATAAGCGTTATTACCAATGAAACGCTAAAAACAATATACATGCGGAAGTTCCATTTGAAAAAGAAAATAATAGCTTCGCATATTACAACCAAAAGATGTGATTCTCAATATTATTTCGTAAATACCAGAGAACTAATACTTTAGCAATCAGACTTGTTTAAATCAAAGATTTACCGCTAATGTGCTGATTTAAAATGCGTTAAAGCAAAGCCCGAAAACTGAAAAATTTTCGGCTTTTTTGTGTGCGTAACTGTTTGTTTTTCAGTCGAAATCACTTTGCGGTTGAAAAATTTTAGAGGCTCTGATTTCTTGGTTTTCGGAAACAATCGCTCTACTTTTGAAATGTACGAATATCTCATACTCACTTTCAAATTTAAGCCTATGAAAAAGTTCTCTCCCGCAATGTCTGTAATTGTCGGTTTGTTTATGCTATTCGCAGGTATTTATTCGGTCTATGGCGGCGGCAAGACGGCAGTTATTGTCAAACAGGTAAAAGTCGGCGGCGGCCCCGTCTGCCTATCGGAAAATATCCCGCTCGTATTCTATGATAGTTCTATGAGTATAGTAGAGGTCATTGCATCGGGCGCAGAGAGCAAGACGGGGCAGTTGATAATTTCCGGCAACTTTGGCACGGTTGCATGTGAACGTTTCGACCTTTTCAACGGGAAAAGCATCATTCCGATCCCCGAACTGGAACCGGGATTTTACACGATCGAACTGTCGATAGACAAAAATATTTTTGCAGGTGATTTATTCATCGAATAACACAATGTAAGACAAAGAAAGGGGAAACGAATAGATGACAGAAGCAGCAACTAACTTTTTGTCTGACAGCTAATCCACTAAACCAAAACTCTCTGTGAGTAACGTCTTTGTTTGCTCACACAAAATTCACTACTAACTTAAACTTCAAGGCCATGAAAAAAGTATTAGCATTAATTGTATTGTGTTTCATCGCATTTAATAGCCATGCACAATTAAGAGTATCAGAACGGCTATTTGGTTTATAACGCTATGGAGCGTTATAACGGATATATGACTAATTGGGAGGGTTGGGCACATTGTTGGAAATTCGGCGATCGGATGATAAAATTCGACCTCGGCCCCGCAGATTCGCGCGTTTCCAGCAACTCCGACAAACTCGTACTCTACGATACGGAGAATGGCGGTTTCATCGACCTGTACGCCCGTAACGTCTATACGAACTCCGATGCCGCTTCGAAAACTAATATCCAGTCGTTAGGTAACGCAATGGCAACCCTTGCGCAACTGCGTCCCGTATCGTTTGAATGGGCCGATAAGGCGCATTATTTCAAGACCAGCCGACGTTCGACGGGTATTTCCAATCCCAAAGAAATGGGATTCATTGCCCAAGAGATCGAGCAGATACTTCCCGACATCGTGGCCGTGGATTGCGAGGGCCACCGCGTCGTAAATTACAGCGCATTGATTCCGCTGCTTACCAAGTCGATTCAGGAGCTTAACAGCCAGATCGAAACTCTGAAAGCAGAAATCGAAGCGCTCAAATCCGGAAAATAATTAAACGATTATTATTATGAAAAGAATACTGAATATAATCGGTATTTTCTTTCTGTCGATAATAGTATTCACCAGTTGCCAGAAGTTTACGGAACGAAATGGACGATGTCTCCGCAAACAAGGGCACAATTAAGTTCCGGTACGCACTATTATTGGTATAAGGGGAACAAAATCCCGATTACAATTAATACGACAAAATCGTACATTCTTTTTGAATCCTCCGATGAAGCGAATTTGCAGTTACCTCTCCTGAACTCCAAATCGGGATTGAGTGCGGCAAAAGTAACTTTATCTTCCCGGCTCCAGTTGCAAGATGCAACACGATCAGCGGCCAACGATAACCTGTATTGGGCCGAAGTTGCAACTGCGGACGTAAACGCACAAGATAAGGCATTGGTTTACAGCGCACCTTATTTCAAGACTTCCGACGGCGCTGATTTGGGTTTGAGCCATTTGTTTTATGTCAAAGTGAAGTCCATACGCGACGTAAGAATCCTGACAACACTTGCCGAACGGAGAATAAGGTAACTTTACTCGGAAACAATGAATACCTGCCGCTTTGGTACACGCTTTCCTGTACGAACGAATCGCTGGGAAACGCGCTGGAAATGGCGAATAAGTTTTATGAAGATGGCCCGTTTGCCGCCTGCCAGCCTTGTTTCATCAGCGAGGACGAAACTACGGCAGCCCCGAATGACCCGTTGTTTTCCGCTCAATGGGCGTTGAAGAATACGGGGCAGAATCAAGGAACTGCAGGAATCGACATCAACTATCTCCCGGCCAGAGAGGTAACGCAGGGAAGCAGCGATATTATCGTCGCGGTATTGGACCACGGCACACAGTTGGATCACCCCGATTTGAATGTTTCGTCGAAAAGCTATGACACCGAAACAGGGAGGTCGCCAAGTCAGATTTGGGGCAACCACGGTACAGCATGTTCCGGAATCATATCTGCCAAAACCAACAATAATCTGGGGGTTGCGGGCATCGCCCCGAACTGTCCCGTTATGTCGATCAGCAATCAATTAATGGGAACATCGGATGCTCCCCAGAAAAGGGCTGACGGATTTAATTGGGCTTGGAGAAACGGTGCGTCTGTTATTTCAAATTCTTGGAGATCATCGACGTTCTCGGAGTTGTTAGAAGATGCGATACAGTCGGCCATGACAAATGGACGTAACGGTCTGGGGTGTGTCGTAACTTTTTCTGCAGGTAATTATGATTCGAATACCGTGGGCTATCCTGCGAGATCGTTGCCCGATATTATCGTCGTCGGAGCGTTAAGTCTTTCGGGTAAACGTAAATCCTCAACGACTATTGATAACGAAGGCTGGTGGGGAAGTGATTACGGAACGCAGTTAGATATAATGGCTCCCGGCGTTCTTATTTATACTACGGACCGAACCGGAAGTGTCGGGTATGTTTCGGGCGATTATATGCCAAATTTTAACGGCACATCATCGGCTTGCCCGCATGTTGCCGGAGTAGCGGCTTTGATACTGTCGGTAAATCCGAACCTGACCCAAAAGGAGGTAGCCACGATCATCGAGAAAACAGCCCGCAAGGTCGGCGGATATAGCTATTCGACGGTTAGCGGCAGACCGAACGGCACATGGCATACAGAAGTTGGTTACGGCCTGATCGACGCCTATGCTGCCGTAATGGAAGCTCAAAATGCAAGTACGACGGTCTATTTCAATGACAAGACAGTTACCACGAATACGGTAGTTTCGGGCAGCGAAATATCTGCGACGAACGTAACCGTTAAGAATAATGCCAAGCTGACGTTTACCAACGCCAAGAGTATTATTATCACTCAACCTTTTACCGTCGAACTCACTTCGTCATTAGAACTTTCTTACAGTAATTTTTACCGATAAGGCGGAGAATCGGATTCTCCGCCTTTGTTTTTTATAGGATTTTCACCATGCAGACACGCCATCAAGACCGCTCCGCCTACTTTGAAGAAACAGCCACCTCCTGCCGCAACTATTATCTCCCTTATATTGAACAGCACACGTCCTTGAAATTCGGTCGTAAGTGCCGGGTAATGGAGGTCGGTTGCGGCATTGGCGGCATCCTTTCTATTTTTGCGGCAAAGGGGGCCACGGTAACGGGAATAGATATTCACAAACCGTCAATCGAAACCGCAAAGACACTTTTCGCCGAAAGGGGGTTGAAAGGAACGTTTATCTGTTCGGATATTTTCGATTACAGCGACACACAACCTTACGACCTGATTATCCTACACGATGCGTTGGAGCATATTCCCGAAAAGGAGCGGTTGATGTTGCATTTAAAATCCTTTCTGAAAGCTGACGGCCTTTTGTATCTGGGATTCCCCGCATGGCAAATGCCGTTCGGGGGACATCAGCAAATGGCGAAGAACCGGATTATCGCCAACTGTCCTTACATCCACCTGCTGCCCCGACCTCTTTTCCGTTTCGTGTTCAGGGCATGCGGCGAAAAGGAAAGCACTGTGAAATGTTTTTTTCGAAATCCGGGATACGCGCATCACTATCGAGGGTTTCCATAAATTAGTAACGGCAACGGGACTACGCATAGTGAATCAGCGGCTATATTTCATAAACCCGAATTATCAAGTGAAATTCGGATTGAAACCGCGCATACTATCTCCCGTTATCGGGAAAATACCTTATGTGAGAAATTTTTTCACGACGACCTGCTACTGTCTGCTGGCAATGCAGGAGGGGGCTAATTAATCTCCAGATCGAGCGATATTTTCGCTTCGCTCGGAACAGACGGAACCAACTGCGCTACACGCCATTTCGGGGCTTCGGTGGTGTCGTTCAGCAGAAAAGTTACGGAATATATATATTGAGCATCCGCCTTTACAAAGTTCTTTTTGACGCTTTCGATTCCGTTTGTGGCCTGTCCTGCAACCAAAAGGAGCGTGTTCTTTTCGAAGTCTATATCTTCGGGCAATTTGTCGTTGGGAAATATAAAATCCGCCAGTTCCGCCTGGCTGCGAATCACGATCAGTTGATTGGCGGGCGTTTCAGCCCAGTTCCAAAGAGGATTCAGCGTATAATCGGCGCAGGACAAAGTAGTAGCCTTTCCCTGTGTATTATCATCTGGGGTATCAGTCTTTGTTTGATTCATCTCCACGGACGTACAACCCGTCGCGGTAAACAGAGCCATTGCGATAAGACAAACGATCTTTTTCATAGCTTTGGTTTTTCAGTTTGACGATCAAATAGCGTTCCCGATTTTTATTTCGGCACAGCATCCTTGCGCATATCGTCTGAAATATAAGGTATTCATTTACAAAGATAAGAATTTTGGATAAGAAACAAACTAATCCAATTCTCGGAATATCCCAGCCGTTTGTAATCGGCCATTGCCTGCTCGATGGACATTTCGGGGTCCTGCATCTGGTCCAAACGGTCGCTGGCGACCTGCGCCATCCATTGTTTGAAAGGTTCGGCCTTCGGCGAGGGGATCGACTGAATCAGGCGGAAAAGCTGTGTCGTGTCCGCCACGTCGGTAAGACGCATCTTTCCGTCGGCAGCCAGCATTTTCAAACCGTGACAATTTGTCACGGTTTCATTCCCTTCAGCTTTCAGCCGTTGTTTGAGTTTGCGCCAGTAGGCTGCGGCATCTTTACTTTCAGTCAAAACTGCGATAACATCGACAATCGCAAAATACCATTTCTCGGTTTCGTCGTCCCAGACGGTCCGCACCTTGCGTTCCTCGAAAAGTTGTATAGCTTGTTTTTGGGTCATCTGTTTGTAACTTACCGATTAATGCTTTATGACATGAACAATAACATTTTCCGTTTCCTCGAACGACTGCTTAAATGTATCAACATCACGTATGACCCCTAAATCATATATTATGAAAAGCAGATTGTTAAACTTTGTTTTGTAGGCCAAAATATCGTCGTTAATTTGTTGAATAAATGTCTTTTCTTCTGTCTTACATAATTTGATCTCTACTGCTAAATCTATGCTATTAAAACTGAAATCAGGAATATACGCTTTTGACGAATAATCTATGTGCGGTCCCTCTCTCTCAAACTCAATATCCGCTCCGATTAAAAGATTTTCAAATTGATCTTGTATTTCTTTTTCACGTTCAGGCTTGGTGCGAATAACTTTTCTTAATTTATGTTCTGACAATGAAAGAACTTTCATTAAATCTCCGGTAGCTTGTTTTTCGACCGATGCGCTGTAAACAGTATCAATATCATTTGCATCAAGGTAATCTTTTGCGGCTAACAAGAATCCATTAGCTTGTTCAAGTTGCTCTACATAAGCTTCCTGATTGTATGCTTCCATTGCCCCGTCAATGTCCCAGCCATTTATTATTCGCTGGCCTTGGAAATGCCACGTAAGATTCTTAATATTACAATAATAATAGGAATCAGAACCGAATATTTCTTCCAAAAAGACTAATGTGTTAGTCAGCCATCTTACATGTTCCGAAGAACCGCGCCGACCTAATTTTAGCGTATGTATAACCTCTATTTGTTTATCTAAATAGCCTAATGCCTCATGTTTTGTCCACTTCTTCATGCTCAAATTTGGATAGGATTGAATCTAAAAGAGAATTAAATTTTTACCCTCTTTCTTTCGGGAGTTGTTTCTTGCTTTGCTGTTTGTAGTAGTCGAATTGTTTACGGCAAACATCCTCTACAATATTAAACAATAAATCCACTTTGGGGACAAGCGCGTCTACAACCTCCTTTGGTACAACGAATTTGTCGTTATAGCGTGCTTCGATATAGGAGCGTTCGAGCAATTCGAAATGGTGTTTTTCTTCTTCGGTGTCTAATGGAAACACCTTTACTAATTCCAATCATAACTATAAAGGGTAAACAACTCTTTATGCCATACCGCAAACATAGGAGCCTCTTTCGGGAGGGTTTGAAATTGGTATAATGGTTGTCAGTCCTTGTTATGTCCCGCATATTTTTTTGCGGGACACGACAGGGGCGCAGGACAGCTACCAATTTCGGGTTTTCCACGATCTGCGTATGGGGCTGACACCGCGCCCCCTTTTTTATGCCTATCCGGGGCGCATATTTCCAACAATCCCACGAATCTATGGAACCCCGTTGCGTCCTGCCGTCCATGCGTACTATCTCCGCACCTGCGGATTGCACCCGTTCCCGGTTTGGGGCCGGTCGGAATCGGTATGTTTCGGCGGCTCCGGCATGGAACCGGACGCCGGGTCTTGCCGTGCAAAAAAGCAAATCCCGCCTTTCAGTCGCAGCTAATAAATCCTGCCTGCAAGGTCGCACCTCTAAAATCTGGTCTTGCGCTCCTGCTCCGTATGGAAAGGGGACGCATGTTTGCGCGGCACTTACGGGCGGCCGGATCATTGCCGCCCCTTTCTTCGCCAAGAACCCTATATCCCTATATGCCCGGTCCGATGGCCGGGAAACGTTAAACCGTCGGTCAGCGCATCATAAGCACAAGATTGCAAAAGGGAGTAATCCGACTGGCGGCGGAACAGCCGTAACAAACCCGACAAGTAGGACGGGTGGCACGGAATTGCGGCTGTTCCATTTTTTGGACCTTTCCCTCGCCCCACCAACCAATCGAAATACGTACCGTTCCAAAGAACCGCCCCGGCGCATGGGGTAACGCGTCCGGGTTCAGGGTGCAGCGTCGAATTAGATTTTTTCATAATGGTTAGACCCCGCAGCGACCTGCACCCTGTTTTAAAAACGAATAAGCACGGGGCGGGACTGTCTTTTCCATAATACAAAGGCTTGATACGTCGAAAATTTGTTCCGCCCCGTTTTTTACAGATTATGATAGAGCAGCACACCGAAGAAGAACAAACCCTGCGGGCCATCGACCGCTTTTACGCGACGCAGGTCAATATCTGCATTGCGGCGTTGAATAGAATGCAGTCTGCGGAGCTGGCCGACAAAAACATCATCATCCGGGCGATCATGTGCGACATGCCCGACTGCGGCATCTGCGCCGATCCCGCGGCCGAAGACTACGGCGTCGATTTTTGGGCCGACCGGGCGGAGTATGTGATGAACACTGACATTCAATCTCTATGTCACGCAGGCCGAAGAGAAGGTACTGTGGAACATCGAGAAGAAAGGCCAAAAACCGGAGCGTCTGGCGGTTCCGCAGCAGCGGATCACCGTGCGGGGCGACGGGATAAGCAGGCTTTGTAAGACCAGATTGTCATGCAGATTTAATTTCGTGCTGCGGCACGGGGGTTAGGTCTGTATATCTGGTGGGTATGGGCGTACCTGTTTGGAGTAAACAGCACTTTCCCCGTGCTTTCTGTTTCCCGCACGTTCGATTATGAGAAAAGGCTTGATACTCGGATTCGTCGGCAATAATCCCAAACATGCGCGTCGTCTGCCTGACGATGCCGTCGGGCAGTTGATCCGCGGCAATGTTCCGCTGGGTTACAGAACGGTTTTGACTGGCATCGAGGGGAATTTTGAAATGGGCTGTGCGGCTGCGGCCCTGCGGCTGCGCGGCGAGGGATTGAAAATAAAGCTGCACATAGCCGTAACACGGGGCAAGTACAAAACGTACCTGCGTTATAAACGCGACAATCTCCGGCTTTTCGGAAGCGCACCGCATCATCGAACAAGCCGACAATGTGGAAATTATCGAGGGGAAAACTCCGCTGGAAGCCGAAAGGCTCCGCGACCGCCATGTCGTCGATAAGAGCGATTTGCTGTTCTATTATTCTACGCAGTTGCGCGACGATTTCCGAAACAAATTCATATCCTATTATCTGGAACAGCAGCACCCGCGGAAAAATGTCTGCGACTTGTCGGACAAGAGCGGCCGGGCGTTCGTGGCAAAGGAAGCCAGCTTACGCTATATGCGGGAACGGGATTTGGTTGTCATGGCGAATAGTATTGATAAAATCTACCTGCAGGACTGGCTTGCGCCTGACACGGACGAATTGAGGAAGTATTTCAGAGCACCCAAAGAAACCGCCGTCGTGCTGCTGCGCGATACGGGAGTCTGCGACCCGAAGCTGTTGCCCCTGCGGGTATTTTTCTATGCGCTTTCGAATTCGGTGATAACGAATCTTGCCCTGCCGGAAAAGTGTTGGAGGGAGAGCCGCGAATACTTCGATACGTTCCAAAATATCCTGCGTATTATCCGGCTTACGCGGGCGCACAACATCGAAATCCCGGACTTCAATATCTTCGACTTTCCGCGCTACGGGGAGATTATGCGCCGGATTTTCCAATATCAGGAGTTGAAATAACAAGAACGCTGCATGCTGCGAAAATTACTGAACAGACTTTTCGGCCCCTTTTCTTCGGGCGGCGTAATCCCTTTGGGGGAGTTCCTGATACTGCTTCAAAAGAGTTACGCCTATCTGCGTAAGCATCGTTACCGGGTTCTGTCTACCGAACTGCCGGACGACCTGCTTCAAAAGTGGCTGATGCCGATGCCGGACGAGAAGCAGGCGGAGGAATACAAACGCAGTTTTGCCCGCCAAAACGATACGTTGTCCCAAACTCAACTGCCTGTGTTCGTGTTCGACCACGTTCTACAAAAACGCTTCAACCGGGATATATCGACATTCGACGACGCCGAAATGGAAATCGCGGGCGGGGATTTAAGAATATATATCCTGCTGCTGAATTACATTTTCGGAATGAGGGAAGCGGGACGGCCCTGATCGAGTTCGATATTTTCGACGTGGAGAATTGCGACAAGATTGTTACGCATCGAACCGGACAGCTCATTGCGCATTATCGAGAATATTGACCCCGACCGGATTCTGCGGCGCAGCACGCGGGCAAAATACGCTCTCTTGTATTCCGCGGCACTCGATAAAAATTATGTGGACGCCGATGATGATTCGCTGATACGTATTGCATACCGGTATTACGACAACCGGATTTGTTCGGATTCGGTGAAGTTTCTGATTAACTATCACTATGGGCGAATCTATCAAAACGGCGACGATTATCAGGAAGCCATGCGCTATTATCTGACTGCGGAAAAATACGCTTTCGCGGCGCATAAGAATTATTATCTGGGTTTGGTATACTCCCGCATCGGGGAGGTCTATTCCGAGCAGATGAATTTTAACGGAGCGCTGGAATATTATCGGAATGCTTATGGCGCTTGGGAAAAACTACGCAAGCCTGCGTTTATGAATAATGCGACACTTAATATCGCTAATGCCTATTCCAGTTTGGGCGATAACGACAATGCCGTGAAATACTATTCACAAGCTCTGCAAGCAGCCGTACAGCAGGAAGATAACGATATGGTTATTGCTTGTTTAAGCAATTTGGGGGATATTTATGTAAATGAGGGCGATTATCCCAAAGCCTTGAAAGCCGTAAAGGAAATTGAGCGGACCGCTCCAGATGGTCTTTCAATTTATCAATATAGAGTATTAGCCAAAGTATATTATCTGCAACACAAGATAGACAGCGCACGATATTATTTCAATATCGCTTCGGAGTTGGCGGAGGATATTCGGGACGATGCACAACTGGCATATCTATCTATTCAAATTGAATTGGCATCCGGAAATTCAGAGGAAGCAGCCAATTCGATCAACGAATATATCTGGTTGAGCGATTCCATATCCCGCATGGTGGTATCTCAATCAGCAACCGCCGCCGAGGGGAAATATTATAAAGAGCAAACTGCTTTTGCGAGTTACCGCCTGAAAGTACGAACTTACTTTGAATATATTGTCGGACTGCTGATCTGCACCGTCGCAATTTTCCTGATCTACTACTATCGGGAACGCATGAAACGAAAACAGCAGCAGGTTGAACGCTACATGTTGGCTGTTGACAGCATCCGGGCATCGAAAAACCGCATCCTCGAACATCTTGCCGTCAAGGAGGGACAGGAGGTGCAACTTAAAGAATTGGTGTTGTCCCGCTTCGAGTTCCTCGACCAACTCGGCCGGGCGTTCTATGAACGAAACAATACAAAAGCGCAGCAGGAGGTCATTTACAAACAAGTGAGAAACTTCTTTACGAACCTTGCATCCAATCCCGCGACCAAAAAAGAATTGGAGGAGATCGTAAACACGGTAAATGACAATATCATCGTGAAACTGCGGAAGCAGTTCCCGAAATTTAAACCTGCGGATATAGATTTGCTATGTTACATCTACGCCGGATTCTCGGCGCAAATCATCAGCGTTATAATCGGCGATTCGGTATCGAATATCTACAACCGCAAATCGAGATTGAAAGCCCGAATTGCGGCATCGGATTCGGCCGAAAAAGACTTTTTTATTCAGAAAATGCAATAACATTCTGATTATCAAATAAATTACCCCCCCCCGTTGAAAAATCCAAAAAAAACATGTAATATTTTGTTTTTCAGGCAATTATCGCATACATTATAAAAAAACTGCGAGATTTTTGCAATTCTCGCGGTTTTTATTTTTCTGTATATCAATAATTTATTGACTTTGTGTGATAGATTTTATCGGCGCTGATTTTGCTATCGGAAGAAACCGAAAGCCTAACTTTGCTATTTTCTAACCCACATATCTTATCACATGAAAAAATTACTTTTTATTACTTGTGCTGTGCTGCATCGGAGCCGGAATTTGCTTTGAAGCGTATGCAAATCGGAAACGGCCGAAAATCACGTCCGTTTATCTGGAAAAGAAAATGACGGTTAAAGGTCCGCGCAGCGTCATGCCGCCGATTAATGCGGTGCTTTCTCCGGATGGCAACACCATTACGCTTTACTCTCCGGAGAATTGCGACCGGGCATTCGTTACGATCTCCGGCAATGGAACCTATCTTACGGAAATGGTGAATTTCACCGACCAAACTGCGACGCTCGACGTGTCGGACCTCGACTGCGGGGTTTACCTGATTACCGTCGAATATGAAAACGGTACGATTTACACCGGACAGATCGAGTTTACCGAATAGATCCGACCAATTTGAGTGAGACTTCCTGCCGCAGATAAATCGTTGGGTAACGATTAATTTATTTATATAGTACGGGGTTCTCCAATTGCAATGGACTCTATTCATTGTATAGTTTCCGTGAAGTAACTTTAATTGAAATAAATTTCAACCAATTTTAACGTATCAATTATGAAGAAAATTTTATTATTGTTTGTGATGGCATTGTATGTGTCATCATGTACACAGGATCTCACACAAAATGAGAACATGCAGCCTCAATCAGATGAAACGACAGCACCGGTTAAGTCAGGAGTCTTACATTTTAACTCTGTTGATGATCTATCCTCCACGATTTCTCAGATGAAAGAGAGACAGGCTTTCGACATCAAACATCTTCCAGCGACCCGCGCTGCAGCTCAAGCGTTGAACGGAGAGTTCGTTTCGCTCCGCCAGCACTTGCTCGATCAAGGTCTTCGAGAGTTTACGGATGTAGAATTGGCTGAAATCGCCGCAGATTCTTTGGAATACGAACCTGAAGACAGCCTCATCGTAGATCCGTACATGACAGCAATTCTCAATGGCGAGCGTGAGGTGCAGGTCGGCGATAAGATTTGTCGCTTCGTTGAGGATGGTATGATGATGTACGATGCTAACGAAAAGGTGCTTTTCGACCCTAATTTGGTGGAACAGAAATTAGCCGTCGAGTCAATGTCTCATGGTCAAGTTGTTGAAATAGCAGACACAAAGGGAGTTAAGGCGCAATTTGTTAAAGTCGATTATATCAAAGAAGATCTAATCCTTCAAGATCGCGTTATCATTGATGGGGGTAATTCAGGTGGAGGCGGCTTCTCGTCAGTCGGCTCTGGTAATTCAGGAAATAATAGCTCGGTAACGTATAATTATGATGGAAGTATTACGCTGACGAACGGTATGAAGATTCCGAAGGACAGGATTCGCCGCGCAACCTACACGAAAGGTGGCGGCAACGGAAGTTGGCTGGCGCAAGGTCTCTCCGGATGGTTTGGGCTGAATGTAACTATAACGAACAACTACAATAAGCGTCATCGCATGAAATTGCGTATGTACGAACAGGATTATATTATCTACCGAGCTGTAGGTATGACGGTTCGTATGCAAAAACGCACATTAGGCATCTGGTGGCGAAAAAAAGCTCAAGAATTTCGTTATGGATGGTCGGCCATCGAATGTGAATATAAATTCCCGTCTCCGACCTTCATCGACCCTCCTAAAATGCCGAATGGTTTGCCGCAATACAATAAATATCCGACCGGAATGACAAAGAAATTCCCGTTTGCAAACTCCAAAATTGTCCTTTTTCATATTCCGCTTGCAAATTATGATGTTACAACAGGTGATGTGAACGGAGCAATGGCTGCCGGAATGAAGAAATTGGCAAGTAGCATAAATAGTTGGTTCAATGATTCTCAGAACAAGGGACTCTTGAATAATCCTCGCGGATTGTTTACTACTCGTGACGGAGATCGCAAAATCAGAGTAATATTCCCACAAAGCGAAGAGGTGGATTATCACACTGGACGAGAGGTTGTAAGATGGGACAAGCAGTGGTTCTCCGGTAATTTCATGATTGGCTTCAAGTCCAATATGTCCGGAGGTGGATTCCATTATAAGAATTCGAGTTTCTCACCGGCAAAAGATGTATCTATCATTCGAGGGCGCATATACGGAGCCGTCAAATACGACAATCAGTGGCGCGCTTGCGTAATTGAAACAAAATAAGTATATTTCCAGCGTTTATTATTTATCAAGTATGAAAAAGTTAATCTTTGCATTTGCCCTGCTATGTTTCATGCAGGGTAATGCTCAAACCAGCCAATCCACAGTTGCAGATCGTAAGGTTGGCTGTATCGAGGGTGAAATCGGCGGAGGCTTTGCTTTCGGTGCCGACAAACTGAATTTCGACAAGAACAAACTCGGCGCAACATTTTATGCTGAAGTGCGATATAATATACAGCGCGTTCCGTTGGATGTCGGTGTACAGGTAGGAGGGACAATTTTCCACCGAGAGTCCGTCAATGCTGGACAGCTGAAATTCAAGACATGGAACGTGATGGCTGTGACGGATTACAATTTTCGGCGTTATAAGAAAATTTCATTCTTCGCGGGTATCGGTTTGGGTTATGCCTCTTTGGATAATTCGGCTCCGATTACCTTTGATGACTCGCAGCCCAACTGGGGCGGATTCTCGACGGGAACCAAGACGGGGTCTTTCTGTTTCATGCCGCGTATTGGCGTGGAGTTGTTTCACCATCTTCGCGTAACCTTCAATTATAAATTGGAAGAAAAGGCCAATCGGCATTTCAATATTTCCGTAGGAGTTGTATTTGGAGGCGGACGTAAATAGCTCTTTAATAAAAGCGGAAGCCGAAAAACTTTACGAGTAGTTAAAAATACAACCCATACGATTATGAAGATTACCAAAATTTGTATTTTTACTATAGTTGCATTTGCAGCTTATGCTTGTGCGAAAAGTGACAGTGTGGATACATCATCCGTCACCCCGGAAACGCTGGTGCCTGTGGAGAATGACGAGATTCAGTGCATCAATGGCACGCTGCATTTTTCATCAGGTGAAGTTTGCCTGAACACTTTGGAATCGCTTACTTCGGAAGAATCTCTGCACGCTTTCGAGAAAGCGCATAATTTCACCTCGTGGCGTTCGTTCACGGATAGTATGTTGGATGATATTATCGCCTGTGAAACTCCGGAGGAGTACCAAGCGGTTCTTGAAACCTGCGCAGGCTATCTTAAAATGGATAATGACCGCCTGATGCCTGTTATCACTTCTGTCGGTTATGCCAGCATTGCAGACATTAATGGTGTTTTTTATGTCGGTGATGTCAAACATACCGTGAACGCGGAATCCGTAACTATCGAGAGGACCGATGCAAAAACAAGGGCTGTTGAAGTTGAAGAAATAGGTTATGTTGCGCCTGTATTCGATGAAACCCAGACCAGAGGAGAGATTTCGCAGAAGTATACGGATCGCCGTCGTGAAACAAAAAAGTACAAAGTTTTCTCTCGCACCAACGTATTGCGTCACTCTGTTGTACAAGAGGTAAATGGACAGAAATACTATAACACCTCCTTTGCTATTCAGGTGCATGTTTCGGGACAAAAGAAGAAGACCCTGATAGGATGGAATACCTACAATGACCGCTTTTATATTGAGAATCTGCATTGGGATTTAACCATCGCCGGGAAACGAATTTCTTTCGAAACATACAGAAATAATTATTCGAAAACGGAATCCACAAAGAACCTGTATGCGACCATCGGTTTCGGAAACGGTCAATTCAACATGACCCCTACGGAAGTACCTATGCCGAGCGGATTCAACTGCATTGTACATAGGGCACGAAGCCGTGAGATGGGTAATTGCGGAGTTGTTACAGATATTAATTGCTGCCAAGGAATTTACCTGCCGGTTCCCGAATGTATCTAACTATTCCATATCAAGGAAACAGGGACATAATTCTCTGTTTCCTTTGATTATTCCACCTCTAAAATTTATTATGAAAAAACTTCTTTTCCTGCTTGCGTTTACCATCGGATTCATTTCTTGCAACGATGAAAAACATGTTTGGAGCTTCGAGGACATGTTTTATTTCCTGCATAACGATCCATCGCAGGAGGGCTGGGTTGAACCTGTTACGAAAATAACTGTCGGACCCGGTGCGCAGGTGGATTTATTGGTTACACGCAATGCTTTTGCAGCCAAAGCTCATCCCAAACAGACGGTAAAGGTCGTTGTCGAGGAGAATCTTTCCACGGCAAATCCCGGAGGTGATTTCATCCTCAGCGAGCAGGCTTTCAATTTCAAGAATAAGGATGCCCTGCAACTTCCTTTACGAGTAAATATCAGCGGCGGCACGTCCGGTAAAAAAATCGTGCTACGTCTTGATTACGGCTATTATGACGAATGCAGTCCGGAAAGCCGTAAGGGAGATAAGTTGATAATTAAGGTTAAATAAACCATGCTGCGCTGCATTTCGGTATTCTTTGTAGTTTTTATCTGCTGGGCCTGCGAGGTCGATTATTCGTTCGGCGAAAAGGATTTTAAGCCCCGCGTGGTTGTCAATGCGTTGATCTCGCCGCAGGAACCCTTTGCAGTACGCCTGCATTGGAGCCGCAGCTACTCGGCTCAAAGCGGGTTTACTCCCGTTGGGGAAGCCGAAATCCGCCTGTACGAAGATAATACCGAGGTTGTGCGCTGTCCGGCCGATCCGGAGGGCACGACCCAAACAACGTTCCGGGCTGTTGCCGGGCGCTCATACCGTCTTGTTGTATCGGTCCCCGGTTATGGAGAGTTATCTGCCCGGACGACGATTCCCGAAGCGCCCGCAGCCCGCATATCGTTCGCGCACCAAAAGGGATGGTATCGGCATTTCGACATGACTGACCTTACTGCTGGCGTGGATGCCAAAGCTATCTGGCTCCGGGGTACGGAACGGGACAATAACGGAGAAAAAGATATATATGCGTTCTATACGACTTCCGTATTTGTCGATCAGGTGAACGGCGCGAACGACGCCTACGAATCCGACGAAAAAGGAAGTACCATAGATTTCGAATATTTTCTGCGTGTCGCCCGCGAAAATCTCGGCGCAGCATTCCCGCTCCGCTTCTCGGTTTTCGGAGCCGTTGAAAACAGGCACACATTTCAGATTATTGCGGCGTCCGACACCTACGACCGCTATATGCGCTCCCGGTATAAACATGAGCTGAATACGGGAGAAAGTGCGCAGGAAAATCCCTTTATCGAGCAGATCACGGTCTACTCGAACATTGACAACGGTATCGGCATCTTCGCCGGATATAACTATTACACGACGCCCGAATTATGAGGAAACTGCTCGCAGGCTGTCTGGCGCTTTGCATTCCCGCCTTACTTACGGCGCAAACTCCCGCCGACAGCATTTCACGCACCGAAGCGATAGATTCGGTAGTCGTCACCGCCCGCAGGCCGTTGATGGTCTACAAGCAGACGGGCAATATCGCCGTGGACATCGAGCAGCTTAAATACGCTCCGCTGTTCGCGGGCGAAAAAGACATATTCAAATTCCTGCAACTGCTTCCGGGCGTCTCGGCCGGAAAGGACGGTATGTCGGGTCTGCTGGTACGCGGCGGCAGCAACGACCAGACATTAATTCTTTACGACGACGTGCCGATCTACAATCAGGCGCATGCCTACGGCATCCTCTCGATATTCAGCGGCGAAACGGTCCAATCGGCCGAGGTGTCGAAAGGTTACATATCGCCCGCCTACGGCTCCCGGCTCTCGGCCCTGACGCAGATTCGCACACGCGAGGGCGACCGACGGAATCACCGCCAGTCGCTCACGGTGGGAACCTTGTCGTTGGCCGGGACCCTCGACGGGCCTATCAAACGCGATAAGGGTTCCTACCTCATTTCAGCACGTTACTTCTTTCCCGAAGCGGTGCTTGCAATCGTCGATAACGCTATACGATACGGCTTCAACGACGTGACGGGGAAACTGACTTATGACATTCACCGGAATCATACGCTTTCGCTGGGCGTCTATTCGGGCGACGACCACATGAAGAACAAGGAAGATCACGCAGAAAACGGGTTCGGCTGGGGCAATACTACGGCATCCCTGCGGCTGGAATCGCGTTGGAATGATAATCTGCGCTCCTCGGTGGTGGCCTACTATACCTACCTGCAAAACCGTCAGGAAACAGAATTTAAAGACGACGGTTTCAGTAATTGGGGCAAAACGACTTTCAAAACCCACGAGTTCGGAGCACGCATGACGTTCGACCAACGGCTTTCGCGTGTCTGGTCGCTGGAATACGGGGCTACGTTTTCGCACCAGCGGTTCGAACCGATGCACACAAAAAGCATCATCAACGGACAGCACAAGGACCGCGGCTATTCTTCCGAGCTGCTTGTTTCGGGGGCGCTGTTCCTGAACAACCGCTTTCAATGGGGAGGCTGGCGGGCCGACGTGGGCGTGCGGGGCGCGGCCTATGACAATTCGGAGCAGACAAGATATGCCGTAGAGCCGCGTGCGCAGCTATCCTATGATTTTGGCCGCGACAATGCGGTCTGGCTTTCGGGGACGATAAATTCACAGGCACTTGTTCAATTCAACCGCTATTACTACTCGATGCCGATCGACTTCTGGACCCCGTTTCGGGACGGCAGGTTACAACACGCATGGCAGGTGTCGCTCGGCGGCCGTGCGAAGCTGCACGAAAACCTGACCCTTTCGGTGGAGGGCTATTACAAACGGATGCGCAACCTGCCGCTGATTTACGACAGCGACGATTACCTGCTCGGCAACGGCGGCTTCATTTACGGCACGGGACGAGCGTTCGGCATTGAAGCAATGCTCCAGTACCAGACCGAACGCCTGAGCCTGACGGCTTCCTATACCTATACCGATTCCCGCCGCCGCTCGGACGGCGTAACCTATCCGTTTGAATATGACGTACCGCACGATTTCAATGCGTTCGTCAGCTACGACGTGGTGAAGCGACCGGGCCGAAAACATACCTTTTCACTCAATGTTGCATGGCGTTCCGGGCTTCCGTATCGCCTGACGAACGAAAGCTATCCGGATACGGACGGTAATCCGATCATCGGCATCACGGCCTATCCCACGATGCGGATGCACAACTATTTCCGCGCCGATGTCAGCTACAACATGGAGCGCTGCAAGCGCAACGGCGTGCGCAACTGGCAGTTCTCGATCATCAACGCCACATGGCACAAGAACCCCGTAAGCATTTACCCTTACCGGGGCAGCTATAAGGCAACGGTGCTGATACCTATCATGCCGTCGGTTTCATATACCCGCACGTTCGGAAAATGATCGTGTCCACAATATTCAAAACGCCAATTTCCAAACCTCAAAATAACTTTTAACCCTTAAAATTTTGTCTTATGAAAAAAAAACGATCTTCACCATTCTGTTTGTTCTTTCAGTTACGATTAACTGCTTGGCCCAAATGACCTACAAGGACGGCAAACTCACCGTAGGACGAGGTATGTATAAAACCTATACGACGAGCTGGGCGGGATGGGCGCACTATTGGGGGTCCACGGACCAAAACGGTATCAAAATGCACATTCATGCAGCCGATCCCCGTATGTCTACTACAACCAATAAACTTGTGTTTTTGGATAGCGACAGGTCCTTGTATATCGACCTTTATTGCCGCACGATGTATCAGACTTCGGATGAAAAACTGAAAACCAATATTCGCTCATTGAAAACGACACCCGTTTCCCGGTCTGCTTTTTCCATTAACATAGCGACTGCACAATCTAACCCGTCAACGAATATGGTGCTGAAATTGAATCCCGTGAAATATCATTGGAGGGATGAAAGCGAATACGAAAGATTCAATATTCGTCCCGTGCAAAGCGGTGTGGAGGAATACGGTTTTTTGGCGCAGGAATTAGAAGCTATCATTCCCGGAGCAGTCGCCATGACAGAAGAGGGTGACCGTCTTGTCAATTATTCCGCCCTTATCCCGATTCTGACGGGCGCCATTCAGGAATTAACCGCGCGCGTCGCTGCATTGGAAAGTCAATTAAAAGCCGCCGGGAAATAGGAAATCATTGAATTTTGACGGAATTACATAAAACTGTTTTATGAAGAAAATATATTCGGTGATATTATTATTGGCTGTGATGCTGTCCTCTTGTACCAAAGACGAAACAGACATTATGACCGATGATAATTCCAACGCGCCGGCACTCGCAAAAACCCGTTCGGATGGAAGTGATATGGTAGAATATGAACTTTTACCGAATCCGTACACGGTTGATGTCATACAGGGAGTTTACGATTCGTATAATGTTTCTAAAACTATTGAACCGACGGATTTGTACGTCAGATTCTTACCGCAGGACAGTTTACAACTTATTGCCCTGAAAAACGATTATGACCTCGAACTGTTCGACTATCCGCTCAATATCGAACTTCCGGAAGATGCGGTTTATCAAGACCCGACTATTCCGGAGGGTAGTTTTACTTGGTTGTATACAACCGTAAAGCCAGACTTCGCATTTCCCAAAGAAATACCTTATGAGGTGATTGAAGAATGCTATATTCCGGCAGAAGATGAAACAATCTCACCCACTCGCGGGGGTATTATAAATGTGGAGGAAGCTGCTTTTTTAAGTCTTGGATACCCCCTTGAAGAACAGGAACCGGAAACTCGCGGAAAACGCAGACCGGAGGGAACTATCAGAGTTTACGATGATTATGCAGGTGCTTTTGTTCCGGTAAAAGGAGTTAAAATCAGATGCCATAGATTTATTAAATGGTCTACGACATTTACGGACGAAAGCGGCCATTATACAATGGACAGCAAATTCAGATTCGGACCGCATTACGCGATTGTTTTTGACAACAGGAAAGGTTTTGACATCTGGGGTAATTGGGGGCCGATTGCACGGGCCAATCTTAATATGGGTTGGCATAGTAACCGAGGACACTCACGCGATATAAATGCTGGAAGTTTTGCTTGGGATTGGGCGGCTGTTAATAATGCAACCTACGATTACTATAAAATGTGCGAAGAAACAGGAATTGCCAAACCGCCCCGTAATCTTAAAATTTGGGTTTTCAAACGCTGGACGACATCCTCGACACCTATGTTGCGCCGAATTGTACATCCTATTGGGTATAACGGTAATTCATCGTGGAAAAACTTTTTTATCAATATCGGTTACGGTACTCTTGCAACGGTGCTGAATCAAATGCTAAAAAAGGTTCTACCTGATATTACGATAGGAACAGGTGGACACTCTTACCGGAAGGTTTATGACGTTGTAAATCACGAGTTGTCCCACGCCAGTCATTTCAGTCAAGTAGGAAGTGCGCATTGGGCGAAGTATATCAGCTATATTATGACATACGGTTCTTATGGAAACGGGACGGGTAAGAATGCAGAACTTTGTGGAATTGGTGAAATGTGGGGTTACTCAATGGGACATATCCGGGCCTATGAAAAATACAATCCGTCAGGTCTTTTGGATGATTATCCGGATGTGCATACTTGGCTTAAACCTCATGTGTTTTGGGACCTGCAAAGGGATAAAGTATTAACTAAGAAGCAGATATATGATTGTTTGGTCGTTGGGGTCGATACCTATGACAGATTAGTCGCAAAAATGTACGAAAAATATCCCGAAAAGGCTGATGAGATCGAAAAGGCATTTACGGACAACGGGATTACCCCGAATGTCCCCAAACCTGATACCGGAGATTTGACGCATGATGCCTTTTATACCAACAAAACGGTTTCTTCGTCTTTCGTTTTTTCAGGGAATAATATTCTTACGCGGAATGTTACTGTAACGAATAGTGCGAAACTGACCTTTCGGGCCAACAAGTCTGTTA
>VOFE01000841.1_pt1 | contig 61661 bp, 92 predicted proteins | sample 5384071 | NCBI WGS metagenome assembly VOFE01 (sample SAMN12384724, study PRJNA508395) | human gut metagenome | isolation source: healthy gut D | host: Homo sapiens
AAATGATCTGTCTCTCCTCTGTGTATGGGAACAATCTTTGGCAGCTGTATCGCCGGGAAGGAGTGTGAGATGGACTGAAGTTGAGCCAGTAAGGTTTTGCTGTTGGGGCAACTCACCCATGGTCGGCCAAGAAAATCATCAGAATCCATACAAAATTGAACTACCACAGTCCATCATAGATTCCTTCGCCCGATTCCTCGCACCTGAAATCCAGAAATTATTCGCCAGCGAAGAAGGGCGAAAGGAATTGGAAACATGGAAAAAAGAAGTATTCTGATAAAAGTGAGGAATGAAGTAAAGTTCAAAGATAATATGCAAAGGGGCGCCCTATTTTGGGTGTCCCTTTTTGTCGCAGTAATGAGGAGGAACGGTTTGTTCCATGGGGGTATTTCTCACACCTGAGATGGATAGGCGGTTTACCTACCCGCTCATGTTCGGTGCGTCGCGTTTGCGATGTACCAGATTGAATCGAGAGCGCAGTGTCCTTACAGAGTAAAAATGCGGAATTCGAGCTCTTATTTGGAAGGATGATACACCATAGCTATCGTTCTGAGTAAGGGGGGCGCTTTAAAAAGCCCTTTTGATGAAAACCATACTGCTCGATGGGATGGTATATTGCCACCCCATCTTCCAGGGTAGGCCCTATTTCAGAGCATACCACACCATACACAAAGGGTGTCGTAATTCACGACGCCCTCTGCTCTAAAATAGATCATAGGGTGCAGACATGAAAGCATTCGATAAGGAACGGTTTGCCCATTCATTGACTAAGAGTTATGCCGCTTCACGACAGCCCTTGAGATAATCAGGGTGCAACGATTCGTCACATCTCTGCAAAGGGGCGGCATTTTAGCATACCCTTCAAAAGTGTTTGCAGAACGCGCAGCCACAGAATGAAATTCTGTGTCCAGCGGGGGTATAGCACCCAACAAGCAGAGGATGTGAGTGTATATGAACACTCGCATTGCTTGCGGTGATCTGCCTATTATGATTGGACACCGAATCCAAATAAGGCACGAGCATATAAAAAACGAGGTTCAGGGCACATCGTGCCTTAAACCTCGTTTTGTGTTTTATGACATCACAGCCACACTCTTACGGCAAAGCCGCCTTTGAAAAAAAGTAGGTGTTCGTGTAATGTCCATCTGGTGGAGGCGACCCATAACTGCTCATTATCACGGAATTGTAAATCTTATTATTTGGCTTAATTACCCTATATTTTCATAGTAATCGGACAGGGGTTATTTACTCCTGTCCGATTTTCCCGTCTGTCCGTATTCAGTAATTCAGTCTTTTATTATTTTTCTGATACTTACAACATTTTCCGTCTATCCCGTCCGTCCCGTCATTTTCAGAAAAAAGTACTTTTCATTTTTATTATGATGATAAAATGGATATATGCCATCACGCATTACTGTCCATTTTTCGGAATTTTATGATTCTAATTTTTCTTTTATTTATGCCGTTTTTTTCTGTTTTTTTATAACAAATTTTAAAATTCCGTTCTGTTGGTGGAGACTTTATGTATATACAGTAAGGGGAGCCTGATTCAAGGCTCCCCCCTTCATATTACCGTATTAAATCAATTTATATTTATATATTCTTTTCTTGTATCAAATACATCTATCATTGATAGAATCAAGGAGGAATATTTATGTTAAGAAAAATTGGCACTCTCGCTCAAGCTCAAGCACTCAAAGAACAACTTCATCCGGACCTGTATCAGGCTATTACTCACGACCTTTATTTAATGGATTCCATTTATGGTTCGGGACGAAGCTATTTCACTCATGGTGGATATAGCGTTATTGTTGACTCTAAAGATGATTTACCGGAACTGCAAAATATCATCGATTTAAAATCTCATGCCCCTGAAGAATTACAATTCTATTCATCTTGTAATTATTTATCTGCTCTGTTTTTAATGAATAACGATTTTAGCATCATGGTTTGGATCCCTGCTTCTCTTGTTAAAAGTTTTCTGGATAAATTATAAAACTGACAAAGCCTCACCCCTTTTTGGGGTGAGGCTTATTAAGATCACAGAAAATCGTTAGGATTATATGATCCTGATATATTATTTTTACCTCAAACAATTGTATTCTAGTCTTAATGTACTGCTAATCTGAATGCTGAACTAAATGATTCATCCAAGGTCATCTACTCACTCTCGCCATTTTGAGTAAATTGTCACAAATCAAATTAATCCACAATTCGTTTAATGAAATCATCCGTTTGTCCCCTTTTTTCCTCAAAAAAAATTTTAAGTCCTAAAAATAACCAACAAAAAAAATAAGATAAAGGAAACATTGTGCGGAAGCGCAATGTTTCCTTTATCTATTCTTTTACAACAGCATTTTAAACGAAAAACTCCCAGAGTGCATTCTCTGGGAGTTTTTGGGTTAAAATAGTTTACTTAAAAATTTATATGTAATATTCTATTATTTTCTTCATTCATCATTTCTGATTGTGTTAAAATTAAATGTGACATTTACCGTTTCATTATCAATTATTATTTCTTGAATGACATTTTTTAGAAAATCTCTTACTTCCGGTAAATCTTGATTTGTTACTAGTTCTATAAATTTTGATTTCATTTCTTTTAATTCTTTTATTGTTACTTTTACCGGATTCGTTATGAATTTTGCTAGTTTACTTTCTAAATCTTCTTTTTCAGCATTTAACTCATTGATTCTTCGAACCATAATAGATGATGGCTCATTTTCTATACTTTTAATTATATTATCTATCTTTTTTCCAATACCTTTAATTTTATCTTTCAGTCTTTTTTTATTCTCTGAATCATCCTTCAGAGATAAATTTATTAATCGATTAAAATCTTTCAAATTATTTTCATTGAAAATGAGTTCAGATAACTGCTGAGCTATGATAAGGTTTAATTTCTCCGCCCGAATTTCTTTTGTTTCACAATGTTTTGCTTTATGTTCCGGACACAGATAAGTGTAGTATGTTTTTTCCATGAGATTTTCTGATTGTCCCTGTCATACTTTTACCACACTCTCCGCATTTAAGAAATCCGTTTCCTCCTAACATATAGTAATGTTTCGCTTTGCTTCCTGCCCTTCCACAAGCATTTGACTTCATCTTTTCTTGGACCTTCTCAAAGTCTTCAAGAGGAATAATTTTTCGGGCAACCGTCCTTTATGACAATTTGTTCCTCAATCGTCTTCGATTTGTGATTGTTTCTTATACCATTATATTTTGGGGATGCTCGATTCCAACAGAATTCTCCTATATACTTCCTTTGTGTCAAAATGCTACTAAAAAGAATTTTTTCTGAAATTCTGACCATTCTTGGTTCTATACCCTTTTTGATTCAGTATATCAGCCATCTTTTGGTAGGAGTAATTATTTAAATACAATCTGAATATCTCTCGTACAATTTGTGCTTCATCATCGTTGATAATCAACTTCTGATTTGCATCCAGATCATACCCAAGCGGTGGCTTTCCTCCACAATGACCTGCTGAACTAGCCTTATTTTTCAAACCAGCATGGGTGTTCACCGAAAGCATTATTGAATAATATTCTGCAGATAATAGTTCTATATTATCCAACAGATATGATACGAGTTTATTCTCCCCATGTGGGCACTTTATGCTAATCAGTTCAATTCCATCACTTTTTAGCTTCTTGTTATATTCGGTAGCCATTTGAATATTTCGGAAAAATCTGCTATGGTCATAAACTAAAACTTTTGTCCACTTTGGTCTTTTCGAAGCCTCTTGCATCAATTTCTGAAGTCCTGCTCTCTGATCCGTCGTTCCAGTTTTTGCTCTGTCAATAAATTCTTTCACCAAAACCAGATTATTTGCAGAACAGTATTCTTCAATACACTTTCGTTGATATTCGATAGAATTCTCTGTCTGATTTTCCGAAGAATAGCGGAGATATGCAACACAGTTATTATCCATTATAATTACCTCCGATCTCAGATTCCTTTACCAGATATTTCATCAGAGACCGAATCTCTTCCAAATCAAGACACTGATTTGAATCAAATCTTTTTCCCACACAATTTTAGGGCTGCTTGACCGTTTTAACTCCTCACGTTTTATGCTAAACCGCATTGTCATGTTGAACACTTCCTTATACTAATATTTACAAATCCTTTAAAATAATGATCAGTTCAGTTTTATATCTAGTTATAAATTTTAAATTATCGGTATAATATTAATATAATTATTTATGTAGTATTTTATAAATTAATCTTCAGGTAATAGTATATGTTTTGTATCATTCAAATTCTTCGTAATATTTGAACTGATTTCATTAAGAACAAATTGATAGCACTTTACTTGATTTCCCCTGAGCTTGTGCTTTCCCAAAAAACGATCTTTTCAGGTCTTAGCATCTGACCTCTCTCATAGAGTATCGGAAAGTACTTTTTTGTAATTTGTCAAAGAGTTTTCTTCTGCAATTTTCTTCATTGTATACTGAGGTATCCACAAGTAGCTTTTTCCGCCGTTTCCTGCTGTGTATTCTCCCCATATATCCAAAGAAGAAAGCTGCATTTTATCTTTTGATGCTCTTGGAAATTTGCTGCCGTTTCGAACTGCATATTCTGTTACAGCATCAAACAAACGTTGTGCTTCATCACGATCCGCACCTTTTTCTGATGTTGTTCCAACAACAGTTCTCGCATTGTTTGGATATTCAGCTTCAAACCCAATGCCTTATTTAAAATTCGAGCTGTTACTAAAACTCCAGCAAAAATGTTGTAGATACGATGATCTATGTTTTTCTCTATCGGGAGTTTCTGATTAAGTTTCTTCTTTTCCCGAAAAAAGCGGTATCAAAAACATATGGATACTTTCTGTAAACTTTCAAAATCCATTCCAGAAGAGAATATACTGCTGTTCCATAATTCTGTTTCAGTCCTGCTGTCAAATGTTCTGCATGTTCTGCACTGTCTGTCCAGTTCAGACTCAGCTCCTCCATCGGCATAGGTTCCTGAATTACTGATACATTCATCTAGGATGCTTTTTTTCTCCGCTAATCACAACCGTTCCTGAAAACTCGGTACGTTGCTTCAATTCCCCGTCCGGTGAACATCGATCCTTGTCCTGTCCTTTTGATAGATTGTAAATAATATCCGCAAAATTCCAGTTTGTCTTTCCTGTTGCTTCATCTACAATCAAAGGCATTCCAATCGAATTGCTCAACCGCTTATAAAAAGCATTTTCAGTAGAATTGCAGTCACCAATAATTCCGCATCCTTCTTCTGGAGATCCAAATATCGATGCCATTAAGCGAAGTACCGTTGTTTTTCCTGTAGAGGATTCTCCAACGATTCCCCAAATTGGATTTTCTGAAAATAGCATTCTTTCCTTTCGAAGAATATGGACTATAGGAGAAGAGGCTCCAATTGTCAATGCCAATTCCAAGGTTGGATGACCAATCACTTCATTTCTGATAACACTTTTCCAGGATTTAAGGGTTCCCTTCGGTTTAACTGTTGCTTTCCCAAGGTAATCAGAGATACTTTTTGCCTGATTATCTGCCCCTATTGGTGTACTAGCCAAAAAAACAAGCTGGTCATCCAAGAAAGTATAACCCAAACTGCTATGTACATATAAACAGCGTGAAATTTTTTCACTGTCATGCAGAATATCTTGCACATAGTAAGCATTTTGAGCTGTATCAGGCAACGACAATCCATATTTTTTCAACTTTTGACAATATCTCGATCAATTTCTCCCGGGAAAATTCAATCTGATTGTACCCAATCCCATTATAAAGATCTACAATAACAGACATTTCATTTGTAATAATATCTATCATACACTGTGAAATAAACATATCTTCACAAAAAGTAGTGTTCTTGTTCATTTCCATGTTTATCTTTACTTGTGTAGTAGATCCCATGGTTTTTACGGTAGAAATTCCTCATTACCTTCAGCCTTTCTGTTGCGTTATTCAATTTTCAAGGTACAGTTTATATGTTTCGAGATTTCATTATGGTGGTGTTCTCATCATAGCAATGCCTCCTACTTGTCTTATGGTTTTCATCCTTGTCCAGGCATTCTGTAATTTTCAGCGAGTCTGTCCTCACGGGTGTCTTACCAAAGAATTCAGAAAGACTGTGAGCCATATCTTATCACTCTAATACCTGTTCGTCAACACCCTATGACAAATCGAATTTTTAAGAATTGTGATTTTGCACAACATTATGCAGTTGAATCAACTAAGCTATTATGCATCTTAGTTGCTTTTTACTCCAATATGCAGCTTAAAACAATGATATATATTCTATATTAAGCCAATTTAACTTAGTCGTAATCTTAATAAATATTATTGATACTAATCTATTGATTTGTCTTAGAAATATTAAAAAACACTTACAAATATATTTAGAAATTATTAAAATATTTTCAGCATTTTGCATATATAAAAACACTAAAACCTTATACCTATTTTTCAGCATTTTACCAAATACCAAAAAAAGAAGGTCCTTTCGACCTTCTTTTTCTTTTATATTCCTTTGATTGCCTCAATAGCAATCAAAGGTCTTCCTCCCTCTTTATGGAACAAAAATTGTTCCGGATAATAAAATATATCCTGATACTTCTGCACCTGTTCGTCATTTAAACTAGAAAAGTATTCTTCAGAACATCCGCAAAGGATTGCAGAACCAGCTATAATATCAACGATATCACCGTTTTCTCCATAAATTGCTCTGTTCAGTCTCATTCCGTTTATTTTTCCTTCTTCATTGCATATAAGACAAATTTCTTCCTCAAACGGATAAATCACTTCAATATAACCTTCGACCTCTCTCTGTAAACTTTCCAGTGTATTATCAACTTCTTTCAGATAAGCCGTTTTTTCCTGGCTCCAACATAATTACCTTTATCTTTTCTTCCTTCACGACAATTCTCCTTTATTCTTATAGATATCCTGTCTCTTTACCTGTACACAGGCATCCAACGATGGAAAAATATCCAATCCAGTTTTAAGCACGATTTCTACTCGGTATCTACCTACTGAAATCTTTTCAATAAAATCTTGTATCATCTGCTTATATTTCGGGCTGGACTCTGCTTTCTTGACCTGAATATATTCTCCCAATATTAGCTCCGGATCAACTTGAGGAATCTTTTTCTCTTCTACGTATTTTACTTTCACCTGCTCTGCTTCCAAAGAAGCTTTTTCCTGTTCCAGTTCAGACAACTTCTCTCCGAGTGCAGGTGAATATAAGCCTCGAATAACTGCATCTGTAATATTTTTGATGGCTGCTTCCAGTTCATACAACCTATCTGCAAGCTGCTGTGCTCTCTCTTGTTGCTCTTCCTTTCCCTCCCCTTTCTTTTCTTTTAATCTATCTGCAATCATTCTCAAAGACTCTCTGTTAAAGATTCTGCTTTCCAGAAGATGGATCACATACGACTCAGATACTCTTGATTGATTTCCTTATTAGAACAGGAATATCGTTTGGATGGACAACGATAGGTAACATATCTCTGCTTGTTTCTCCCACTATATCTAGTATTTCCAACCATTGCCCGTCCGCACTCCATACAGAAAACTTTTCCTGACAATAGATAGTTTGTTTTTGCATTCTCTCTGCCCCTCGATGACGATGTTCCAATATTCTTTCCTGAACCTTTTGAAAGGTTGGAGTATCGACAATTTGTGGGCAGCCACCTTCTATGGAAATAATTTCATCAGTATTTTTATGAAGATGAGTATTTCTGGTTCCTAGTGCATTTTTAGACGAACTCTGATTAAAAACATAGATTCCCTGATACTTTTGATTGGTTAAAATACTATACAGACTGTTTTTTGAAACTCTTTTCCTCTCTTGGTATGGTATCCCTTCTGATGCAAGTGTTGTAAAATTTGCGAATACCCTTCTCCCTGTGCATACAAAGAAAAGATGCTACGAACAATCTCTGCTTCCTCTTCATTGACCAACAGTTTTTACTTTGAGGGTCAACTTCATATCCTAGCGGCGGCTTCCCTCCTGTATGTTTACACTGTAGAGCTGTCTCTCTCATTCCCTTCATAACCTCTCTGGCTAGGTTTTGAGAATAGTACTCGCTCATTCCTTCCAGAACAGATTCCATCATAATGCTTTCCGGACTGTCATCCAAATTTTCCAGAACGCTATAGACACTTACCCCGTTTTTCTTCAGTTCCCTTTTATAAACGGCAGAGTCATAACGGTTTCTGGCAAAACGATCCAGCTTTGTGAACCAAAATAATATTAAATTGATGGTACTTACTATCTGCTATCATCTTCTGAAACGATGGACGATGATCCGTTGTAGCACTCTTTGCCTCATCGATATAAGTTTCCACAATCAAAATATGGTGCTGTTGACAGTAATGCTCCATCGCTCTTATCTGTGCATCAATGCTTTCTGATCTTTGATTGTCTGAGCTGTATCTTGCATAAAGAGCTGCCTTATTCATTGTTTGAATCATTCACTATTCCCTCCTCCCCTTCTTTTTTCTTCATACTCTGTCCAGTCAATCGGCTCCAGAATCCAATGGCTTCTCACTGCCGGTGTCAATGGATGCAGATTCTTCCTTTCTCCATCTGAAATTACACTGATTTTTTCTTTGTATGGCTCTAATAGTTCCATTACCTCTTTAACCCTTTTTTCTACCCTACGATTGGTTTTGTCAGCTCTTCCCCAAGCGACAATAACCTCAACGCTTTCTGATACCGCCTGTTGGATATACTTGTTGTTTTCTTCGTCGTTGAGTTCTTGGTCTGAATTCCATCTGAAACTCAACTTATTTGTCATTTTGGAATAGAGGTTTACAATCTCCACCCCTCCAAACCGCTCCAATGCTGCTAGATTATTTACGACCAGAAAGGTTGTTGTATCTGTCACAATGGTATCTGAAATACACGGATTCAGCATAATAACGGTCGCTAACGCTTTATCTTTATTCCAGATTCTTTTCCACAAGTATCTGTGTGTATGATCTTCATTGAACACTGCTTCACACCGAATGGTCTCTTTTCGATTTTCATCTTTGGTTCCTCCTGAAAAAACAAATCCCTGATAGTATCAAATGATACTATCGGGTCTATTTTTATAATTATTCTGATTTTATTAATCTATATCATTTATATGATATATCCGTCCACTTTCCATTTTCCTCCTTCGTCCACTAAAATCAATTCTATTCTCTCTGTTTTTCTCTCTGTCAGAAAGTCCCAAGAAACCTCCTGTACCTTTGTAGTTAACATTAATTGCCACCACTACCTTACCATTTTCTGTCATATATTCATCAATATATTCCAGTTTTATCTTCCAATTTTCTCCAAATTCATCTATGTAGTACTCTTCCATGGATTTTGAATTTTCTTTAATAGAAGAAATCAAGATTTTTGGGGTTGCTGAATCTGTATTTTCCATCGTCTGATTCAGTAAATTCTCAGACATAAGCGAAACCATTTTATTTGCATTAAAATCAGATAGCATTGCTTTAGAGAAGTCCATTGCCACCTTTTTGGGACTTCCTAAAATACTGAAATCACTAAGTAGAGCACCACTCCCAAAATCAGAAACAGAACAATCTTTCTCCCTGTTTTCTTTTTTGGCTTTTTGTGCTACTTGTCCTACATCAGTGGTTTCAGAAACATCTACAACTACATTACTATCTCCCGATACAGGAGTACCACAACTAACGCAAAATTTCATTCCTTCTGTCAATTCTGCTCCACACTTCTGACACTTCATTTTTTACACTCCTCACTTTTGCTCTTTTCCGCAATTTGCGCAAAATCTTGCTCGGGTTTTAATTCATTGCCGCAGAATTTGCAGCTTGATTTGCCCTGACTATTTTCTGGATGATTGTTGGTATCACCGACTGGCTGAGATTGTGATACTGCCCTTGTATTAGAAACCACAACCCCATTGACTCTTAACATTGGATGAATTATTTTTCCGTCTAATGTAAGTTTTTTCCATACAGTTTTTATTGTAATAATATATATCTGTACTCCAATACCAATCAAGACAAATAACCTACCGATTCTGGAATAGCATCAAAATCCTCCGGAAATCAGTGTTGCAATTGCAACAATAGCTCCAAAGATAATCCATCCTATATTTTTCTTCAGTGTGTTTTGGTCATCTTCAGAAAATTTCGCATATTTTTGGGATATTTTTATGTTTGAAGAAGTAATCCAATCCAGAATCTGAAGATATTTATCTTTTTCATCCACGATACAGTTATTATTTACATTTTGGATTAATTCCGTCACCGCTTTAGGGTCATTAATATTCGTATTAAAAAATACTTCTACTAGTTCTCGCTCACTTTTAATCATTTCCATTAATTTACTTGATCCTCCTCACTTCTGTTCCTTTCCGCAATTCGCGCAAAATCTTGCTCCAGGTTTTAATTCATTGCCGCAGAATTTACAGGTTGATTTACCCTGCTTATTTTCTGGGTGATTGTTGGTATCATCGACTAGCTTAGAATGTGCTGCTGTCATTGTATTAGAAGCCACACCCCATTCGCTCTTAACATTGGATGAACCGCTGTCCCCTCCAAGGTCAATTTTTTCCACACACTCTTTATATAGTAGATGTAGATTTGCATGGAAATTCCGATCCAAGCTAACGCTAATCCCAAATCTGGTATCGCATCAAAATCTCCTCCATACAATACCATTTCAATCGCAATGATTACTCCCATCACGATCCATCCCTTATTCTTTTTCAGTGTATTCTGATCGTCTTCAGAAAGCTTTGCATATTTCTGTGCTTTTCTAATATTATCAGAAGACATTTCACTAAGCATACCAAGGTAACTATTTTTTCCATCAACAAAGCAGTTGTTTTTTTATATCCTGAGTCAGTTCAGTCACTGCCACAGAATCATTCAGATTCGTATTAAAAAATGCCTCTACTAGTTCTTTCTCGTTTCTAATTACTCCTAATGACATAAACCCCTTATCCTTTCTTGTTGTTTTTCTTATTGTTTTGCTCCACATACACTGCAGAACCGTGCATCGGAATCGATTTGACTTCCACATTCTGTACAGTATTTTTTTTGATACTGCTTTAGATGGCTCTGATACTTTTACACCTTCTGAACTTTTCTGTCCTTTTGCTGACTGTCCAAATCCCCCATCTTAGAAAAAGAAACCTTTCTTTTTTCCTTTACCGGTACGTAGTACATCCATATAGCTGAGCAGTTCTGGATGCATTACACGACCACCTATCGTCATCGTAATATAGGCATCCTCCTTTCCACTACTAAATAATGCCTTTAATCCTCCTGATTCTTTTGCAAAAATATACTCAGCAGCGGTCTGCATATTTTGCATCTGATTCATTGCATTCAAAAACAATTTTTTACTTTCGGTCCTGCCTGTTTCCGCAATCAACTTCATATTTTTCTCTACCATTACAGAATCATTTGAGTGAGTGTTACAATACAACTGAGAAAATTTTTGAAATCCTCTTCATCCCAAATGGAGTAAATTCTCTGATCAACCCTTTCAAGAATTTGAATTTTATTTTCTTCTCTTGCATCAATTTCCTGAATTCTATCCTTTAATGTGTTACACTCCTGCTCGGACATTTCTTCCATTCCGAGACACATTTCCAGCATAATGTCCAGCTCAATTGCATCAATTCGTGCATTTATCTTTTCGATATATCCCTGTGAAATTTCTGGGAGATAATGGTTGTCCGAAATTTTGCAAAGCAGTTCTGTACATTTCTGCTTATCCAAATCTTCAATTTCTCCACATAGCTCTTTTAATTGAACATCTTCCTGCTCTGCCTGTGACCTCAGCTCTCTGCTATCAAAAAGGATACCCTGATATGTGCGTGCCTGAACGTCGTAATAGTTCAGAATTTTACTCAATGCTTCCTGTTTTTTGCAGGCATCCAATCCGTAGTTTTGCATAACCTCCTGAAGTTCCTTGTACATCTGCTGAGCATCTTCTTCGGATTGTATAATCGACAAATCAAATCTCTTCTCAATATCCTTATCTACATATTCTGAAAGGTCTATATTGAGATATTGCGCTATTCTAAAAATCTCATATTTTGCACAATCAAACATTTTAAATATGTAAACATAGTATTCTCTTTGTCTTGCATCAAGCTCTATCAATCTTGCTGCCAGCTCTTTTTGTTTCTCGACAGGGATATCCAGTTCTTTCAAATTAGTGAAAATTGCTTCTGCTTCTTCACACTCCTGTTTGTAAAAATATTCTATCTCCAGTACTTTTCACTATTCAATTTATTCAATGTGAAATTACACAATGACATGACATCGTTTCTAAGCGCACGATTCAATATGTTTCTCCATATAAGAACGTATGCGCTTTCCTACTAGACTCATATCATTACTACTTTCATCGAAAGCATCTTCAAATATCTGCTCCGCTTGATAACGAAACTGAGATATTTTCAAATCACTTTTTAGGAATACCTCATCATATATTTGTGTATCTGTCATTGTATAAATGCCATACTTACCCAAATAATTTTTAACCTTCTTTATTTGTGGAAATATGAATCGTTTTTCTCCCATATCTTCATTAGCATCAAATAACTCCGCCCATTTTTTAAAATAAGATACTGATGAAAAGGTGATTGCAACAGTTTCATCATACACTTTTTGGAATTCTTATCTGCCTCATTTGCAAGCATATAAAAATCATTTAATATATGTATGTAGTTTCTCCGACCATCAGAAATTTCTACTTTGTACCAAGTAATGGAAATACCATTTTTATCCTCCTTCTACTGTTTCAAAAATGACCATACAACACAAACAATTGCAATTACTTTTAAAAATCCTGGAATCATATCCCATAACATTATTACTAATCCCAGCATAATACATCCAAATACAATTGCTTGAATCAGTCTGTAACTACATCCTTCATTCACTATTTATTCACCTTCTTCTATTTTGAAAAGCCCAAAACCGACACTCAATATTATGATCCATTTTAGAAACGAACCTGATAACTCCACTACAAACAGCGCCATCCATAGCCAACCCCTAAAGAGATTACTACCATAAGCAGAAGAGAAAATATATTAATAAAAAGTAAATGTCCTCTTTTATAATAAACATAAAAAACCATAAATCCAAAAATAATACTCATAGCCTCTAACATAGTCTTCTACCATTCTGTCCCTATATTTTTCACATCTTATTTATCCAAACTTTCTTTGATAATCCTTCTAACTGTTTTTCTGAATAGTTATATTTGGTTGCAAGTATTTTCAAATTTGTTCCATCATATTCTTCAATGATTAATTTTTGTATCTTTGCTGGATTAAAGAAGCGTACCGGAAAGCTAATCTGCTGACCCTTGAACATTCTATATATTTCCATTGCTGTATCCATGCCCAGTCTCTCGCTAATTTCTTTGTAAACAGTATTCAGTAATTCCGGGTCTTTGATTGCCATTTCCTTCCTCTCTTCCATATTCTAATACTTCCAATCTCTTAAGTATAATCTCAATGTCCTTGTATTTGTCCATGACTAAACCATATTTCCATCGTTCATTACAATCAATGATACCTGACGTTCTCTTTCTTGTTGTAGTAGATCAATCTTTCTGAAAAACAAATCCCGATAGTATCAAATGATACTATCGGGTCTATTTTTATAATATATATTTATTGTTTCAGGAAAATCAAATCCACTATTGAATCGGTAGTTTTTGGTTTTCTGGATTATTTAAAATTTCTTCCAACTCATTACGATTAACAAAATACGATTTCCTATCATCTTTGTGTCCAGATATCTCTTGACAAATATACGAAGCTTTTTTCTGCTGATTGGCAGATACTCTTTCTGAATATCTGTGATGCTGATATACTGACATTTCTGTAACTCATCCATTGATTTTTCCTCCTTTTCTTCCACACTCTTCCCTTCAAACAGTCGAAAACTTATTACTTCTTTTCCATATTGCTTTAATCTGGAACTCTTTGATAATTCTCTTCCCAAACGTACTCTTTCTCCCTGTGTCAATTCATCTGTCATAAAATGAGTTTGATATACTTTGGGGTTCTTTTCTGGAATCACTCGATTTGCAATTTCCAATATTTCACTTTCATAGTTCCGTAAATCAACATTCTTATGGCTAATATCAGATAGTTTAAACATTCTTCTCATGTTCTTTCCTCCTTTCTAATGTAATTATGGATTTGTTTGTTAATTTTGAGGACAAATAAAGAAAAGTACACCTTATTGTCTCAATTTAGAAAAGTAAAAAACACAACGAAAAATCAATACGATAAATGTACTAGTGTATTTAGAATTGCAAATAAAAAAGCTCTACCCAGAAATTATCTGAGTAGAGCTTCTTGTCATATACCACTTTACGTGATAATGAATGGTGGAGGCGAGGGAATTGAACCCCTGTCCGAAAATCCATCCATACATCTTTCTCCGAGCGCAGTTTACCGTTTTTGCTCGAAAGAGCAGTTTCCCTTACGGATGCACCGGCAAACAAGCACATCCGTTCGGTAGACTTTTTATTCATCGGCAGTACAAGACACTCCTGCCTGACGTTCACCACTTCATAATGCCCAAACTAAAGCCGTGGTCCTCCTCAGCCGGACAGCTGCTTTTTAATTAAGCAGCAACCGCCATTTCTTTGTTGAAATTTACGGTTGTAACGTTATTTTTAGCGTTTATATTTAATAAACATGGACTTTTATAGAGGTGCCCGCCTCTGCTCGCTTGACATACTTCAAAAATCCCCGTCGAAAGCCTGTACGCCCCCGTATGGTAGAGATTTTTAACGGACCCGTTCCTTCAACGCCCGGTCTATGGTCCGTTTTGCATCGCGCTTTGCCAGATCGTCGCGCTTGTCATACAGCTTTTTACCTTTGCACAGACCCAGCTCCACCTTTACCCTGCCGTTTTTGAAGTAGAGGGAAAGCGGAATCAGCGTCAAGCCCTCCTGCTTTAAGGTGCCGTAGAGCTTGAGAATCTCCCGTTTGTGCATCAGCAGCTTTCTGGGACGGATAGGGTCACGGTTGAAGATATTTCCCTTTTCATAAGGGGAAATGTGCATCTGTTTGATGAACAGCTCGCCATTTTGGATGTCGCACCAGCTGTCCTTCAGATTGACCTGTCCTAAGCGCAGCGATTTGACCTCGGTGCCAAACAGCTCGATGCCTGCCTCATAGGTTTCCTGAACAAAATAATCATGTCTTGCCTTTCGGTTGACCGCTATGCTCTTGGTCCCCGGTTGTTTCATCCTGCGCACCTCCCTGCTGTTGCTGTATTCATTTTATTATACCCCATTTTTTACAAAAATGCAAGCAGGAAAATTTCTCGTTTCTTCTTCGCAATGCGACAAAATAAAAAAACTATCGACAGCACTCCACTTTGCTGGGATGATTGAACATGACCTGTAAAGGGTTTAAAAATCAAAACGACCCTCCCTCATTTTATATTTCTAAAATACTCCTCGTTTGCTTGCAAAAGTTCGAGAAATTTTTATACTGAATTTGCCCAAACAATCATCATACAGACAAGGCGTACGGGCACACACCTTGTCCCTTCGGAAAAACACAGTCCGGTCGGTAGTCCGGGCACAGGCGGCTGTCCCGCCTGTCAGTAACCTGCCTCCTAAGGTTGTCCCTCCGAATGGAATTTTTTAGGAGGAATCGACATGGACAAAATCCAAAGCAGCTTCACCGTATTCTTTGAGGACCCATTTTGGGTAGGTATCTTTGAGCGCCGACAACCGCACAAAGGTCAGGACCTCCTGACCGCTGCCAAGGTGACCTTCGGCGCACAGCCTACCGATGCACAGGTCTACGTCTATCTGCTGGAACATTACCACCAGCTGCGCTTTAGCCCTCCGGTGGATGCCAAACGTCCCCATGCGGTACACAATCCCAAGCGGATGCAGCGGCAAATCCAGCGCAGTCTGCGCTGTCAGGGCGGCTCAACCAAATCCCAGCAGGCGCTTGCTTTGATGCGTCAACAGGATCACCGTCATAAGCAGTAAATTTGTCCGTCGAGCGGTTGCAAAGCCGAAAAAAGGACCCATCCGGGTCCTTTTTTCTATCCTCTTTACAGGATGATGCAGATGAGTCCGCTGCATCCTTCGTTGATCATCATCTCGATGGTTTCCTGCATTCGGATGCGTGCATCTGCCGGCAGGCGATAGAGCTTGTTGTGCAGCCCTTCGTTGACCAGCTCATGCAGCGATTTTCCAAAGATGTTGCTTTCCCATATCTTCTGCGGAGCGCCTTCAAACTCCTCCAGCAGGCTCATCACCAGCTCCTCCGACTGCTTCTCGCTGCCGACAATCGGGCTGACCTCGGTGGTGATGTCCGCTCTCATCATGTGGATGGAAGGCGCCGATGCTTTCAGCCGCACACCATACCGTCCACCCTGCTTGACAATCTGCGGCTCCTCCAGGGTCAATTCCTCCAGCGACGGCATCACGATTCCATATCCGGTAGCTGCTACCTCCTCCAAAGCGCCTTTGACCTTATCATATTCCGTTTCATCTGCGCCAGTTCACACAGGCAGGGCAGCAGACCTTCCTCTCCGCCTATCTCCAGACCGGTTGCCTCACCTAAAATATCATAGAACAGATTCGGCTTCACTGTGATGGAAAGCATCACCTTGCCGTGTCCCAAATCCATACCGGTAATCTGTGCGCGCTGGATCTGCTCACATTCTTCAATCTGCTCCAGCTGTGCGGCAACATGGCTGATGCGGTGCAGTTGTCCGCAGCTGCGGCAGATGGCGTCATACAAAGCCGATTTGAGCCAGTGTCCCTGCTCCAACGACAAAATCCATCGCGGGATATTGACCTTGATCTCCTTGACCGGAAATTCCATCAAAACATTGGACAGCACCTGCCGGATGTCCGATTCGCTCAAATCCAGGCAGTTGACCGCCAGCACCGGCACGCCGTACTTCTGCTGCATCTGTTCGACCAGCTCCCTCGCAGCAGAACTGTGCGGTTGCTGGCAGTTGAGCAGCACCGCGAACGGCTTTTGCAGCTCCTGCAATTCCCGGATGACCCGCTCCTCTGCTTCCTCGTACTCCTCTCGCGGGATTTCGCTGATGGAGCCGTCGGTCGTCACCACCAGCCCGATGGTGGAATGTTCTGGATGACCTTTTGTGTGCCGATCCCCGCTGCCATATTGAACGGATTTCCTCATCGAACCACGGGGTCATCACCATACGCGGCTGCTCGTTTTCGATGTATCCCAGCGAACTTGGCACGATGTACCCCACACAGTCGATCATGCGGACATTGAGCCTTGCATTCTGATCTAACTCGATCTTCACTGCATCCTCCGGGATAAATTTCGGCTCGGTGGTCATGATGGTCCTGCCTGCTGCCGACTGCGGCAGCTCATCGACCGCCCGCTCCTTGACAAATTCTCCCTCGATGTTTGGGATCACCAAATCCTCCATAAATCGCTTGATAAAGGTCGATTTTCCTGTCCGCACCGGACCGACCACACCGATATAAATATCACCGCCTGTACGCTGGGCGATGTCGTTGTAGATATTGCGGCTATCCATAAAGCGTTCCCTCCTTTTGATTGGCTGCACCCATGACCTAATGGGACAAAATCGGGATCAGAAGCATCTCCCGTTTGGACACTCCCGCCTGCGGGGAAAGTTCCAGCTGACTGTTGGCTTCCAACACCGACTGCATCGCTGTATGATAGCGCTTTGCAATCTCCCACAGCGTTTCTCCGGCATCCGCATAGTAGATGGTCAGCGAACAATCCTGGTCATGCTCGATCGGTTTGCTTTCATCCACCGTTACCTCCTCCAGCAGATTACACCGCTTTAAGCGGCAGAGCATCCGCGCACCTGCACCTCGCAGCGCACCGCAAGATTAGCGGTTGTCCGGTTGTAGTCAAATCCCACCACCGTCAGCTGCGGGCAAAACAGCAGCCGATTGTCGTCCGCTGCACCTGCTGCAAACGGACATTCCATCTGCTCGGTCTTGTTATAAAACTGAATACTTCCGTCGGCATCCAGCGCCAGCAGGCACAAATCCAGATTGACCTGAAGGACTGCCGTCTGTTTTCCCTCCTGCTCCTCAAATCGGACGGCACTGCCGCTGACCTGACCCCAGCCGGACAAAATTTCCTCCACCCCTTCCGGCAGCTCAACTTCTCCTTTATAAAGGCAACTTTCCTCCACCGGCTGCATCGACTCCAGAAAGCTTAAGGGGCGCAGCTGACCCTCGCACTCGTAGCGGGTGGAATAACAGTCATCCGCTACCTGCGCCTGTTGAATCCGACAGACCTGCGCAGTAGCGCTGACCTTGCTTCCAGCTCGAAGAGGGTGTTTTCCCCATTTTGGTCCAACTTTGGTGAAATTTCCAGCTCGCACAGGCTGTAATCCGCCAGGCAAAGACAGCCATCGTCCGCTCCGGGCGCATCAATGACCGCACTGATGGGCAAAACAAAATCCATCTGCTGGATGTTTTCCTTTTCCGATTGTGCGCCCTCCTCGACGGAGGATTCTCCATTGTACAGCACGGTAATGCGCAGCTCACCCTTGGTCACAATTTTCCCGGAAATCAGCTTGTGGTCGCTCATCACCGCACATCCGCGAGAAGAGATCATACTGCGCACCGCTGGCTTTGACCCACCCAGCTCCAGCTCTTCACGGATGTCGATGATCTCCCGCGGCTGGGCAACAAAGCAGCACTGTTCGAGCATCCGTTTTCGCAGCTGCAAACCCTGTGGCTGCTGGGTATCCTCTGCGCTATCTCCAATCAGCTGCTGCCCCCCGGCGCTGAGTGCGCACACCCGATGGCTTAAAGAGAGCTTTAGCTCCAGCCTTCTTTTGCTGACTGCACGGCAGTTGCAGTAGGAGGAATCTATCTGCGCCAGCACCAGCAGCCGCTGGGCTTCTCCCCTTTAAATCGACCGTTTTGCTGTACGGCATTCGGGTGTCGATGCTGCGCAGCTGCAAAGAGGAACCTGCACTGTCCTCGCCCAGATACAAAAGATGGACGGTACACATCCCTTCCAGGGTCATCTGCCTGCCCTGCACCTGGGTCGAAGATACGCAGGCGTTCACTGTGCATTTTAGAATCTTGACAATATCGGGACAATAATCCGGCAGGATGACATCGTTTTCCAGCGGAACTTCCACGACCGAATCATACACCACCTCATTTGCGCAGACTGCCTGCCTGATTGCATTACATTCCATACCAATGACCTCTCTTTCCTTTTCCGGCAGCGGTCAGAGCCGGCTGTTTTGCCTGTGCTGCCGTCTGTCCGTGCAGATTTGTGTCTATCCAATGGTATGAACTTCCTTGCTGCAATATGCAGCAGGTGAAAGGATGGTGCAGATATGGTATACTGAAAGTTACACCAACAACTGCATCAATCTGGAAGGAGAACCCTTTGCTTATGAAAAATCCAAAGAAACTGGTGGACTGCTCCATTGTCACCCTGACCGCTTTTTTTGGGTGCGCCGATCCTGTTCTTCGGCTTCGACTCGGTCACCCTGATGTCTCTGACCCTCTTTGTCCTTTTCCCGCTGCTTTGCCTGATCTGCGGCATCCTGTGCGGAAAGGAAAACGGTCTGCACCTGCATTACCCGATTCTGGTCGCTTCTTTTTTTTGCCCACCATTTTCCTGTTCTACGACAGCAGCGTGTGGCCGTTTTGGGTCACCTATATTATGATTGCCTTCATTGGGGTTGCCATCGGCTATTTTATCCAGTGCAGAAATTCCAACACCAACAGCAAAGGCAGATTGCGCTAAACTATCTATCCTGAAAAAAACAGGGGAGGACGCATCGGATGCGTCCCTCTGTTTTGCTACCTAAAAAGACAAAGCTGTTCGTTTTGATACGGTTCTTTAGAAGCTGTGATAATCTGCTCCATCCGCCACAGGATGCCGTACTTTTGCATTCCTCACAAAACACCTGCCACAGCTCTTTTTTTCATTCGGGCAGCGGTTGTCATACTGCTCACCCAACACCAGATATTTTTTCCGAACATCTGGTCTGCTTTTTCCAGGCACTCCAAAAATATTCCCGCTGCCGGTCCCGCAGGGTCACTCCAAAATAAGGGTAGATAAATTTTGCTCCTGCCTGCGCACACCGCTCGACCAGCAGACGAATGTCCTTCGGATTGTCCTCCAAAAAGGGAAGGACCGGCATCAGCAGCACGCCTGCAAAGATTCCCCGTGCGCGCAGACGTTCCAGCGTTTGCAGCCGCCGGGAGGAGGAGGGTGCGTGCGGCTCCAGCTGTTCTGCCAGACGGTCATGCGGTGTGGTAATGGTGAGTTTAACCAGCGCCGGCGCATATCCTTTGATTTGCTCCAGCAGGTCGATGTCCCGCTCCACCAAGGCTGCTTTTGGTGGCAATGCTGACTCCAAAGGAGTAGCGAAGCAGCAAGGTCAGCATCCCACGGGTTAGTCTTTGTTTTCTTCCAGCGGATTGTATGGGTCGGACATCGAACCGGTTGCCACCACACCTCCTTTTCGGCAGGATGCCAGCTGTTTTTGCAGTAAATCCAGCGCATCCCGCTTTGCCCGCACCTGTGAAAAATGCTCCACCCCATAGCACTCGCTGCGGCTGTCGCAATAGATACACCCATGCGGGCACCCCTGGTAGAGGTTGACATTGTAATCGCTTCCAAACCAGCTGCTGTCCTTCTTGCGGTACAAAATCCGCTTTGCTGTCATCTGCTCCTGCACTTCTTCCATCCGTCTTCCCTTTTCCTTTCCTTCATCCATCGGGATTTATCCTTCCTTTTCGTATAGAAACGTTCTATTTTCCCAAGCCCGTGCAAAATCTTCCTTTTTATGGTATAATAGCATTATACTGCAAAATGAGCAAAAGATTCGACCGAAAATTTTGGAGGGTAAAAAATTATTATGGAGCAAAAACCTCTTTTCCTCTTTGCCCGTCGATGCCGCCATCTTACAGGCGGTCGAGCAGATGGGCTTTCAACAGATGACCGAAGTGCAGAGCAAAGCAATCCCGCCGATGTTAAAGGGACGGGACGTCATTGCAAAAGCACCCACCGGCACCGGCAAGACGTGTGCCTTTGGCATTCCTTTGATTCAGCGGGTGGACACCGATTCTTCCGACGTGCAGGCAATCATCCCCGGCGCCTACCCGCGAGCTTGCCACCCAGATTTGTGACGACCTGCGCCAGCTGACCCAGTTTTTGCCGCAGCTGCGCACAGTGGTGGTCTACGGCGGGCAGTCGATGGAAAAACAGAAGCAGCAGCTAAAAAAAGGCGCACAGATTCTGGTTGCCACACCCGGACGTCTGCTGGATTTGATGCAGCACCGTTCGGTCGTTTTAAGCAAGGTGAGCATGGCGGTCCTCGACGAGGCGGACAAAATGCTGGACATGGGCTTTTACAAGGATGTCCGCAAGATTTTGGACAGCTTAAAAGGACTCAAGCAGATGTGTATGTTTTCTGCCACCATCTCCCGCGAGGTCATGGACATCGGCTGGCTGTACCAGCGCGACCCGGAGGAAATCACCGTGCTGCCGGTGCAGGACAGCGAACCGAAAATCGACCAGTACAGCATCCAGTGCATCGGGCGCGAAAAAATTGAAATCATCCTGCGGCTGATGAAGCAATTTGAGGTGTCGCGCGCCATTGTTTTCTGCAACACCAAGTACACCACCGGCATGGTCGCCGAGCAGCTGCACGCCCAAAGGGCTAAACACCGCCTGCCTGCACGGAGATATGCGCCAGTCGGAGCGAAACAAAATCATGGAGCAGTACAAAGCCGGTGAAATCGACATTCTGGTTGCCACCGATGTAGCTGCCCGCGGCATCGACGTCAGCGACATCCAGGTTGTTTTCAACTACGACATCCCGCAGGAAAACGACGCCTATCTGCACCGCATCGGCAGGACCGGTCGTGCCAAAAAGGAAGGCATCTCCTTTGTCCTGCACTCGAAAGACGAGCAGAAGCGGCTGGACAACATTATCCACTACACCCGCTCCCACATCATCGCGCTGGAGATGGACGGCTGGGGTGTCTTTGCACCGAAAAATAGGCAACAATGAAGAGGAGGGCATTGAAATGGAACTTTTGACCACCGAACGTCTTGTTCTGCGCAATTTTACAGAGGAGGACTTGGAAAGCTTGCTGGATTACCGCAACGATGAACGTTGCTTTTTCGCTGGCAGCGCGGTCAATTCCGGCAGGCAGAGCCTTTGCTCAACCTCATCCGCTCTTCCTCTGCGGACGATCTGAGCCACGACGGCAAAAAGCATCTTGCCATTGCACGCAAGGAGGATAACCTTTTAGTAGGTGACCTCTTCCTTTCTCTTGCAGCCCCAACCATCACCTTGGGCTACACCATCTCCTATCACTTTCATCGACAGGGCTTTGCCTTTGAACTGTTGTCTGCTTTGACAGAACGGCTCCATCAGCTCTACCCGCAGCGGGAAATGGTCTGCTGCGTTGAGCAGGAAAACGCAGCCAGCATCGCTCTGCTGCAAAAACTCGGGTTTGACAGCGAAGGCTACTCTGCCGCGATAGATTCGCTCATCTTTTCCCGCTACACCCAAAAACCAACGCATAAAACAAGGTCGATTCCTTTCTGGAATCGACCTTGTTTGTTTACCGCTTATCAAAGCCTTTGATGAGCGGATATTTTTGTCAGCATCATCAAAATCCGATTTCAGCAAAGCTGTCCTTCATCCAGTAAATCTCCGAGCCGTAATGCGAGCTGCTAAAGAGCAGCTTTCCTCCTGCGTACAGATTCAAGGTAAAATATTTTAAAACCCCGTCTGCTCCCACACAGTCACCGACCAGCGCAGACAGCGCCTGCCCGGTCAACTCTCCGGCAAAAACGATTTCTTTGGTGCTGCTCTCCTGCTTTTGACCGTACTGCTGTCCAAAGGCAATTCCCTCCTGCTCGTCCTCCCAGCAGCGCACCTCAAAGCGGTCGGCGTCCTGTGCTGCTCTGCTCACCAGCTCCTTCCACCAGTCGCAGCTTTCAAAAATTTCTTTTCCTTCTTCGTTGGTCCGGTGTTCCTCAAATTCTAAAATCAGCATTCTTGCTTTCTCCTTTCGTTCCATCTTCATTTTCCCGATTGAGCGGATGGTTGTGTTTGGATAAACAGGAAGGCTTCCCTGCGGGAAGCCTTCCTGTTGTTTTCGTAAAATAGATATTGGTACTTCTGATTGGATGCCTGTTTTGCATCCTCCCTGTCACATTAGGAACGAATCTGAGCGCCCAGCTCCTCGAGTGCCTTGAGGATTTTGCTCATCGCACTGTTGACCTCCTCGTCGGTGAGGGTGCGGTCGGAAGCACGCATACTGATGTTGAAGGCAACGCTCTTCTTACCTTGGGCAATCTGGCTTCCTTTGTAGACGTCGAACAGCTCGATCTTCTCCAGAATCTTTCCGGCAGCGGCTTTGATTGCCTTTTCCATTGTCATCACCGGCAGCGCATCGTCACACAGCAGCGCAAGGTCGCGGGTGGAAGCCGGGAATTTTGGCATTGGAACGTAGGAACGCTGGGTATCCATCATGGCAAACAGCTTTCTGAGCTTGAGCTTGCCCACATAGACGCGGGTGTTGATGCCATAGTTTGCGCAAACCAGCGGATGAACTTCCCCGATGATGCCAAATTCTTCCCCATCCTTGGAGAGAACTGCGCAGCGTCGGGTGGAAGGTCGGGTCGTCGGACTTGGCATCCACATCATATTCGCGGATTGCCAGGGTGTCCAGCAGGTTTTCCACCACTCCTTTAAGGGTGAAGAAGTCCTTGTCGTCCCCATACATTTCCCAGCACCAGGTTTGGCACCTCGTCCGGCAGCAGCTCTCCTTCGACCGGAATGTACTCATTGCCGATTTCGTACAGAGAAACCGCGCCGTTGCGGTTGTTGTAGTTTTTAGACAGAATATCCATCATCGACGGGATGGCGTTGGTGCGCATGATGCTGGTGTCCTCGCCGAGCGGATTGCGGATGACCACCGACTGGCGCTTCGGGTCATCCTTTGGCAGTCTGATTTTATCATACTGCTTCGGGCTGACAAACGAGTAGGTCATGATTTCATACATTCCCTGTGCCAGCATATTCTGGTTGACCACTCTTTCAAATTTCTGGTACTCGTTGTAGCCACCCTCCGGGCTTCCCTTTGCGATGGTGGTCGGGATGTTGTTATATCCGTAGAAGCGGGCAATCTCCTCTGCAATGTCTGCCTTGTGCTCTACATCCGAGCGGAAGGACGGAACGATGATTTCATCGCCCTCCATCTGGAATTGCAGGTCGGTCAGGATTTTAACCATCTGCTCCTTCGGGATGTCGGTGCCCAGGAAGCGGTTTGTCCAGTCTGCATCCAGGTGGATTCTGGTCGGCTGGTAGTTGGTGTTGTCCACGTCGATGACGCCGTCCACTACCTCGCCGGCTCCCAGCAGCTCGACCAGCTCGCAGGCACGCATCACTGCCGGCAGACAGTTCTGTGCATCAAGCCTTTTTCAAAGCGACCGGAGGATTCGGTTCTCATACCCAGCTTTTTGGCGGTGATACGCACCGAGCTGCCTTTGAAGCAGGCGGACTCAAAGACAACGGTGTGGGTGTTTTCATTGATGCCGCTGTGCTCGCCGCCCATGACACCCGCTACTGCGCTTGCCTTTTCGCTGTCGGCAATCACCAGCATATCCTCGCTGAGGGTTCTGTCCACTCCGTCGAGCGTCTGGATGGTTTCGCCGGAAACAGCATTGCGGACGATGATCTTGTGGTCTTTGACATACTCGATGTCAAAGGCGTGCATCGGCTGTCCGTACTCGAGCATGACATAGTTTGTGATGTCAACGATGTTGTCGATTGGACGAACACCGCTGGCGCGCAGACGCTCTCATCCAACGCGGGGACGGACCGATTTTAACATTTTTCACGACCTTTGCGGTATAGCGTGGGCACAGCTGTGGGTTGCGCACCTCTACCGACAGATAGTCGTGGACATCACCGCCGCAGCCCTTGACTTGCGGGGTGTGCATCTTCAGCTCTTTGCCGAAGGTAACAGCAGCTTCCCTTGCCAGACCCAGCACCGACAGGCAGTCGGGGCGGTTTGGGGTGATTTCAAATTCTACACAGGTGTCGTTGCAGCCGATGGCAGAAGCAATGTCCTGTCCTACTTGGCAGTCCTCTTGCAGCAGGAAGATTCCGTTCTCGGCAGCATACGGGAAATCCCCTTTGGTCAGATTGAGCTCTGCAATCGAACACATCATGCCGTTGGACATCACGCCTCTGAGCTTACCCTTTGTGATTTTGACTCCGTTTGGCAGCTGGGATTTGTGCAGAGCTGCTGGAACCATGTCACCTACATGGACATTGAGGCTCCGGTGACAATCTGGACCGGCTCCTGCTGACCAACATCCAGCTGGCAGATGACCAGGTGGTCAGAATCCGGGTGTGGCTCCACCGACAGAATCTTTCCTACCACTACATTTTTTACATCTTCAAATTCGGTGGTCCAGCCCTCCACCTTGGAGCCGGACATACTCATCGCTTCGGAAAAATCCCGCATGGAGATGTTCCAATATCTACATAATCTTTCAGCCATCTCATCGAAAGATCCATGATTTACCCTTCCTTTCTTGCTTTACCCGCGGTCGCCGCAGGCAAAAGCTCCTTTATCTTGCAGTATGAATGATTTTTAAAAGAAACGCTTTTCCAGCCGTTTGATTAGAACTGGTTGAGGAAGCGGATGTCGTTATCATAGAACAGGCGCAGGTCGTCGATGTTGTAGCGCATCATAACCATACGCTCCAGACCCATGCCGAACGCAAAGCCGCTGTATTCCTCCGGGTCGATGCCGCAGTTGGTCAGTACCTTTGGATGTACCATTCCGCAGCCGAGAATTTCAATCCAGCCCTCGCCCTTGCACAGGCTGCATCCTTCGCCGTGGCAGTGGAAGCACTGAACGTCCAGCTCGGCAGAAGGCTCGGTGAATGGGAAGTGGTGCGGTCTGAAGCGAACAACGGTATCCTCGCCGTACAGATTTTTAACAAACCCCTACAGTGTACCCTTCAGGTCTGCCATGGTGATATTTTTGTCCACCACCAGACCCTCTACCTGATGGAACAGAGGGAGTGGGTAGCATCCACCTCGTCTGCACGGTACACACGACCCGGAGCCAGGATGCGGATTGGCGGCTTCTGGTTTTCCATGACACGAATCTGGATTGGGGAGGTCTGTGTTCTCAAAACAACGTTGTCGTTGATGTAGAAGGTGTCCTGTGTGTCGCGCGCCGGATGGTCCTTTGGAATATTGAGTGCTTCAAAGTTATAGTAGTCCAGCTCAACCTCAGGACCCTGTGCAATCTCAAAACCCATGCCGATGACGATTTCTTTGAGCTCGTCGAGCACCACCGTCAGCGGATGTCTTTTGCCGATGACATTCTTTTTGCCCGGCAGGGTAACGTCCAGTGTTTCGGTAGCCAGACGCAGGTCGAGCATCTTATTTTCCAGCTCCGATTTGGTCTGCTCCAGTTTTTCCTCGATATCGCCTCTGACCTGGTTTGCCAGCTGACCGATAACCGGTCTTTCCTCCGCAGACAGTTTGCCCATCTGCTTTAAGATGGCAGTCAACTCACCTTTTTTTTCCAAGATATTTTACTCGAACAGCGTCCAGAGCCTTCAGGTCCTGAGACTGTGCAAGTTCTTCAAACGCTTTTTTGCGATTGCTTCCAACTGCTCCTTCATTCTCTGTCATTCCTTTCATCAATACAGTTTTTACGCATAAAAAAGGCTTTCCGCCCCTCGACGTCTTTGTGACGTCTGGGACGAAAAGCCAGGTAACTTTCCGCGGTACCACCCATCTTCCGGTCCAATCAGACCGGCAGCTTCATTGTGCAGATAACGGTGCCCTCCGTTCCTTTCTACTGCTGTTTCAAAAGGACCGCTCCCAGGTGAAGGTTCACACCCTTGTCTGTCTGCGCCGCTTTCAGCCTGTGACGGACGCTCTCTGTCGGACAGCTTGCTTTCAAGATGCTACTGGACCTGTTCCTTGCGTTTTTATGCAATTTATTCTGGATGACTTTTAGGATAGCACAACTTGTGGTCGGTTTCAAGTGCTAAATGGGTGCTTCTTTTGTTTTTTCACAAATTTCTGCGATTTTCCACAAAATTTCCCCACACCCTGCCCGCGCACATTGCCGCAAAGGGCAGGTTTATGGTACAATCAAAAGGATTACCGAAAGGAGAACAAAATGAACCATCCCAACCAACTGCTTGTGAAAAGTTATTCCGACATCGCCTTAAACAAGGAGGATACCATCCTCTCCTCCCGCGAAAGCACCGCTGTCAGCCAGAGCGTCGGCTACACCCCGGAGGAAATCGCCCTTTCTCCCGAAGAATCCAACCTCGGATTGGGGTGCGGGAACCCCTTCCGCATTGTTTCGGTACAGCCGGGCGAGGTGGTCGTAGACCTCGGCAGTGGAGCCGGCTTCGACTGCTTTCTGGCATCCCATCTGACCGGAAGGCGCGGAAAGGTCATCGGTGTCGATATGACCTACGAAATGCTTTCCCTCTCCCGCCGCCTTGCCAAAGAAAACCGCTTTCGCAATGTGGAATTTCGTCTGGGAGAAATCGAAAATCTGCCCATTGCCGACAACACCGCCGATGTGGTCATCTCCAACTGCGTCATCAATCTTTCCTCCAACAAACCCCGCGTCTACCGTGAAATCTTCCGGGTACTCAAGCCGGGAGGACGCATCGGTATCTCCGATATTGTCATCATGAAGGAGTTGCCGCAGGAAATCCTTGCCGACGAAAAGATGCACGCCTGCTGAGTGTCGGGAGCTTCTTCGGTCGAAGAACTGGAAAAGATGATTTCCCGCTGCGGATTTTCTGAAATTCAAATCGTGACCCAACCGGTCTCCCCCGAATATGAGCGCAAATGGGGAGGCGAGTTGACGGTGGGAGAGTATATTCTGTCTGCCAAAATCACAGCCGTCAAACCTCTGTAAAATCATCTGTAAAAATTCGCTCGGTTTTCTTCCATATTCTGTCAAAATACGCTTGTGCGCCCGGTGCAAACTTGCTATAATTTGGATGAGAACAATTCGTGCTGCCAAGCATGATTTCAGTATAGAAAGGATATGACTGTATGAGGATCGTAACCTCCAAACAGATGAAACAGATCGAGCAAAATTCGATCCAATATCAGATGAGCTACCTGCGCCTGATGGAAAACGCCGGCTGTGCGGCTGCCAATTTCATCCTTCAGACGCTGCACGATGTCAGTGATTTGAACTGCATCGTTTTCTGCGGAAAAGGAAACAACGGCGGGGACGGCTTTGTCGTCGCCAGAAAGCTTGCCGAGCAGGGAGCTGCCGTCACCATCGTGCTGACCGAAGGCGAGCCGAAAACCGATGACGCCGCCCGTATGCTGCACATCGCCCGCTCGATGGAGCTGCCTGTTTTTTCCTTTGAGGAGCAGCCCGAGGCGGTCAACGAAGCGCTCGAGCAGGTGGATGTGATTGTCGATGCCATCTACGGCAGCGGATTCCACGGCGAGATGGATGCGCCGCCGCCAGATCACCGAAAAAATCAATTCTGCTATCGCCGCTGTATTCTCGCTGGATGTTCCCAGCGGCATCAACTGTGACACCGGTGAAGCGGCGCAGGATGCAGTCAACGCCGATTTCACCATCGCATTCGACAGCTACAAAACCGCTCACCTGCTGCCTAAATACCTCCCGCAGCTCGGTCAGGTCACCTTAGGCTCCATCGGAATCGACCCGCTGGCGTATGAAAAGATTCCGTTTGACCACTTTGTTGCCGACGAGGAGTATGTCTACTCCCGCATCCCGCAGCGTCAGCCGGACGCGCACAAGACCTCGACCGGCAAGCTGCTCAACATCTCCGGCGGCATCGGCTGCACGGGAGCTGCCATTTTATCCTCCACTGCCGCCCTGCGCAGCGGTGCAGGATATGTGGTCACCGCCGTTCCACAGGCGATTTATCCCATCGTAGCCATGCACCTGGTTCACTCTCCTTTCTGCTTTATCGAAACGGCTGCCGACGTTGCCAGCGCCCTCAACGGCGTTTCTGCGGTTGCCATCGGCTGCGGCATGGGAACCGGTCAGCGTCAGCGCGGCATCCTCGAGGAGGTCCTTTACCTTGCCAAATGTCCGGTCATCATTGACGCGGATGGCATAAACAACCTGGCGATGGACATATCCATTGTATCGGATGCAAAATGTCCTGTCATCCTGACCCCACACTTTGGCGAAATGGCAAGAATCTGCCGCACCAGCGTAGCCGAGATTCAAAGGCTCCGGTCCTGTGCGCACAGGAACTTGCCGCCCAGCTCAAATCCATCATCCTGCTCAAGGGAGCGCACACCATCATCGCCTCCCCGGACGGACGGACCTTCATCAACCAGACCGGCAATCCAGGGCTTGCCAAAGCAGGCAGCGGAGATGTGTTGACCGGTATTCTGGCTTCTCTGGTCAGCCAGGGGATGGAGCCGTTTGACGCTGCCGTCTGTGTGCTGCCTACCTGCACGGAGCTGCTGCCGACCGCTGTGTACAGCGCCTGTCGGAATACTATATGCAGCCGGACGACATTCTAAAGGACTTGGGAGAGCTGCTCAAAGAACATATCCGTTAAAAACATCCAATGAAAAAACGGGACAGTTTGCATCCGCTGACATCTTTTAGGAGGCGGTTTTATGCTGCAAACATTGTCCCGTTTTTTAGTATCAAAAGCTGCTGCTCGTTCTGGCGCTGCTGGCTGTCATCATCGGCGGCATCCTCTTTTTGCGCCAGGAAAAAGAAAGCGCTCCCGACTTCAAGCGTCTATCCTCCGACCTTTCCGGCGGCATCAGCTGCACCGTGCAGCTGCAACGCGGCGATTTTCGTGCCCAGTCGCTTTTTTCACAGAACTTTATCGGGGAATCTTCCCTGCGGTTCTTCTCCCTCCTTCCCTGGACGGCTTTGAGATTCGGCAAAGCGAAGGCAAGACGACCCTTGCATGGAAGGGGATGAGCTGCGACCTCTCCAGTCAGCAGTTGCTCTCCCAGTCGGGAGCCGGACTGTTCATGCAAATCCTTGGGCAGCTGTCAGATGGATTGGACGAGCAGCAGATTCAGATAGAACCGGAGGAAGGCTCCTTTCGTTTGACCTTCCCGATTCAGGAATGCGGCAGCTGCTCGGTCGTGCTGGAGGAGCAAACGCTGGCTCTTCTGAGCATCGAATGTCCCGAGCAGGACGCCAGCTTTATCCTGTCGGATTTTCAGTGCACCTCTCAAACTCCTCAAGCGGAGGAGCCTGCCAAAGAAGAATAACCTGCTATAAAAAGCTCAGGCACTTAAAAATGCCTGAGCTTTTTGCTGGAATTATTTTGCATTGACGTCGCGTTTGATTTCCATATCCTTTGGCAGCAGGGCGCTGAGCAGGATAGACATTACAAATACCACCGCTACACAGTTTGCCGAAAAGACATCCTGGATGACCTGCGGGAAGATTCTCCAGATGTCCATTTCACTTGCGGAGGTAAAGCCGATTCCTACCGCCAGCGACAGCGCTACGATGGTGACGTTTCTCTGGGAGAAGCCTGCTTTGGAAATCATCTGGATTCCGCTGACCATGATGGTTCCGAACATCATCAAAGTACATCCGCCCAGCACCGACTCCGGCAGGCTGGCAAAGAAGTTGCCCACCGGTGGCAACAGACCTGCCAGCATCATGCAGACGGCGCCGGTCATCAGGGTAAAGCGGTTGACCACGCCGGTCATGTTGACTAAGCCTACGTTCTGGCTGAAGGAGGTCACCGGAGGACAGCCGAACAGCGACGAAATGGCGCTGGCATAACCGTCGCAGGCAAGCGAACCGCTGATTTCGCTGGTCTGGATTTCTCTGCCCAGCCCGCCCGACACCACCGCGGTGGTATCGCCGATGGTTTCTGCGGCGGACACCATGAAGATGATGGTGACCGAAGCGATTGCACCGATGTTAAACTCAGGAAAATACGGCAGAAGACGAGGCAGCGAAAGATAACCGCCCGAAAAGATGCCGCTGAGGTCTACCATACCCATGGCAAGTGCAACCAGATAGCCGATGATAAGACCTGCCAGCACCGAAAGCTGCTTCCAGTAGCCTTTTGCAAAGATATTGAACAGCAGGCATGCCACCAGCGTAATCGTACCGAGCAGCAGGTTTTGAGGGGAACCAAAATTCTCCGTATATCCTCCGCCGAAGGAACGGGTTCCAACGGTGAAAAGGGAATAACCGATGGCGGTTACCACCGACGCTGCCACAACCGGTGTGATGATTTTTCTCCAGTACTTTGCCAGCAGACCCAGTGTTCCCTCGATCAAGCCGCCAATCAGCACCGCTCCCATCACCGTCGGGTAACCGTAGGTTGTACCTACATAGCTGAGGATGGTCACAAAGGTAAAGCTGACACCCATAACGACCGGCAGGCGGGAACCAATCTTCCAGATGGGATACAGCTGGATGAGGGTCGCAATGCCTGCAACGAACATCGCATTTTGCAGCAGGACTGCAATCTGCGCATGGTCCAGACCGGAGGCTGCTCCAATCAGGGTAATCGGAGTCAGGTTTGCCACAAACATGGCAAGGATGTGTTGAAGCCCGAAGGGGATTGCCTTAAGAAGCGGCACCTTTCCATCGAGCTGATAGATATTTTGTGTGGATGCCGCTGCTTGTTCGGATAAAACTGCTTTTGCCATACATCTTCTCCTTTTTCTTGAGTTTGTCGTTCTTTTATTATAGCGTTTTTTCTCTGTTTTACAAACCTTTTTCATCGTTTCTTTTTATTTTTTCCTTTTTTCGTCCCAAAAGAAAAGCCCGCACGATTTTAGTCGTACAGGCTGACTGCAATCTAATCCTTTAAATAGCTGTATAGATAACAGTCATGGTAGCGTCCATGATGAAAGCGGTAGCGTCCCAGTACACCCTCTGCGTGGAAGCCGCAGCGCTCAAGCATCTTCTGTGCCGCAACGTTTTCCACATCGGTCTCAGCTTCCAACCGGACCACCGGCTAATTTTCCAGCAGGTAGTCCCGCACCAAACGCAAAACGGTGCTGCCCAATCCTCGACCTTGGCAGGAGCCTGCCAGCTGAATCTCCAGACGCACCAGACCTTCCCGTACAAAGTGAACGCTCACGACACCCACCGGCTGCTCCTCCAGAAAAACCACCAGTGTCCAAAGATTTTTGCAGAACAGCTTTCCTTGTGCCAGCTCCTGCTCAAGCTGCATTAGGGAAGTCATCTGTGCGGCCTGATACTCCCCGCGCCACTCCTGTGTACCACTCTGCATCAAAAACGCAAGATCCTGCTGTTGTACCGGAGCGAGCACAAGCTCTCCTTTTGCAATCATACCGATTTCCTCCTTCTGATTCTTTTCTTTAGGATACTACAAAATCCACCGTCTGTACAGAGAAGTGTGGAAAGTTGCACACCTTTTTGCAAAATCAGGCATAGACTGCATCAGAAGCTGTTTGAGCTATCTTGATTGATCGCAAAGGAGCGAAAAATTATGTCTACTTCATCGCTTTGTCGTCTTTCCCAACTGCATGAAGGGAAACTGCCACAGTGGACCATCTGAATCTGAGCGGTCCCATCCGCCGCCGTCTGCACGACCTTGGACTGATTGAAGGCACCAAAGTGCGCTGCCTGTACAAAAGCGCCTGGCAGGACCCGGTCGCCTATTCGATTCGTTCTACGGTCATTGCCCTGCGCAACGTGGACACCCGCAGCATCTTTGTCCGCCCAAACCCTGGCTGTGGGAGGTGATGAAAATGCCGTTTTAAAATCATCTTTCTCTCCCCTTCCCGCAGCCGATGCCGACCTGACCATCGCCCCTGGCAGGCAACCCAAACGTCGGCAAGAGCAGCATCTTCAACGCCTTGACCGGTATGCACCAGCACACCGGAAATTGGCCCTGGAAAAACCGTTGACCTTGCCAGCGGGTCTTGCTGCCACAAAGGCGTGCGGATGCGCTGGGTCGATCTGCCGGGACCTATTCGCTGTCTGCCGATTCGCCCGAGGAGGAGGCTGCGCGGGATTACCTCTGCTTTGAACAGCACGATGCCGTCGTGGTAGTCTGCGACGCCACCTGCCTGGAGCGTAATCTTCATCTGCTGCTTCAGGTGCTGGAAATCACCCGCGCGTTGTGCTGTGCCTCAATCTGATGGACGAGGCTTTAAAAAAGGGCATCCGCATTGACACTAACCTTCTCTCCCAAAAGCTGGGCATTCCGGTCGTACGCACCAGTGCCCGCACCCAGATGGGACTGACCGAATTGACCGAAGCGGTGCAGGCGGTCAGCCGTTCCTCAAGCAAAAAGGTCCTGCTGCCGCCGGTGCCGCCTCGGGTAGAGCCGCTGGTCCAAACGCTTGAGCAGGCGATTGCTCCCCTGCTGCCGGACGGGATGCGCAGTCGCTGGGCAGCGTTGCAGCTGCTGTGCCGGAACGAAGATTTTATTCGACAGCTGGATAGCATATTGGAGACACCGCTGCTTGAAAATCCGACTGTTGCTGCCGCCTTTTCTTCGGTCGAGCAGCAGCTCAACCAGAGCAGAAAACACCCGCCCTGCTGCTGGATGAGCTGTCTGCCGCACTGGTTCGCCGCTGCGAGCAGCTGTGTGATGCCTGTGTTTTTGTTCCGACCACCTCCAATTTTTCGTCCGACCGAATATCGAACAACAGTTCGTCCCACCGGCTGGACCGATTGTTTCTCAGCCGCAGGACCGGCATCCCTGTGATGCTCCTGCTGTTATTCTTTGTCTTCTGGCTGACCATCACCGGAGCTAACTACCCGTCTGCTCTACTGGCAAATTCGCTGTTTTGGGTACAGGAGCGATTGAGCGACCTGTTCTGCCTGCTGCACGCGCCAAAATGGCTGCACGACTGTCTGGTGCTGGGCGTTTGGCGGGTGCTGGCGTGGGTCGTTTCGGTCATGCTGCCCCCTATGGCAATCTTCTTCCCGCTGTTCACTCTGCTGGAAGATTTTGGCTACCTTCCGCGCGTTGCCTTCAATCTGGACCACTGTTTCCAAAAAGCCCACACCTGCGGCAAACAGGCGCTGACCATGTGCATGGGCTTTGGCTGCAACGCTGCCGGTGTGGTGGGCTGCCGCATTATCCATTCTCCGCGGGAGCGATTGATTGCGATTTTGACAAACTCCCTGGTTCCCTGCAACGGAAGGTTTCCCACCCTCATCGCGCTAATCTCGATGTTTTTTGTGGTAGGCAGCGGTTTAGGACAGTCGCTGCTGAGCGCTCTGCTGCTGACTCTGGCAATCCTGCTGTCGGTGGCAGTCACCTTTTTCTCCTCCCGTCTGCTCTCCCGGACGGCGCTGCGCGGGGAAAGCTCCTCCTTCGTTCTGGAGCTGCCTCCCTACCGCCGACCGCAAGCCGGTCGGGTCATCGTCCGCTCCATCTTCGACCGCACCCTCTTTGTCCTTGGACGGGCAATCGCAGTGGCAGCTCCTGCAGGTTTTGTGATTTGGCTGATGGCAAACTGGCAGATCGATGGGCAAAGTCTGCTTACCCTGTGCGCCCAATTCCCTGGACCCGTTTGCCCGCTGGTTTGGCATCGACGGTGTCATTCTGATGGCGTTTATCCTGGGCTTTCCTGCCAACGAGATCGTCTTTCCGCTGATAGTGATGAGCTATCTGCAAAGCTCGGTGCTGGTGGAAAGTGAAAGCCTGACTGCTCTGCACAACCTGCTGTGTGCCAACGGCTGGAGCATGTGGACCGCCGCTGCCTTTGCCCTGCTGTGTCTGTTCCACTGGCCCTGTTCCACCACCTGCCTGACCATCTACAAGGAAACCGGCAGCACAAAATGGACCCTGCTGTCCATTTTGCTTCCCACCGTCATCGGTTTTCTCTGTGCTTTCTGCTCAATCTTCTGCACACAGCCATCGCATTATAAAACAATCAGCCGCAGCGGAAAATCCGCTGCGGCTGATTGTCTTTTGCTTTTCTAAAATGATTCGTTTTCTTCCTCCAGAAAGGCACCCATCCTGCGAAAGCGCTGGTATCTGCGGCGGCTCAGTTCCTCCCCGACAGGCGTAATCCCTGCTGAAATGCACTGTACAGGTCGCGCCCTACGCGCTGGTAAACCTTATCAAAGCCTTTCTGCGGGTCTTTTGGTTCTTTGAGCACCCGTTCGACCACACCCAGCTCCAGCAGCTCCTGTGCGGTCAGCTTCAGACACTCCGCTGCCTGACTGGTGCGGGAAGCATCCTTCCACAAAATGCTTGCGCAGCCCTCCGGTGAGATGACCGAGTAAACCGCATTCTCCAACATCCACACCTCGTCGGCTACCGCCAGCCCTAAAGCACCGCCGCTTCCGCCTTCTCCGGTGAGGATGGTGATGACCGGCACCTTTAATGCCATCATCTCCATCAGATTTTCTGCGATGGCTTGCGCCTGTCCGCGCTCCTCCGCACCGATTCCGCAGTAGGCTCCGGCGGTGTCAACAAAGCAGACAATCGGTCTGCCAAATTTTTCTGCCAGCTTCATCTGCCGCAGCGCCTTGCGATAGCCTTCCGGGTGCGCCGAGCCAAAGTTTCGTGCTACCTTTTCCTTGGTATCCTTGCCGCGGTCGATAGCAATGGCAGTCACCGCAAGGTCGTTGAGCCATCCGATCCCGGCAACGACCGCCTGGTCGTCGCCAAACCGGCGGTCCCCATGCAGCTGAAGAAAACCAGTCAGGATATTGCTGATAAAATCATAGCCGGTCGGACGTCCCTTTGCCCGCGCAGCTTCCACCCGTTTAAAGGCTTCCATCCGACACATCCTCCTCTTTTTGCGGCGCCCGATGCATCCGCAGCAGTTCTCCCAACACCTGCCTTTGCTCCTGTCTTGGAACAATGGCATCTACAAAACCCTTTTCCAGCAAAAACTCCGCCCGCTGAAATCCTTCCGGCAGCCGCTTGCGGATGGTCTGCTCGATAACCCTCGGTCCTGCAAATCCAATCAGCGCACCCGGCTCTGCAAGGATGATGTCCCCTTCCAGCGCAAAGCTGGCGGACACCCCTCCTGTGGTCGGGTCGGTCAGTACGCTGATATACAGGTTTCCCGCCTGACTGTGGCGCAGCACAGCGCCGCTGGTCTTTGCCATCTGCATCAGTGACACGATTCCCTCCTGCATCCCGGCTCCGCCCGAAACGGTGTAGCCAATCACCGGCAGATTGTGTGCAAGGGCAAACTCGAACAGGCGGGTAATCTTTTCCCCGACCACCGAGCCCATACTGCCCATCATAAAATCGCCTTCCATGGCAAACAGACAACAGCGGTAGCCTTGATGGTACATTCCCCGCAGACGACCGCTTCGGTTTCCCGACTGAGCATCTTTGCCTTTTTGAGCTTTTGCTCATAATCGGGAAATTCCAACCGGTTGACCGATTGTAAACCACTGTCATGTTCAGCAAAGCTGCCTTCGTCTGCAACCAGTTCGATGCGCCTGCGCGCGTTCATCCGAAACAGATGTCCGCACTTCGGGCAGGTGCTGTTATTCTGATACAGTTCGCTGGAAAACAGGATGTGCCGGCACGCCGGGCAGCTGACACACAGCTCATCCGGGACTGCCGGATTCTGCTCAGAGGAATTTTTTCTTCCGTCGGTCTCCAAGTCATTTTGCGGACGCCGGAACATCATTTTCGAAAGCATCGCTGTTCTTCCTTTCTATTCTATCAAAACCGGACAGGGGACGACCCGTTTCTGGTTGCCATAAAGTCCGTATAATACTCTCCCAACTTGAACGGGCATCTCCCAGCAGGCTGACATGCAGCTGTGCATTGTGCTTGACGCCCTCGATGACCAGCTCACACAACGCCGCCTGTAACTTACGGATGGCTTCCTCTCTGGTTTTGGCATAGACAACCAGTTTCCCTGATCATCGAATCATAATAAGGCGGTATCTTGTAATCCTGATACAGTGCCGTGTCAAATCGCACCCAGGGTCCTCCCGGGATATGCAGCAGATTTACTTTTCCACAGCTCGGTCGAAAATCCTGCTCAGGGTCCTCTGCATTGATTCTGCATTCGATGGCGTGTCCTTCCGGCGGACATCCTTCTGGGAAAAATCCAAGCGTTGTCCTGCTGCAATGCGAATCTGCCACTTGACCGGTCATAGCCGGTGACCATCTCGGTCACGGTATGCTCCACCTGCAAACGGGTGTTCATCTCCATAAAGTAAAAGCTGCCGTCGCGGTCCATCAAAAATTCAATCGTTCCTGCATTGCGGTAATCGACCGCCTTTGCTGCCCGAACCGCCGCTTTTACCATACGATTTCTGGTCTTTGCATCAATCGCGCTGGAGGGGGGGATTCTTCAATCAGCTTCTGGTTTTTTCGCTGAATGGAACATTCGCGTTCCCCCAAGCAGACCACGTTGCCATAATGGTCGCACAGCACCTGCATCTCAATATGCTTTGCCGGGTAGAGGTATTTTTCCATATACACCCCGCCGTCGCCGAAGGCTGCCTGTGCCTCACCGGAAGCGCTGTAAAAGGCGTTTTCCAACTCCTCTTCCCTCTGCACCAGACGAATTCCTCGTCCGCCTCCGCCTGCTCTGGCTTTAATCAGCAGCGGGAAACCAATCTTCCTTGCCTGACGCAGCGCTTCCTGTGCATTGTCCACCGCATCGCACCCCGGAATTACCGGCACACCTGCCTGCTGCATCGTCCGACGTGCAGCATCCTTGTCCCCCTGCCTTTGCAATCGTCTGGGCATCTGGACCGATAAAGGTGATTCCACACTCCTCGCACAGCTGGGCAAAGCGGGCATTTTCAGACAGCAGCCCGTAGCCGGGATGGATTGCCTGCGCACCCGAGCAGACCGCTGCCGACAGGATGGCGGGCATATTCAGATAGCTTTCTCCCGCCGCTGCCGGACCGATGCAATAGCTTTCGTCGGCAAGGCTGACGTGCAGTGCCTCCCGGTCCGCCTCGGAAAAGACCGCTACCGTCAAAATCCCCATCTCTTTGCAGGCACGGATGATTCTTACTGCAATCTCTCCTCGGTTGGCAATTAAGATCTTTGAAAACATACTCGCTCCTTACTGCTCGATACAAGCAAAAGAAAATTCACCCGACACACACAGTTTGCCGTTTACACAGCCCTTTCCCTTTGCAAAATAGAACGGACCCTTCACCTTCACCAGCTGACATTCCATCTCCAGTGTATCGCCCGGAAGGACTTTGTTTTTAAACTTTACCTTGTCAAGGCTGGTAAAATAGGGGTAATCTTTTTTCCCTGCTGGTCCTGCGCCAGCAAAACACAGCAGGTCTGTGCCATCATTTCGCACAGCACCACCCCGGGCACCACCGGATTTCCGGGAAAATGTCCCTTCAAAAACCATTCTTCTCCGGTGACAGTGTAACTTCCCTTGCAGCGGGTGGGTCGCTGCTCTTCTCCCTCCTGCGGGCAAACCTCTGCCTGGTCCACCAGCAGCATATTGTCCCGGTGCGGCAGAAGGCGCATGATTTCTTGCTGATTCATTTTGGAATCCCTCTTTGCCTTGTTATTGGATGCGGAACAGGGTCTGCCCATATTCCACTACATCTCCGCTGGCAGCACAGACCTCTACGATCTCCCCGTCCAGCTCAGCGGTGATTTCATTCATCAGTTTCATTGCCTCGACGATGCACAGCACATCGCCCTTTTTGACCCGCGAGCCTACCTCCACAAAGGGTTTGGACTGCGGAGAAGGCGCAGAGTAAAAACGCCCACCATCGGGGAAAGCACCTTGTGTCCTTCTTGCTGTGGTTTTGGGTTTTCCTGCGGCTTTGCAACTTCCTGCGGCGGCTGTGGGCACTCTGTCTGTATTGGCTGTGTGCGCACACCGCAGCCGCTGTGCCTGCCCGTTCCATCTGGATGTTCACCGCACCCTCGGTCAGATGCAGCGAGGTCAACCCTGTCTGCTGCATCAGCAGAGCAAGCTCTTTGATTTGCTGAAGATCCATCGGTTATTCTCCTGTTCTATCATACTCGTGTAAATGCAAGACAGCCGTTGTGTCCGCCAAATCCCAGCGAATCGCTCAGCGCAATCGTCGGATGAAGCTGCACCGAGTGGTTTGGCAGGTAGTCCAAATCACAGGCAGGGTCCGGCTGTTCATAGTGGATGGTCGGCGGCAGGATGCCGGTGTACAGCGCCATGACCGAAGCGATTGCCTCGACTGCACCCGCAGCGCCCAGCATATGACCGGTCATGGATTTGGTGGAGCTAATCTTTGCCCTGCGCGCCTGCTCCTCACCCAAAGCCAGCTTGATGGCAAGCGTTTCGCTGCTATCGTTTAAGGGTGTGCTGGTTCCGTGGGCATTGATGTACAGCTGATGCTCTGCCAGATTGCTGATTCCAGCCTCCTGCAAAGCCAGCTCAAACGCCCTTGCCGCACCCTTTGCCTCCGGGTCGGGCGCTGTGATGTGGTGGGCATCGCAGGTGTTGCCATAGCCGGCAACCTCCGCATAGATGATAGCTCCGCGCGCCTTTGCGTGCTCATACTCCTCCAGCACCAGAATACCTGCGCCCTCTCCCATAACAAACCCGCTTCTGCGCGCATCAAAGGGCGAGCAGGCGCTTTCCGGGTCCTCGCAGGTGGTCAGCGCTTTGCAGTTTGCAAAGCCAGCCACACCGACCTCGTTGATGGCTGCCTCCGCTCCGCCTGCAATAATAGCATCGGCATATCCATAGCGGATGGCACGGAATGCCTCCCCGATGGCGTGGGTGGAGGTCGCACAGGCGGTGACGACCGGCAGATTCGACCCTGCGCATGAAAGCGGATGGCGATATTGCCCGAAGCGATGTTTCCAATCATCATCGGAATCAAAAACGGAGAAACGTGTCTTGGTCCGCTCTCCCAAAACTTGCTGCACTGTTCGGTGATGGTGTTGATGCCGCCGCAGCCGGAACCGACATAGACTCCCAGCCGCTCCGGCTGTATATTTTCGTTGGCGCACAGCCCTGCATCCTGCATCGCCTGGACCGCCGCTGCCATGGCATACTGCGCAAACAGGTCTGTCTTGCGCACCTGCGCGCGCTCCATGTACTGCACCGGGTCAAAATCCTCCACCTGTGCTGCTACCTTCACCTTTTTGCTCGCTGGTATCAAATCGGGTCAGCAAACCAATCCCGTTCTTTCCTGCAATCAGGTTGTTCCAAAAGCTCTGCGGTCATTTCCTACCGGAGAGATGACCCCCATGCCGGTTACTGCTACTCGTCTCATCTTCGTCCTCCTACATACTCAGCCCGCCGTCTACACACAGCACCTGTCCGGTGATATAGCCTGCGGCGTCGCTGCAAAGAAAAAGCGACTGTCTGCGCAATCTCTTCCGCGGTCCCCATCCTTCCTAATGGGACCTGTGCCACTGCCGATTCCAGTATCTTCTGCGGCATGGCTGCGGTCATGTCGGTTGCAACAAACCCGGGCGCCACTGCATTGCAGGTGATGTTCCTGCCTGCCAACTCCCGTGCGACCGATTTGGTCAAACCGATCAATCCGGCTTTTGCCGAGGCATAATTTGCCTGACCGGCATTTCCCATCACACCGGTGACCGAACTGATGTTGATGATGCGTCCGCGTCTGTTTTTGATAAACTGGCGGCAGGTATGTTTGATCATGTAAAAAGCTCCGTTCAGGTTGGTCTGCACCACCTGTTCAAAATCTTCCTCCTTCATGGAAAGCACCAGAGAATCACGCACGATCCCCGCATTATTGACCAGGACATCGATGCTGCCAAACTCCTCGATCACCTGTGCAACCGCCTGACGGCAGCTCTCGCCGCAGGCTACATCACAGCGGATGCACAGTTCCTGCCTTCCCAGCTGCCGAATCTCGTCGCAGGTCTGCTCGTCTGCCTCTTCGCTGCCCAGATACAGCACCGCAACATTGTACCCTTCCTTTGCCGGGAAAGTGCGATCGCTCTGCCGATTCCTCTGGCAGCGCCGGTGACCAGCGTATTCTTTTGATTTTGTATGCGATTTGGCATAGCTCAATTCTCCTTCTTTCCACAGGCTTCCAGCGTTTCTTCCAGGTTCTGCCGGTCCTGCACATGGCAGATGGTGACATTTTAAGGGTCTTTTGACCAACCCGCTCAGCGTTTTGCCCGGACCCACCTCAATGAAGGTATCAAAGCCGTCCTCCTGCATTTGGCGCAGCGTTTTTCCCACAACACCGGATGGTCGATCTGCTGTGACAGCAGTCGTTTGCCCTCTTCTGTATCTTCAGGGTAAGGAAGGGCTGTGCTGTTTGCATAGACCGGCATCACAGGAGCGTGCATCGAAACCGATGAGAGATGCTCCTGCATCTGCTCGGCTGCCCGGCTCATAAACGGGGAGTGGAATCCTCCGCTGACCGCAAGCTCCACCGCTTTGCCGCCCAGCGCTTTGACCTGTTCGCACAGCGCCTGTTTTTTTCCTGTTCGGAGCAGGAAACCACCAGCTGACCCGGGCAGTTATAATTGACCGGATAGACCTGCGAAAACTGTCCGCACAGCTGCTCCACCTGCTCCTGTGAGAGCTTGAGCACCGCCAGCATCCCTGCCCGGCTCTCCTCTGCGCACTGCTGCATCCACCTTGCCCGATGGCACACCAGCTCCATTCCTTGCTGTTGGTCAAACGTCTGTGCAAAGGTCAGCGCCGCTACCTCTCCCAGCGAAAAGCCTGCCACTCCCTGCGCCTCAATTCCCGCCTGCTGCAATGCCATCGCAGCAGCTAAATCGGTGCAGTAGACACAGGGCTGGGTGTTCTCTGTCTGCGCCAGCAGCTCTCCGCTGCCTTCAAAGCACTGGAGGCTGGTCTGCGGACGAATTTTGTCGGCAGTTGCAAAAACCTGTGCTGCTTCCTTGGAAATTTCACACAGCTCCTTGCCCATTCCGGTGTACTGCGCACCCTGTCCTGCAAAAAAGAAATGCTGTTTTTCCCATCCTGTTCCTCCTTAGCTGCAATAGCTCGGGCTTTTTTTTCAGCAGCTGCTCTGCCTGTGCGAACATCTCCTCGATCATCTCCTGTGCAGTCTGCTCCTGATGGACCATTGCCGCACACTGTCCTGCCATAAAGCTGCCGTTCTTTTCGTCGCCTTCCTTGGCCGCCTTTCTCAAGGCGCCTGCGCCCATCTGCTCCAGCTGTTCGTCGGTGACCTGCGGGTTATATTCCTGCTTGAACAGCTCGCGGCTGAACTGATTTTTCAGACAGCGCACCGGATGCCCCAGACGCTTTCCGGTTGCTATGGTGTCGATGTCCTTTGCCTTGAGAATCTTTGCCTTGTAGTTGGGATGGACGGTACACTCCTTTGCCACCAGAAAGCGGGTTCCGCACTGTACGCCGCACGCACCCAGCATCAGCGCAGCTGCGATACCCCCTGCCGTCTGCAATTCCTCCGGCTGCCAGCACCGGGATTTTCACCGCATCACATACCTGCGGGACCAGCGTCATTGTGGTCAGCTCCCCGATGTGTCCGCCCGATTCACCGCCCTCGGCGATGACTGCAAACGCACCGCTGCGCTCGACCATCCGCGCCATTGCGGTAGAGGCTATCACCGGGATGACCTTGATTCCGGCTTGCACCCACTGCTTCATGTACTTTCCCGGGTTACCCGCTCCGGTGACGACCACCGGGACCTTCTCCTCCACCACGACCTGCGCTACCTCATCGGCAAACGGGCTCATCAGCATCACGTTGACTCCAAATGGGCGTTCGGTCAGCTGTCGGGCTTTGTGTATCTCCTCGCGCAGCCATTTGGCGTCAGCATTCATCGCAGCGATGATGCCTAAGCCTCCGGCATTGCTGACCGCAGCCGCCAGAGAAGCATCGGCAATCCATGCCATTCCTCCCTGAAAGATGGGATATTTTAAATCTAAAAGCTCACACAGATCGGTTTTGATCATTGTACACACATTCCTTTCCAGACAGCCTATCCGCACTTTTTGAAGGTTATGCCAGCTGTTTTTCGATTACCGCAACGATGTCTGCCACCGTCTTGATGTCTTCACTCATCTCCAGCTGCACATTGAATTCATCCTCAAAGCTCATCAGCAAGTCCACGGTGTCAGGCTGTCCAGCTCCAGCTCATCAAAGGTAGAGTCTGCCTTGATTTCGCTGCTGTCACATTCCTTATATTCTGCCAAAAGTTCGATTACCTTTTCCAATACCATGTTGATTTCCTCCTCAAATAATTGTTTCATTTTTCTTATGTTCTACCAACGAAGCACACAGGCTCCGGTGGTCAATCCCGCGCCAAAGGCGCTCAAAGCAATCCAGTCGCCCGGATGCAGCAACCCTTTTGTGTTGGCTTCGTCCAAAACAATCGGGATGCTTGCTGCCGAGGTGTTGCCCAACCGCTGGATTCCGGTCAAGCAGCGCTGCGAAGGCAGCTTGAGTTTATGCAGTGCCGACTCGATGATGCGCAGATTTGCCTGATGCGGAATCAACCAATCCAGCTGCTGTGGCTGGATGCCCGCCTGAGAGCAGACCTCGGTCACATCGCTGCAAAAGGCGGACACTGCAAACTTGTAGACCTCCTTGCCGTTCATCTGCAAAAACGGCTGCTGTGGCGGCAGGGTGTCAAAGGGACTGTTGGACTGCGGCTGTGGGATACACAGCACCTGCGGGTCCCCTTTTGCCGTCAGATGGATGCTTTGCAGCGAATCGCCTTCGCCCAACAAAACAGCACCTGCGCCGTCCCCAAACAGTACACAGGTCGAACGGTCGTTCCAGTCCACCAGGCGGCTCATCGTGTCGCCTGCCAGCACCAGCACCTTCTTGACCTTCTTTCTGGCAAAATAACCGGCTGCCACATCCAGCGCATACACAAACCCGGTACACGCCGCCGAAATATCCATAGCAGGACAGCCTGCGCCCAGCTTCTGCTGAATCACACACGCCTGCGACGGGGTGATATATTCTCCCCGGATGGTCGCGCACAAAATCAGGTCCAGCTGCTGTGGCTCTACTCCTGCCCGCTCGAGCGCCTGCTTAGCTGCGACGGTCAGCAGGTCGGTCAGCGTTTCATCGCTGCACAGCGAGCGTTGGCGGATACCGGTGCGCTGACTAATCCACTCGTCACTGGTGTCCAGAAAGGTGGACAGGTCGTCGTTTGTCTTGCTCAGCGCCGGCAGCGCGCTTCCGGTTGAAAGTATCTTAAACATTTTCTGGTCCGTTTCCTCCCTTCCAAATAGCTGCTACTTCAGCTGCTCCTTTAAAAAGGCATCCAGTTTCATAACCCCTTTGTACAGTGCCTGCATCTCCGATTCGGTCATGTCGCGGATGATGCTGCGCACCATGGATTCATGGAAATAGCGGTGTGCAGAATCAATTCGCCTTCCCTGGCGAGTTAAAGAAACATACACGATTCTGCCATCCTCTTCGCCGCGGACCTTTTCCACATAGCCCTTTTTCATCAGCTTGTTGATTGCCACCGTCACTGACGGCAGGGTGATGTTGAGAACCTCCGCAAGCTCAGAGATAGTCCTGCGCCGGTCCTTTCCTTTTCCTACCGCCTCGAGCATATGGATTTCGCTGATGCTCAAATCGGTTTGATCCGAACGCTTGAGGATATTTTCCTCCACCCGCAAAATCGAACGGTAGGTATCGACGATAACCTCGTTGAGCTGTTCTTCAAACGGTTTCATTTTGAAACATCCTTTCCATCATCCAATTAAACGTAACGTTTGTTGCTTTTAATTAGATTGTCAAACTAATTATAATCAGCCTTGCAGCCGTTGTCAAGGCAAAATTTGATAAATTTTCCACAGCTGCTTTTTATGTATAAGTAAGATAAAATATACATCACAAAATTATCCTTCTCACATAAAATTCTCCAACAAAAAAAAGGCAGACGATGTCCCCAAAAGACAACGTCTGCCTTTGCAAACTCTTTCCTTTCTTAGCGGATAAAGTTTGTTTTTTTCCTTCGGCTCCCGCTCTGGAAGAGCGATTCCCTGCTCTTTTCCTGCCTGAATACAGTGCAGCAGCCATGCCATGTTGCTGCCCAATGTGCGCATAATCTGCAAGCCTTCCTTGTCCTGTACCACTTCTTCGGGTGTATTTCCGTGTACCATGTTCCAGTACTGGGAGGATACCACCGGCATACAGTTGATGGTGAAGTACTTGTTCAGCTGATCGAGCGTTGCTGTTGTTCCTGCGCGGCGGCAGCTGGCAACCGCTGCTCCCGGCTTATAGGCAAAAGCGGCGCTTCCGCTGTAAAAAGGCACGGTCCCAAAAGGAGGAAATCTGTCCGCTGGAGTTGGCGTAGTAGACAGGCGAACCAAAGATGAAGCCATCTGCCTCCTTTGCCTTCTCCACAAACTCATTCACTCCGCCCTCAAAGACACAGCGACCGGTTTTGCGGCAGGAACCACACCCGATGCATCCGGCGACCGGCTTATTTCCAATCTGGAAGATTTCTGTTTCGATTCCATTTTTTCCAAAGCACCCGCTACCTCACACAATGCCGTGTAGGTGCATCCCTTTTCGTGCGGGCTTCCATTCAACAACAGTACCTTCATGTCCATTCCTTCTTTCTTTGATTGGATTTTCAAAATATCCTGCACCCTTATTTTAGCACAAAACATTCCCGTCTGCAAAGGATGCTTTCCTGTTTATTCTATGGCAGTGCTGCTGCTTTTATGGCAAAAAAGAGAGCAGACAAAATATCTGCTCTCTTTTAATGATTAGAAGCTCATTGCAAAATTTTTGCCCAGCTCTTTGGCTGCTTCCAAATCGTCCTCGGTAGGAACAAAGGCTACCTTGAAGCCATCCTCAAAGACGTTCATCTTCAGTCCCTGAAGACGAGCCTGGATGTTGCCGACTGCCTCACCGGTCCAGCCGTAGGAGCCGAAGACCAGCGCAGGCTTTTTGCCGGAGTTGATTGCATCCACTCCAGCCAGCAGATTCCACACCGGTGGAACCGCATCGCGGTTGAGGGTCGGGCTGCCGACAGCAAACGCCTTGCAGTGGTTGATCAGCGCGTGCAGCTGAGCCATATCGTGCTCGATGATGTCATAGGTCTGGCAGTCTGCATCCGGTTTTGCCTCCAAAATACCTTCCTGAATCTTCTTTGCCAGCTTGGCGGTGTTGCCGTAAGCAGAGGTGTAGAAAACAGGAATCAGCTCAGCGCCTGCCGGCTGCTCTGCGGACCACGCCTCATAGCTTGCCAAAACCTGCTGCATTCTGCCTTCTTTGGTCAGGACCGGACCGTGGCTGGTGCAGATGTAATCCGGCTGCTGTGGCAGGGCTTTGATTTTTTCCAGACCCTTGCGTACAAAGGATGCAAATGGACCGAAGATGGCGCCGTAGTACAGCTCCAGAGCGGTATCATAAGCCTTTGGATAAGCAATGCGGGTATCAAAGGTGTATGGCTCGCAGTAGTGGCAGCCCAAAAAGTCGCAGGTGAACAGGGCGTTTGCCTCTTTGACCCAGGTGAACATCGAATCCGGCCAGTGCAGGTTCGGTGCAGACAGGAAGGTCAGGCTCAAGCCGCCCAGATCGAGAACCTCTCCGTCCTTGACCTTGTGAATATCCAAATCACAGCGGTTGGTGATATTTTTCAGATAGTTTGCACCTGCAATCGAAGCGATCAGCTGTGCGTTTGGCATCAGCTCCAGCAGCTTTGCCAACGAACCAGAGTGGTCCGGCTCGTTGTGGTTCATAACGATATAGTCAATTTCCTCAAACTTGCAGACTTCTTTGATATTTTCCAGATACTCTTCAAAAAAGCTCTCATGGCAGGTTTCGATCAGAGCGGTCTTTTCGCTGCCTCTGACCAGATAGGAGTTGTAGGAGGTACCCGAGTCGGTCTTCATCACAATATCAAACACCCTCATATTCGGGTTCATGATCCCTACCGAGTAGATTCCTTCGGTGATTTTTACTGCGGACATTGTACATCTTCCTTTCTTTTGAGCTTAAGTTGATACAACAATTAGACCAAGGCTGTATAAGAGTGTAAAGGTACAAAAATCACAAATCATCGTCTTTTTGTTTCCCTTTTTCCATCATGCTTTACTGTGGTGGAATCGGGTGCTGCTTCTGTGCCTTTTCCAGCACCTTTTTCAGATATTTTCCGGTGTAGGAGCCTTCGCACTGTGCCACCTGCTCCGGTGTTCCGGTAGCAACAATTTGACCACCTCGATCTCCTCCCTCGGGTCCAAGGTCGATGATATAGTCTGCTGTTTTGATGACATCCAGATTATGCTCGATGACCACCACCGTATTGCCGGAATCCACCAGTGTCTGAAGCACCTCGATGAGCTTGTGTACATCCGCTGCGTGCAGACCGGTGGTCGGTTCGTCCAGGATGTAAATGGTTCTGCCGGTCGCCCGCTTGGAAAGCTCGGTCGCCAGTTTGACCCGCTGCGCCTCTCCGCCCGACAGGGTGGTCGCCGGCTGTCCCAGCTTGACGTAACCCAAACCGACATCGCACAGCGTCTGAATCTTGCGTGCAATCTTCGGGATATTTTCAAAAAGACCGCCGCTTCCTCTGCGGTCATCTCCAGCACATCGCTGATGTTTTTATCCTTATATTTTACCTCCAGCGTTTCCCGATTGTAGCGTTTGCCCTTGCAGACCTCGCACGGGACATAGATGTCCGGCAAAAGTGCATCTCAATCTGCAAAATGCCGTCGCCTTCGCAGGCTTCGCACCTTCCGCCTTTTACATTGAAGGAAAATCTGCCGCTGTCATAGCCGCGCGCCTTGGCTTCGGCAGTCTGTGCAAACAGCTGTCGAATATCGGTGAATACGCCGGTGTAGGTGGCAGGGTTGGAGCGCGGCGTTCTTCCAATCGGGCTCTGGCTGATTTCAATAACCTTATCCAGCTCCTCGATGCCTACGATTTCCTTGTGCTTGCCGGGACGCGCCTTTGCCTGATTGAGTTTTGCGGCCAGCCCTTTATAGAGGATTTCATTGATAAGGGAAGATTTGCCCGAGCCGGACACGCCGGTCACCGCCGTAAAGGTCCCCAGCGGGATGCTGGCGTTGACCTTTTTTCAGGTTGTTCTGCTGCGCACCCTTGACGGTCAGCCATTTTCCGTTGCCCTCCCGTCGGGTTGCAGGCACCGGAATAAACTTTTTGCCGCTGAGATACTGACCGGTCACCGAGCGGTCGCACGCCATGATTTCCTCCAAGGTGCCTGCGCACACCACCTCGCCGCCGTGTACACCCGCTGCCCCGGTCCGATGTCCACGATATAGTCGGAAGCGTACATGGTATCCTCATCGTGTTCGACCACGATGACGGTGTTGCCCAGTCACGCAGATGGCGCAGGGTGGCAATCAGAGCTTATCGTTGTCCCGCTGATGCAGTCCAATGCTCGGCTCGTCCAGAATATATAAAACACCCATCAGCGAGCTGCCAATCTGGGTAGCCAGCCGGATACGCTGACTTTCTCCGCCCGACAGGGTAGCAGAAGCACGGGACAGGGTCAGATATTCCAGTCCTACATTGCGCAGAAATTCCAGTCGGGAGCGAATCTCTCTTGATGACCTGATGGGAAATCTGCTGCTCCTTTTCGGTCAGTTGCAGCTGATCAAAAAATCCAGCATCGCTGTTACCGACAGGCGGCACAGCTGGCTGATGTTCATGCCACCAATCAGCACCGACAAACTTTCCTTCTTTAAGCGGTCTCCATGGCACTGCGGGCAGTCCACCGCATTCATCCAGGTGGTGATTTCCTCCCGCATCCAGTTGGAGGAAGTCTCCCGAAAACGACGTTCCAGGTTGTTGGCAACCCCTTCAAACTCGGTGTAGTAGGTGGATTTGATGTCCTGGGTGTCCCGCACCATCTTGATTTTTTCTCCCTTGGTGCCGTACAGCAGGATGTCCACCACCTGCTTGGGCAGCTCTTTAATCGGTGTGTCCAGCCAAAAATGGTAGTGCTCCGATAGACTCTGGTAGTACATCTGGGCGATGCCGCCCTCTGCGTAGTACCAGCCGCTTGCCCGAATCGCACCTTCGCGGATGCTTTTATCCTTATCCGGGATGACCAAATCCGGGTCGATACTCATAAAGGTGCCTAAGCCCGTACATTTTTCACAGGCGCCGAACGGGTTGTTGAAGGAGAACATCCGGGGGGTGAGCTCCTCAATGCTGATGTCGTGTTCCGGGCAGGCGTAGTTCTGGGAGAAGAGCATCTCCTCGCCGTCGATGACGTCCACCAGCACCAGTCCGCCGGTCAGCCCGATGGCAGTTTCCAGCGAGTCGGTCAGGCGGGACTGGATGTCCTCCCGCACCACCAGTCGGTCCACTACAACCTCGATGTTGTGCTTTTTATTTTTTCCAGAGCGATCTCCTCGCTCAGCTCGTACAAATTTCCATCCACCCGCACACGGACATAGCCGGATTTTTTTGCCCGTTCAAACTCCTTTTGATGGGTTCCTTTCTTTCCGCGCACAATCGGAGCCAGAATCTGGATTTTGGTCCGCTGCGGCAGCTCCATGATTTTGTCCACCATCTGGTCCACCGTCTGCTGGCGGATTTCCCTGCCGCACACCGGACAATGCGGGATGCCGATGCGGGCGTACAGCAAGCGCAGATAGTCATAGATTTCGGTGACAGTGCCCACTGTGGAACGTGGGTTTTTAGAGGTGGTCTTCTGGTCGATGGAGATTGCCGGAGACAGACCGGTGATTTCGTCCACATCCGGTTTTTCCATCATCCCCAAAAACTGGCGGGCATAGGAAGAAAGGCTTTCCATATACCTGCGCTGTCCGTCTGCGTAGATGGTATCGAAGGCAAGGGAGGATTTTCCCGAGCCGGAAAGTCCCGTAAAAACGACCAGCTTGTCGCGTGGAACCTCCAAATCAATATTCTTGAGGTTGTGCTCCCTTGCACCATGTATAATAATTTTATCGTTCATCCTGTCCTCCTGAGGGTTTGTTGTTGACCTTGGATTATTGATTACAGCTGGCGCAGCGGTTCTGCGCTCCAATCAAACAGCTGCTCAAACGCTTCTTTTGCATCGACCGCTTCTCCTGCTTATATTGTGCTGCCGTCAGCAGGATTTGGCGGTCGGTGCCGCACAGACACGCTTCCAGCTCGCTTGTGTTCATCGGATAGACACCGGTTCGCAGCCAGTGCAGATTTTGCAGCAGATAAAGGGTGGACTTGTACATCCTTGGCAGCTCCTGCTCCAGCTGTCCGCTGTGCAGATATCGATGGCACAGCTCATGGTAGAGGTTTCCCAGATTGAGCTTGAGATAAACCCGAACATCCTCTTGGGTGTAGGGCGGCATCAGCTCCTCCAGCTTTCCGTATAGGTCCAGCGTTTCATGCAGCATCAGACAGCTTTCCAAAGGGTTCCAGCCTGCCAGTTCCTTTCTGCCACAGATAAAGCCGCAGCTTTTCTCCTTTGTCCCAGCCGGCACAGGATGTCCCTGTACTGCTGCAAATGAGGGATGCTCAGCTCCTCCAGCACAACCACTGCGTCGATGTCGCTGTTTTCGGTCGCCTCCCCACGTCGGCAGCTTCCCCTGCAATCCCACATAGAGCAGCTGTTCTCCAAACTGTTGGCGCAGCAGCTGCACCAGATGCTCCATATATTTCTGTACTTCTTTTGGTTCCATCCTGTTCCCCTCCCTGTCTGCTTTTGTTTTTTAACGTTTTTTCTTCCCTTGTTCCCGCTGTTTTCCTGCGCATCCTTCATAATTTTCAGATTGGGATTGGCAGTGTACTGTTCTTTCAGCTTTTTGATTTTATCGCGCAGGTAAGCTGCGTGTTCAAACTCAAAATCTGTGCGGCATTTTTCATCTCTGCCGTCAGCTTTTCGATGGTCGCACGCAGCTCGGTCTGGCTCATCCGCTTTTTGCCCTTGCCCATCTTTTCGGTGTGCTCACGGGTAGAAATTTCCAAAATCTCCCGCACATCCTTTTTGATGGTCTGTGGAACGATCCCATGCTCCTCGTTATATTTTAACTGCACCTCTCGGCGGCGGTAGGTTTCGCTGATGGCGCGCTCCATCGAATCGGTGACCGAATCGGCGTACATGATGACCTTGCCGTTGGCATTTCTTGCCGCTCGTCCGATGGTCTGCACCAGCGAAGTTTCGCTGCGCAAAAAGCCTTCCTTGTCTGCATCTAGGATTGCCACCAGCGAAACCTCCGGGATGTCCAAGCCCTCTCGCAGCAGGTTGATGCCCACCAGTACGTCAAATTCTCCAAGGCGCAGGTCACGGATGATCTCCATTCGCTCGATGGTATCAATGTCGTGGTGCATATACCGCACCCGAACGCCCATGTTTTCAAAATAGCCGGTCAAATCTTCTGCCATCTTTTTTGGTCAGGGTGGTCACCAGCACCCGCTCTCCTTTTCGGTGCGGGCGTTGATTTCAGAAAGCAGGTCGTCGATCTGTCCATCCACCGGGCGCACGTCGATCTCCGGGTCGACCAGACCGGTCGGTCGGATGACCTGCTCGACCATGCGGGCGCTCTTTTCCTTTTCAAAGGCGCCGGGCGTTGCACTGACAAAAAATGACCTGATTGAGCTTTCCGTAAAATTCATCGAAGGTCAGCGGGCGGTTATCAAAGGCGGACGGCAGGCGGAAGCCGTAATCCACCAGATTTTTTGCGCGCCTGGTCGCCGCCGTACATTCCTCTCACCTGCGGCAGGGTGACGTGCGACTCGTCCACAAACAGCAGAAAACCCTCCGGGAAGTAATCGAGCAGGGTATACGGGCAGCTGCCCGGCGCACGACCGGAAAGGACGCGGGAGTAGTTTTCGATGCCGGTGCAGAAGCCGATTTCGGTCAGCATCTCCATATCATAGTTGGTGCGCTCCATGATGCGCTGCGCCTCAATCAGCTTGTCGTTGGCTTTAAAGTAAGCCACCGCTGCTCCATCTCCTCGCGGATTTCTCCAAGCGCCTGCTGCATCTTCTCCCTCGGTACGATATAGTGGGACGCAGGGTAGATGGCAACGTGCGAAACCACATTTTGACCTCTCCGGTGACGGTGTTGATTTCGGAGATGCGGTCCACCTCATCCCCAAAAATTCTACCCGCACAGCGGTATCTCCCGAATAGGAGGGAAAATTTCCACCACATCGCCGCGCACGCGGAATTTGTTTCGGATAAAGTTGATGTCGTTGCGCTCATATTGCAGCTCGACCAGCTTTTTGGTCAGTTCGTCCCGCTCCTTGCGCATCCCGGTCCGCAGGGAGATGACCATGTTGCGGTAGTCGATTGGGTCACCCAGCGAATAGATACAGGACACGCTGGCGACGATGATGACGTCCCGCCGCTCGGACAAAGCGGAGGTTGCCGAATGGCGCAGCTTTTCGATTTCGTCATTGATGGCGCTGTCCTTTTCGATGTAGGTGTCGGTGTTGGCGATATAGGCTTCCGGCTGGTAATAGTCGTAGTAGGACACAAAATATTCCACCGCATTGTTCGGGAAAAATGCCTTAAACTCCGAGCATAGCTGTGCTGCCAGCGTCTTGTTGTGTGCCAGCACCAGCGTCGGGCGATTGACCTTCTGGATGATGTTTGCCATGGTGAAGGTTTTGCCTGAACCGGTCACTCCCAGCAGGGGTTTGCTCCTTATCTCCGTGCAGCACACCTTCTGCCAGCCGTTCGATCGCCTGCGGCTGGTCACCGGTCGGCTGATAGTCGCTGACCAGTTCAAATTTTTCTGTCTGCTCCATTTTTCTGCCTCCTTTTTTGTCGATTTCCTCTCTTGATTTTAGCACTATGCAAACCGCAAGTCAATTTGTTTTCCGTTAAAAGCGCAAGTTTTGTTGCTGCACCCTGTTCTTTCTCCATAAACGATTCGGCAGACCTCCTGCTCAGGAGGTCTGCCGAATGTGCAAAATGTGATTTTTTCGAAGGTGTCTGCTCACTACTCTCTCCAGTAGTTGTAACCACGGCTGCTGCGTTTGTAGCGGTAGTATTCTCCATAGTAGTTATCCAGATAGATAACTTCGGTTTCATAGCCGTCCTTGGAGATGGTCAAACGGTCGTCACGGTAACGGTTGCGGTCAACATCAAAGGTGTTGCTGCCGCGGTCGGTGGTACCGATTTCGCTGCCGTTCCAAAGAACGGTAGCACCGGAAACATCGCAATCAAAGCTGATGCGGTCACCGCGGTCTACGATACCGGAAACGCCCAGGTCGCTGCGGTAGCCGTAGCTGCGACCATTTCTGTAGTAGGTGCCGGAAGAACGAGGTCCGTAGTTGAAGCTGTCGATTTCTGTTCCTTCCTCATACTTCTTGATGTGGTGGCTCAACAGACCCTTGACACAGTTCTCGTTTTTGCGTAGACGGTTTCCACTTCGCTGTCAGCATTGGCAGTCAGCTTTGCCGCACCCGAGGTCAGGTATGCCTTGGTGATCTCGCCGTCCACCACGATTCTTGCATCACCGTTGGAGAACAGAGTTTTAACATCTGCATCCTCATCCAGATAGATGCTGCATTCTTTATCGAGCGTTTTGCTGACCCGCAGCTGATCAATGTCACCTGTCACTGTTACCTGCTTCTGTTCGCCCAGGCTGACCTTCTTGCTGCCGTCCTCCTTGTCTAGGAAGGAAACCGCGATGCCGCCTGCCGCACTCTGTCCCAGAAGAATCTCGTCCTCCTCCAGCTGATAGGTAACAGTGTTTTCGCTGCCGGAAAGGGTCAGCTTGTTGTTTTGCAGCGAGATGCTGTACCCATTCTCTGCTGCGCTTGCGCCCACACCCATGGACAGGACCATTGTTGCTGTCATCAGCATTGCCAGCGTTTTTTTCATTTTCGTTCTCCTCCTTTTGGTCTTTGCAGGATATTTTTCCGTCTGCAAAGATACTTGACTTATACCCTAAAGCTTAAAAAGCCTATGGTCCTTCATTGAATAAAATTCCTTATCGGTTATAACGAAATGGTCCAGCAGGTTTACTCCAATTTCCTGTAAAAAATCCTGCGCCTTGCGGGTCATCACGATGTCCTCCCTTGAGGGATGCACCAGACCGCTGGGATGGTTGTGCGCCAAAATGATGTCATGGACGTTGCGGTTGACACACAGTTGTGCGATCTGCCGCAGGGTGGTGGAGATACTGTCCGATACACCGCTTTCCAGCTGCTCGCAGTGGCGCACCGCCTTTCCCGCATCCAGACAGACCAGCAAAAGTGCCTCGGTTTCTCTGCCTTGCAGCAGAGAGCAGAGGTATTCTCCCGCCTTCAAGGAGGAATTGAGCACCACCTTCTGGCGGGCAGTTTGCTGCTGGGTGCAGCGACAGCGCATTGCCTGGGTCACCTTGAGCAGCCTTGCGACATTTTCTCCCACCCCTTCGACCTGCATCAGCTCCCGCGCGGGCGCTTCCAGTACCGCAGGCAGACTGCCGAACCGCTCGATCAGCCGATGGGCAATGGGATTGGTGTCCTTCTGCGGCACCCCATAAAAACAACAGCAGCTCCAGCAGCGTGTGATCCTCAAAGCCTCTTTCTCCCACTGCATCAAAACGCTTTTTCAGGCGGTCACGATGCCCTGCGTGCAGATTCGTCTTTTTTACCTGCCGGGGCAGACTGTGTATTTTCTTTATGCTCTGTAATGGTTTTTCCCTCCTGCCCTTTGGCTGTGTTGCAAAATTTTCATGGTATGTTATAATCATATCACCCAAACCCTTCAAAACCGCCGATCACAGAAAGAGGTCTATTCCTTTATGAAATCCTTCATTATCAATTCCAACGACGCCGGACAACGGGTCAGCAAATTTATAGAAAAAACAGTGCCCGCTCTGCCGCAGGGACTGCTGTACAAATCTTTTTCGTCTTAAACGCATCAAGCTGAACAAAAGCGCTGTCAGCCGCAGGACCGCCTTTCGCAGGGCGACTTGGTGGAACTTTACATCAACGATGAATTTTTCGGGGAAGGTCGTCAGGACCTGGTCTTTTTAAAGGTACCCGACCGCATCCAGGTGGTCTATGAGGACCAGAACATCCTGCTGGTGGACAAAAAGCCCGGACTGGTCGTCCACGAGGATGACGACAACACGCCGGACACCCTCATCAACCGTATCCTGCACTATCTGTACAACAAAGGGAATATCAGCCGGATGCCGAGCAGAGCTTTGTGCCTGCTTTGTGCAATCGCATCGACCGCAACACCGGCGGCATCGTCATCGCTGCCAAAATGCGCAGGCGCTGCGCATCCTCAACCAGAAGGTGAAGGACCGCGAGCTGACCAAGCTCTACCTGTGCCCTGGTTCACGGCGTGATGCAGCCCAAAAGCGGGACCCTACGCGACTTTCTGCTCAAGGACAGCCAGCGCAACCAGGTGCGTGTCTTTAAAAATCAGGTGCCCGGCAGCAAGACCATCATCACCAGCTACCGCACCTTGCGCACCGACGGAAAAACCAGCCTGCTGGAGGTGGACCTCAAGACCGGACGCACCCACCAAATTCGTGCGCACATGGCATTTATGGACATCCGTTGGTCGGCGACACCAAATACGGTACCAACGCCCAGAACAAAGGGCAACGGCTACCACCATCAGGCGCTGTACGCCTACAAGCTCCGGTTCTGTTTTTCCACCGATGCCGGTATCCTCTCCTACCTGGATGGCAAAAATTTCAGGTGGAGCAGGTGGATTTTGCCCAGCCGCTCCTCTCAAAAGAAGGTTCATGTTCTACTCTTATAAGATAACGTTTTTTATCTCAAAATGCAATAGATTTTTTGAAACTTAGTCAGCCATGATAGAAACAGTTTTGATTTTCTGTCAATTTGACAAATTTTTCTCTATAAGATGAGCACAAAGGTCCCCGCCGTAATCAGCAGACCGCCCAGCAGCGTTTGCCAGGTAATCTTTTCCTTCAAGATAACAAACGCCAATATCATACTGATGACCACGCTGGACTTATCAATCGGCACCACCTTGCTGGCATCTCCCAGCTGGAGCGCACGGTAGTAAAACAGCAGGACAGTCCGGTCGCGATTCCTGAAAGAATCAAAAAAATCCAGGAGCGCGCGCCGATATTCGGCAGCTGCTTGTTGACTCCTGTCATAAAAAACGATTCCCCATGCCATCACCAGCACCACCACCGTCCGAATCGCGGTGGCAAGATTGGAATCGATGCCGCTGATGCCAAGCTTTGCCAGAATGGAGGTCAGCGCGGCAAAAACCGCCGACAGCAGCGCGTAGCCTACCCACAAAAAGAATTGGATGTTGTGTTCATTTTTCTCTCCTTTTGACAAATCCATTTACACCGCCTTTTCTGCTTAGAAGGAAGGGCGGTTTTTTTATATCCACCTTGTTTACACAAGGTTAGACAGCACGAACAAAATCCAGATATGCGCCGGATAAAACCAATAAAAGAACCTTCCTCCGCCCTTTCCGCGCTGCCCGTTGTAGCACAGCATCACCGGAAGAGAGCCAATCATCATCCACTGGTACATACGGAAAAAGAGGAAGCCTGGGTCATGGAGGCTGACTGCCATCATCATCGAAACACCCAGCTGCATCGCACAGTACAGGCAGTAGCCCACCGACATCCTTTTGGGACTTTTTGCGCAAAAAGTAGAGCAGCAGTCCCAGCACCACCACATCCAGCTTGCCCTCGCAAAAGGCAAGGTTCGGGAAAAATCCGTTGAGCAGCCCCGGCAGATAGCGGTCCAGCGGCTGCACTGCATTTGACAGCAGGATGACCGCCACCTGCACCAGAAAAATCCTGCCAGCGCTGTTTTCGGTCCGGTCAGTCGGTCACGGCGCGGATGCTCCTCATCAAAGCTCTCGCACAGCCAAACAATCGCTGCAATCACCACCATGGTGGAGAGGATATTGTTGTTTAAGCGGACCGGCGCCTTTGGAAAAATATGTACCAGCACAAAGTTTCCCAATCCCATTGCAGCGGACCCAAGCCACAGCCGGCGGATATATCGCGGACGGCTGCTGGTTTTTCCAGCCCTTGCGCCAGACAGAACAAAAACAGCGGCGCCGACATCCTGCCCAGCCACCGAAACCACAGCGGAACGCTCTGTGGAAAAAATTCTCCCAGATGGTCCACCAGCATCAGCACCAGTGCCAGCCACTTGATTGCGGTCGTACTCATCCATTCACCTCTTTTTCACATCAAAAAAGCTGCTTTTTGACAAAGCAGCTTTTTGTTTCAGATCAGTTTTCCTTTGGCATCTGCTGTTTGATTTGCTGGTCGCATTGCGCAGCGCCTGACGGGTGTCGCGCACATTTTTTCAGCGAGCTGCTCAAATTTTCCTCTGTTTCCTTGAGGATGGAATCGGAGAATTCGTGGGAAGCGCGGCGGATCTCCTTAGCAGCCATCTGCGCCTGTGCGATGATGTCCGCTGCCTTTTCCTGCGCCTGCTTCACAATCTCCTCCTGTGCAATCAGCATCCTTGCGCGTTCCTCTGCCTTGCGCAGTGCGCTTTCCGCCTGCCGTTCCGCACTTTCGATGATGTCGTTGCGGTCTGCCACAATCATCTTTGCCTGCTTGATTTCCCCGGCAGATTCAAGCGGATGTCCTCAATGCACTCCTTCACCTTCTGGGCATCCACCACACAGCGACCGCCGGAAAATGGGAGGCTCCACGCTTCCTCCAGCATATCATCGATCATATTCAGGATTTCATCAATGTTCATCTTTGGTTCCTCCTTATTATTGTGCATCCGCCTGGGTCAGCCGCTGCACAATGCGGTCATGCACCTGCTCAGGAACAAACATACGGATATTCCCTCCCAGTGAAGCAATCTGCTTGATAACACTGGAGCTGAGATACTGGTTTTCTGCACTGGTGGTAAAAAATACCGTTTCCACCCCGCTGTAAAGCTCCTTGTTGATCAGCGCCTGCTGGAATTCATATTCAAAGTCGGATACTGCACGCAGTCCTTTGACGATGGCACAGGCACCTACCTTTTTTCACATAGTCGACCAGCAGACCGCTGAAGCAGTCCACCTCAATCGAATCGATGCCCTCCACTGAAGCTTTAATCAGCTCCACCCGCTCCTCTAACGAGAAGCATGGGTTTTGGCTGCATTGATGACCACCAGCACAATCACCTTGTCAAACAGTGTCTGCGCACGGCGGATGATGTCCATGTGCCCTTTGGTGATTGGGTCAAAGCTGCCGGGCACCACCGCAATCCTTTCCTGTCGTTCCATCCTTATTCTTCCTCCTGACCCTCTTTGCGGCGATAGGCTGTAATCTTTGCTTTGCCGTAAAAATAGGTCTTGGCAATCTCATAGTCGCCTGCCGACTCGGGCAGCTGCTCGTTGCGCTCGGTTTCACACAGAATGATTCCCTGCGGAGCCATCTGTCCGACAACCATCGGCAGCACTGCGTCGATAATCTTCTGCTGGTACGGTGGGTCGAGGAAGACGATGTCGAACCGGGTGGTCGTACTCTTTAAGAAGGAAGCGGCATCCATCTGGGCAATCTTTGCCTGGTCGGACAGCTTGCAGTGCTTAAGGTTTGCGCGGACCGTTTCAACCGCTTTAGAAGCGGCATCCACAAAGACCGCGTGCTTGGCTCCGCGGCTGAGCGCCTCGATGCCCATTTGACCGGAGCCTGCAAACAGGTCCAAAAGGTGCAGCCCTCCACATAATTCTGAATAATATTGAACACTGCCTGCTTTGTCATATCCGAAGAAGGTCTGGTGTCCATTCCTGCGGAGCAACAAGTGTCCTTCCTCTTGCAAGACCGGTGGTAACTCTCATATTGATTTCCTTTCTATTCTATGAACAGAATCGTTCGTTTGGATTCCCTTTTATTATCTTCATTTTTCCCTCATTTGTCAATGCCATCCCGACATTTTACACCTTGTTCGTTATTGTCCGTCGTTCTCATGCAGATAACGATAGAGGTTAAGGGCAGTCAGGTGGGTCATACCCGGCGTTTCCTCCAGCTGCTCCACAGTGGCAGCCTCCATTGCCTTGAGGGTGCGAAAGCGCAGGAAGAGGTTCTTTGCCCGTTTTTCCCCGATTCCCTCCACCGAGCGCAGCACCGACTCCATCGCGCGGCTGGCGTGCTTGGAGCAGGAATAGCCGATGGAAAAGCGGTGGACCTCGTCCTGTATACTGGTCAGCAGGTCAAAGGCGGCGCGGAAGGAGGAAACCGAAAGCTCTCCATCCTCAGTAGCAATGGTCCGGGTGCGGTGGCGGTCGTCCTTTGCCATACCGAAAATCGGGATGTCAAAGCCCATCTGGCGCACCAGCGGCTTGACCGCTGCCACATGACCTCTGCCGCCGTCCGGGAGGATGAGGTCGGGCAATCTGCCAAAGCCGACACCCTCCTGCTTGTGCTGCTCATACCGCTCCAGACGGCGGGTGAGCACCTCCCGCATGGAAGCGTAGTCGTCCGGCTTGCCCACCACCGAACGGACCGAAAACTTGCGGTAGGCGCCCTTGAGCGGTCTGCCGCCCTCAAAGACCACCATGCCTGCCACGATGGTTTCGCTTCCGATGTTGGAAATATCATACGCTTCGATGTAGTTTGGCACCTGATGAAGCCCAAGCAGCCTTGCCAGCTCGTCCAGCGCCGAAATCTCCCGGCTGGTCCGTCGGGTCTGCTCGGCAATCTGTTGGCTGGCGTTTTCCTTTTGCCATCTGAAGCAGCTTCATCTGGTCGCCCTTCTGCGGCAGCAGCAGCTGCACGCTGCGCTGTGCCTTTTGACAGAGATATTCCTCCAGCTCCTGCTGGCAGCTGGGCGGTCCGTCCAGAACGACCGCCTTGGGCACCTGCTGCTTCATGTCATAGTAGCGCAGCACAAACTGGGTCCGCAGCTCCTGCATCATCGGTTCGACCGCCTTCTCCTTGCTGTCTGTGAGCGAAGCGTTCTGTGCAAACTCGCTCAATTCATCGAGCATGAAGTATTCCTTGTCCACCAGGCGGTAATCCCGAAACTGCAAAACCACCGCACAGCATTTGACCGACGACTGCACCAGAGCGATGACGTCCTCCTCCTCATAGCGAATGGACACCACCTTCTGATTTTCTGCAAGACCCTGAATGGCACGGATGCGGTCGCGGTAACGGGCAGCCTTTTCATACTGCATCGCTTGTGCCGCCTGCATCATCTTCTGGGTCAGAATCTTCTGGATGTTGGCGCTTGAGCCTTTTAAGAAGCTGACCGCTTCTTCCAATGCCTCCGCATACTCCTGTGGGCTGATTTTGCCGCTGCACGGCGCCATGCACTGCTTGATGTGATAATTTAAGCACGGGCGCTGCTTTCCAATCTCCTGTGGGAAATTCCGGTTGCAGGTCGGCAGCAAAACACCTTGTTCACCTCGTCCACCGTCTGCTTGACCACATAACCGGAGATATAAGGTCCCAGATAGCGCGCACCGTCCTTCTGCGGCTGGTGGCAGGCAGTAATCTTTCCATACTCGCCGCCGCCCACCCGAATGTAGTGGTAGCCCTTATCATCTTTGAGCAGGATATTATACTTGGGAGTGTGCTGTTTGATAAAGCTGCATTCCAGCACCAGCGCTTCAAATTCACTGGAGGTAACGATGTATTCAAAGTCCCATACATTTTCCACCATGCGATAAACCTTCGGCGTATGTTTTTCCACGCTGCGAAAATAGCTGCTGACCCGATTTTTCAGCGCCTTTGCCTTGCCGATATAAATGATCTGCCCTTTTTTGTCCTTCATGATGTAGATTCCCGGCTGCAAGGGCAATTTTTTACCTTTTCTCTCAGATATTCCAGTCTTGGATTGTCCAATCGTTTGTCCTCCTGCCATGCGATGAGTATGAAAAAGGTGTACCGACCCTTTTAAAAGCGGCCGATACACCTGTACAGGTTTATATGCGACTGATCCGTAGCCGAAGTTTTCGGCGGCTGACTGTGATTATTCAGCGAAACCGGACTCTACCAGTTCTACCAGACTCTCAACAGCTTCCTTCTCATCTGCGCCATCAGCGATGATGCGGATGGTTGTACCACCGACGATACCAAAAGGAAAGCACGCCCAGAAGGCTCTTGGCGTTGACTCTGCGATCTTCCTTCTCTACCCAAACAGAAGCTTTGAACTCATTTGCTTTCTGGATAAAGAATGTTGCCGGACGAGCATGAAGACCAACCTGGTTTTGTACCACTACTTTTTTACAAACATTTCAGTTACTCCCCTATTCTAAGATGTTTAAAATATGCTCAATTTCAGATGCACAAAAACAGGAGGGAAACGCTTTCTCTCCGATTTTTTGTGCCGACTGATTCTTGACACAAATTTATTATATCACAAAGCTTTTTTTTCGTCAACGCATATTTTGATATTCTTTTCCATCCCTCTGTGATTTTCTGCTACTTTTCTATATGCGCGGTGGAAAAAGAGTGGGTCTTTGGCGCAATTCACTACAAAGTTTTCAACATAGCTGTCATTCTCTACATTTTTATCCACCGTCTTTTTACCATTGCACCAACGGTCCAAGACTTCTTCTCCTATAACAGTTTATGCTGCTGACAAACAAACGGCTGCTATTCATCCTCTTCTTCCAGCAGCTGTCTGGCAAAGGCAAGCTCCTTTTTATCCAGCTTTCTTCTTCGATGGCACGCCACAGCAGGTCGGGACGTTTTTTGCTGTTTCCAAATCGACTGCTCCTGCTGCCATTTGAGGATGTTGGCATGGTGTCCGCTCGACAGCACCGCCGGCACCTCCATCCCATGCCACACCGCCGGGCGGGTGTACTGCGGATATTCCAACAGACCGCTGTAATGGCTCTCCTCGGTAAAACAGACCTCCTCGGACAGCACGCCGGGGCATAATCTTCCCACCGCATCGGCGACCAC
>VOFE01000421.1_pt1 | contig 61613 bp, 69 predicted proteins | sample 5384071 | NCBI WGS metagenome assembly VOFE01 (sample SAMN12384724, study PRJNA508395) | human gut metagenome | isolation source: healthy gut D | host: Homo sapiens
TCTATATCTACACGGCTGTCCACGCCATACAGCTTTTTGATAAATTCTGCCGTCAGAAGTTCCCTGGGAGTACCGATACCTGCTACTTTTCCCCCCGCTGATGGCAATGAGGCGGTCACAGTACATGGCAGCGATGTTCAGGTCATGAACGGCAGCTATGACTGTCACACCCAAACCTTTCACGATATCCATGATTTCAAGCTGGTACTTGATATCCAGATGGTTTGTCGGTTCGTCAAGAACAAGGCATTCTGTCTGCTGTGTGAGCGCTCTGGCAAGTATGACACGCTGCTGTTCCCCTCCGGAAAGAGTGGAAAAATTTCTTTCGCCGAATTCTTCCAGTCCTACGACACGCAAAGCGTCCCGCGCAATTTTATAGTCTTCCGCATTGTCCCGCTCCATCATTTTCTTATGGGGTGAGCGTCCCATGAGGACCACGTCCAAGACGGAGAAATCAAAATTTAAAAATTGTGCTGCGCCACGACGGCCAGTTTCAGCGCTGATTCACGATAAGAAAATTCATCTAATTTTTTTCCATTGAAATAAATTTTTCCCGTTGTCGGTTTCTGCACGCGGTAGACGCATTTCAGGAAGGTACTCTTCCCGCTGCCGTTCGGCCCGATAATGCCTAAAAATTCTTTTGGCCGCAATTCCAGGTCAATCCCCTGGAGTATCTGTCTGCCGCCGGCAAAAAACCGGACTGCTTCCGCAAGTATTTCCATCAGTCATTCCCTCCGAATCCATAGGTTCGTTTAATCATGAGATAAATAAAGCACGGCGCGCCGATCATGGAAATCAGGATGCCGATGGGCAGTTCCGTATGGGGGATGATGATACGGCAGAAACCGTCGCATATGACAAGAAATATAGCCCCTACAAGGGCGCTGGCAGGAATGAGTTTCTTGTGGTCAGGTCCCAGGAACATACGCATGACGTGGGGAATAATAAGTCCGACGAAACCGATCATCCCCGCCGCGTAAACGGCGAATCCCACAATGAGGGAGCTGATGAGAAGATACCACTGGCGGTAAAGGTGGAGATCCGTCCCCATCGTGATTGCCGTTTCATCGCCGAGGAGCATAAGGTTCAGCACACGGCTCTGTGTCCAGAAAAAAAGGACGGACACAATGATTACTGGCGCGATGACGGCAAGTTCGTTCCATTTCGCCCCCGCCAGACTTCCCATCAGCCAGTAAGCAATGCTCTGCATGCCTTCCTTATTATTGGCAAAGTACACGATGAAGCTGGAAAAAGCGCTGCATACCGCCGAGAGTGCCATGCCTGCCAGGAGGAGTTTCATGGAATTTGACCGCCCCCCAAGGTTGGATATGAAGAGGACTGCCAGTGACAGAACAAAAGCGCCGATAAAAGCGGCAGTTTAACCGTGCCGATGCTGAGCCCCCAAAAGAGCGCTGCCGCGAGGAGGAAAGCAAGCGCAATAAGAATCATGGTAAACCCCAGTGTTTTTAAAAATTTCATTTATTGCTCCTTATATAAATCGGGATACAAACCTTTTCCTATATATCGTATCGTATGCCATCAAGAGTCCTTATCCCCGATGAGTAGACAGAATACAGGGGCAGCGGATAAACCCGTTTCTCACGAATACAACGTACATCCCAGAGCGCTTGTTCATGATAGAGCATATCCAGATTCTGCTTTGGATGATCATAATCCCCTTCGATAAGGATGACGAATATGGCATCCGGATCCATTTCTATGATTTGTTCCTTGCTGATTTGCTGCTGTCCGGATGCAAGCAGTTCGCCGTTCAATCTTCTGAGGCTGTAAGAGTTGCCTGCCCGGCGGCGCGGGAGATTTCATCTTTCATTTCTTTGACAAGGCTTTCCGCTTTTTTCTTCCCTGTCAAATATTTTTCCCATATTTAGAATATCGTCATACTCATTTTCAATGGTGCGGTTCCTGTTTGCCGGATCGGAGTTTTGGGAAATATAGGTATGCACGCCACGTTCATTCAAAATTCCGTACTGCGGAGAACCTTGTCGTAAAGGTGGAACTCCAGCCTGCAATGAAGTCAGGCCTCATCATCATGATTGTTTCCGGATCAAGGTTTTCCAGGCTTTTATAAGGAATCGCTTCATAACCTGCCTGATACTCCTCACGGATATACTTCCTGTCAGGGACGCCCATTCCCGCAATGATACGATCCTCTACACCAAGAGCTAGCAGTGTTTCTATGGAGTTCTGCCAGACCGCCGCCACTCTCTTTGGCGGAGAATAGAACACCTGCCGCTCCTTCTCCCCATGAGAGTTCAGTATCTCCACAGCAAGAGGATATTTTTCCCTGTTCCATTCTATTTTCGCTTCTCCGTCGATACGGGGCATTGTTTTCCCATTTTCTTTCACAACCGGCGCGCAGCCTGAAAGAAAAATCAAACCCGCCGCTATAATCGGCAGCCACTTTCCTATAGTTTTCCCCAACATGTATCAGAATCCTTTTTAATTTCAATTTTAATTTTAAAAAATATTTTATCCTCGCTAATTATATCATAATATAAGCCGTGATATATTATATTCATTCTCCAATAAATAAAACGGTACGCAAAAAAGAATCTCACTCTGTTTCCAAAGCGAGATTCTTTTCATATTTATGCTATGCACTGATTAAGCAGATTATTTTGTAATCTTGGCAACAACACCTGCGCCTACGGTTCTCCCGCCTTCACGGATTGCGAAACGCTGACCTTCTTCCATGGCAATCGGGGTGATGAGTTTTACACTCATTTCAATGTTGTCCCCAGGCATGCACATTTCTACTCCTTCCGGCAGGTTGATGTCGCCTGTTACGTCTGTCGTTCTGAAGAAGAACTGCGGACGGTATCCGTTGAAGAACGGCGTGTGGCGGCCGCCTTCGTCTTTGGTCAGGACGTATACCTGCGCCGTGAATTCTGTATGCGGGTGTACGGTTCCCGGTTTTGCCAGTACTTGTCCTCTTTCGATGTCCGTACGGTCGATCCCGCGGAGCAGGGCTCCGATGTTGTCCCCTGCCATGGCCTGGTCAAGGGTCTTTCTGAACATTTCTACGCCGGTGATTACGGTCTGGGTCGGTTCGTCCTGCAGTCCTACGATTTCTGCAGCGTCCCCTACTTTGACGGTGCCGCGTTCTACTCTGCCTGTCGCTACGGTGCCGCGTCCGGTGATGGTGAATACGTCTTCTACAGGCATCAGGAACGGTTTGTCGGTGTCACGCTGCGGTGTCGGTACGTATTCATCTACGGCTTTCATCAGGTCACGGATTTTCTGTTCGTCTTCCGCGTTCCCGTTCAGCGCTCCCAGTGCGGATCCTACGATGATCGGCACTTCATCGCCGGGGAAGTCATAGGAGGACAGCAGGTCGCGGATTTCCATCTCTACGAGGTCGATCAGTTCCGGATCATCTACCTGGTCTGCTTTGTTCAGGAATACGACGATGGCCGGTACGCCTACCTGTTTGGCAAGAAGGATGTGTTCACGGGTCTGGGGCATCGGGCCGTCTGCCGCGGATACGACCAGGATTGCGCCGTCCATCTGTGCCGCGCCGGTGATCATGTTCTTTACATAGTCAGCGTGCCCGGGGCAGTCTACGTGCCTCGTCACTGGATTCACGGGTTATTTCTTCACCGGTCTTCGGGTCTGTCCCTTTAACAGCGGGAACGTCGGTCGGTGCCGGCAGGTAATCCAATACCGCATCCAAAAGCATCTGGATGCCTTTGTTCTTGTATGCGGAACCGCAGAATACGGGGAACAGGTCACAGTTAAGAGTCTGCCTGCGGATAGAAGCTTTAACTTCTCAATACTCGGTTCAACGCCTTCAAGGTATTTTTCCATCAGGGCGTCGTCGCCTTCTGCAGCCTTTTCAATGATTTTGTCACGGTATTCTTCCACAAGGTCTTTCATATCTTCCGGAACCTCACGTACTTCGTACTGTGTGCCGTCGTCGGAAAGGTAGACCTCAGCCTTTCTTTCGAGAAGATCGATAATACCTGTGAAAGTATCCTGTTTACCGATCGGCAGCTGCATAGCCAGCGCATTGGCATGAAGACGGTCTTCCATGGTCTTTACCGCATGCAGGAAATCTGCGCCGACCGTATCCATCTTGTTGATGAACGCGATACGCGGTACATGGTAATGGTCAGCCTGTCTCCAAACGGTTTCAGACTGGGTCTGCACACCGTCTTTCGCACTGAATACAGCGACAGATCCGTCAAGTACGCGGAGGGAACGTTCTACTTCTACTGTGAAATCTACGTGCCCGGGGGTATCGATGATATTGACACGATATCCTTTCCAATGGCAGGTCGTAGCAGCGGAAGTGATCGTGATGCCGCGTTCCTGCTCCTGCTCCATCCAGTCCATGGTGGCGCGCCGTCATGAACTTCGCCGATCTTATGGTTTACGCCGGTATAAAACAGGATACGTTCCGTGGTGGTTGTTTTGCCGGCATCAATATGAGCCATGATGCCGATATTTCTTGTTTTTTCAAGCGGATATTCTCTGCCCACGATATTTGCTCCTTATCAATTACCAGCGATAATGGGCAAAAGCCTTATTGGCTTCAGCCATTTTATGTGTATCTTCTTTCTTCTTTACTGCTGCGCCCGTATTGTTGAAAGCATCCATCAGTTCTCCTGCCAGACGTTCCTCCATGGTACGTTCGCTGCGCAGACGGGAATAGTTGACCATCCAGCGGATACCGAGGGTCAGACGGCGTTCTGCGCGAACTTCAACCGGCACCTGGTAGTTGGCACCGCCGACACGACGGGCACGTACTTCCAATACCGGCATTACATTATTGAGAGCCTGTTCGAAAATTTCGATCGGTTCTTTGTCTAATTTGCTGCGGCAAATATCAAGGGCTCCATATACGATAGATTCTGCAACGCCCTTTTTGCCGTCAAGCATAACTTTATTGATGAAACGTGTAACTGTCTTATTTCCATACACTGGATCCGGCAGTACGTCACGCTTCGGAACAGCACCTTTTCTCGGCATTGTTAATTTCCTCCTTATAATCGTTTGTTAATCACATTAAATGGCAGAGATTACTTCTTTGCTTTTTTCACGTTTGGCTCCGTACTTGAACGGGCCTGCTGACGGCCAGATACACCTACTGTATCAAGCGCGCCGCGGATGATGTGATAACGAACACCTGGAAGATCCTTAACACGGCCGCCTCTGATGAGGACGACGCTATGTTCCTGCAGGTTATGGCCTTCGCCCGGAATATAAGCGGAAACTTCGATTCCGTTGGTCAGGCGCACACGGGCTACTTTACGAAGAGCGGAATTCGGCTTCTTCGGTGTAGCTGTGTAAACTCTTGTGCAGACACCGCGTTTCTGCGGGGACTGTTTCAGAGCCGGTGTCTTCGCTTTGGTTGCCAAAACTTCACGACCTTTGCGAACGAGCTGATTAATTGTCGGCAATGGGGCACCTCCTTTCCATAAAGGGATATTTATAATTGATCTGCCGAGATATTATCTCTTGGAAAACGGATCCGTCCTCTGACAGGATTGCCTTTCTCCGCAGATGTTACCGGGATGCAAGTACGGCGGCGGATGCGGCTTTTACCTTGATACCGCAGGCTCTGCCGATTTCTTTTTCGTGAAATCATCTGTCACGGAAATTCCCGCTTTCGCGCAGACATTGCGAAGGGGCAGTGAAATACGGTCATCACAGTCAGACGCGATGAAAACATGGCCCGCCTCGCCTCTGTCAATGGCCCGCTCTGTTTCTTTCAGCCCCACTACGAAAGCGGATGCCTTTAATTCATCTAATGTCATGAACTTACCTCTCCTGTTGCTTTCAAATTTCACGCAACATTGGAATTATATCATCACGATTATGCAGTGTCAACAAAATAACGGTGCATTTCTCCTGTATTCATGCCGAACTCTTTTACAACGGTCTCGGGCGTATCATTTACGTGTTTATCCCTTTTTATCCGGAAAAGAGTAATAGAAACCGTCCCTCCCGATTTTTCTCCACGTCTTACGTATTTAAATAAATGTAAAAAATTTAAAAAAAACAGAGAAGACCACATCAAAATTTATTATCGATATTTTTTATATACGCATATAAATTGCTTTGCAAGATATTCGTATTCTTTCCGTATCCGCTGCAAGTTGCAAAGTTTATCTCACTCCAGTAGGATAGAAAGAAAGCATTTCAATGATAAAGAAAGGATTTTATATGGAAAAAGGAAAAAACGTAGCAGTCTACTGCGGTTCGCGTTACGGAATCAATCCTGCCCACACAGCCTTTGCCGGAATGGCAGGAGAGCTTTTGGCAAAAAATGGTTATACCATGATTTACGGAGGAGGAAGTGTGGGCCTCATGGGTATCGCTGCAGATGCCGCCTTGGCAGCCGGCGGAAAAGTCGTAGGAATCATCCCCGAAGTATTCATTGCCGCTGAACAGGCACACCGCCTCATTACGGAACTCATCGAGGTGCCTGATCTGATGGCAAGAAAACGGAAAATGATTGAAGCCGGCGATGCTTTCCTTATCCTTCCCGGAGGATTCGGGACACTGGAAGAATTTGCAGACACCGCTGTCCATTACCATATTTACACGGAAGAAACAAATCGTCCGCCCATTATCATCGCGAATATTGAAGGAATTTATGATCCTCTCCGCGCGCTTTTTGAAAACTGGAAATCTGCAGAATTTATCACTGCCGATGAATGGGAAAACATCCATTTCATCAGCTCCATCAAAGAGCTTCTTCCTCTTCTTCCCTGAAAAGGAAAATCCTTACGCCTGTCTTGCGGCAGGCATTTTTATTTGTCCGGATTTCGGTGTCCACAGGAATTTCCAAACATTCCCTCTCATTTTGTTTTCATTCTGTACATCTTTCTGTTCCAAAGACTTGCCTTTCATTTTATACGCCTGCTTCTTTTTACTATTATTTATATTTTCTCAGACAATACCTTGTAAAAACGGATAATAGCGTTCTATATACCCTTCCGCTCTGTTATAATTAAGTTAACCGGTTTCGCATATGCGAATCTATCATAAGTTATTGTCACGCGTTTCCCGTCTCTGCCATTCCCGCAGGGAGCGCCGGAATTTATAAACATACGGCGGAAATTGTATTATGACCTGTTCCCGCCCATTCCTTTACTTCTTTTCGCAACTTCGGGATTCTTTGGGAGGCTATTTATGAAACCTGTTCTCCATGTAGGTATCGATATCGGCTCCACTACTGTCAAAGTAGCCGCCCTATCTCCATACCTCAAGCTGGTTTTCGGGCGATATGCACGGCATATGTCGGATATCCGGCACGCTACGGAGGCACTGCTTTCCGAACTTCAGCAGACATTCCCCGGATACCGCATCACACCCTCTGTCTCCGGAAGCGGCGGCATGGGGCTGTCCCAACTGATGGGACTTCCTTTCTGCCAGGAAATTCTGGCGGAAACAAAAGCCATCCGCACATTCCATCCCGAAACGGATATCATCATCGAGCTCGGCGGAGAAGATGAAAAATCACATATCTCCGCGGCAGTGTAGATCAGCGGATGAACGGCGCCTGTGCCGGCGGCACGGGTGCTTTTATTGACCGCATGGCATCCCTGCTTTCAGTCGATGCGGCAGGTTTGGGCGCACTTGCAAAAAATTTCCGACGGATCTACCCCATCGCCTCCCGCTGCGGCGTCTTTGCTAAAACAGATATCCAGACCCTTTTAAATGAAGGTGCCGCCCACGAAGATATCGCCGCTTCCGTTTTCCAGTCCGTGGTCAACCAGACGATTTCCGGTCTCGCCTGCGGGCGGCCTATCCGCGGGAAAGTCGCTTTTCTCGGCGGGCCCTGACTTTCATTCCCGCCCTCCGTGACCGTTTCCAAGAGACCCTGTCCATCGCAGATGAAGATATGATCATCCCTGAACACGGTGAACTATATGTCGCCATCGGCGCCGCTGTTTCTGCCATGCACGACCGTCCGCTGGACCTGGAGCGCTGGCTTTCCGATGTACGAAAGAAAACCGATGTGGATCTGGGATCATCTAAAACCATGGATCCCCTTTTTGCTAATGAAGAGGAGTACCGCCGCTTCACGGAGCGCCACGCCCGTTTCCATGCGCCGAGGGGAAATATCGCGGACGCGAAGGGACCCTGCTGGCTCGGCATAGATGCCGGTTCCACAACGATCAAAGCCATTCTTCTTGACGAAGACAACCGCATTCTTTATGAATATTACGCGGGAAACAAGGGCACCCCTCTGGACAGCACCAAAAAGATTCTTCGTGACTTATATGATAAACTTCCCCCCGCTGCTTATATCTGCGGTGCCGGCGTCACCGGCTATGGAGAGGAACTCATCCGTCAAGCTATCCGGGCGGATACAGGAGAAGTAGAAACCATGGCGCACTACCGCGGCGCCCGCCACTTCCTTCCGGATGTCACCACCATTTTGGATATCGGCGGGCAGGATATGAAATGCTGCCGCATCAAGGATGGCGCTGTTGATGAAATTCTGCTGAATGAAGCCTGTTCGTCCGGCTGCGGATCTTTCCTCGATACATTCGCACAATCATTGGGGATGGACATCAGGGAATTTTCAAAACTGGCTCTTACCGCCGGCCACCCTGCCGATCTTGGCTCCCGCTGTACGGTATTCATGAATTCCCGTGTACGGGAAGCACAGAAAAACGGCGTTTCTATCGCCGACATTTCCGCCGGACTTTCCTACTCCGTCATCAAAAACGCGCTGTACAAGGTCATCCGTCTCCGCGATGCTTCCGAATTGGGTAAAAAAATCGTAGTGCAGGGCGGCACTTTTTATAATGACGCCGTTCTCCGCGCGCTGGAAAAACTTCTTGGCTGCACAGTCGTCCGCCCTGACGTGGCAGGACTCATGGGCGCTTACGGAATTGCTCTCATCACAAGGGACCGCTGCCCTGCCGGCCACGCCACGACCCTTATCGCACCGGATGGCCTTGCCTCCCTTTCTTTTTCAAAAGAGGCGAAACGCTGCCCCGGCTGTGGCAATCACTACATGGTCACGATCATCCGCTTCCATGATGGCCGGTCATTTGTCACGGGCAACCGCTGCGAAAGAGGCGCCTCCATCATGCTCACCGGAAAGACAGCGCCCCATTCCTCCCTGCCCAATATATACCGCTGGAAATATGACAAAATTTTCAACCGGAAGAGCCTGTCCCCCAAGGAAGCCGCAAGAGGAACCGTGGGTATCCCCAGGACGATGAATATGTACGAGGATTTCCCTTATTGGCATGCTTTTTTCACCGGTCTCGGCTACCGTGTCATCACTTCTTCCGGACAGATCCGCGGCATCCCCACCGAAGCCATGAAACCATCCCTTCCTACTCCGAATGCTTCCCCGTCAAATTGTCCCATGCCCACATCTATGACCTGGCCGGGAGAAAACCGGATTTCATCTGGTACCCCTGCGTCGACAAAGGCCCCGATGAAGGCGGAGCCAACTCCTTCCACTGCCCCATGGTCACATCCTACCCGGAAACCATCCAGGCCAATATGGATGAAATCTTCACGAAATACGGCACCCGCTTTCTCCATCCCTTCCTGCCGCTCCATCATCCTGCAAAACTGCATAAAATATTGAAACGGATTTTCAGACCCTTCAAAATATCCGGCAGTGAAATTGCCGCCGCCCAGCGTAAAGCAGAAGCCGCGAGAGAAGAATACAAGATGCAGCTGTATCTGGAAACGCAACGTATCCTGCAGGAAATCGAAGAGAAGAAACTTATCGGGATTGTGCTGGCCGGCCGTCCCTACCATGCAGACCCTGCGATCAACCACAGCATCCCCGATCTGATCAACCAGCTGGGAATGGCCGTCCTTTCCGAAGACGGCATTGCCATGATGCAGGACAGCAAGTTTCCCCCTCTCCGCGTACTGAACCAATGGACCTGGCACAGCCGTCTCTACCGCTCCGCCGACTATGTCACCCGCCATGCCGATCTGGAACTGGTGGAACTCAATTCCTTCGGCTGCGGCCTCGATGCGGTTGTCACCGACCAGGTGCAGGAGATCATGTCTAAAAGAAACCGGCTCTACACCTCCCTGAAAATCGATCAAAGCCTGAACCTCGGTGCGATCCGCATCCGCCTGCGCTCGCTCAAGGCCGCCATCGGAGAACGGATGCAGGAAAAAAGATCTGTGGCGCCCATCCTGTATCCGAAAGCGGAATTTACCCCTGAAATGCGGGGCACATTCACTATTCTGGCGCCGGAAATGTCCCCCATCCACTTTCCGCTTATCCGTGACGCTGTCCGTTCCGCAGGGTATAATGTAGAAGTGCTTCCGCCGGTCAGGGCGGATATCGACACCGGACTCTCTTTTGTAAATAATGACGCCTGCTATCCGGCCATCATCACCATCGGTTCCCTGATGCGCGCCCTGCTTTCCGGAACATATGACCTAAGCAGGACAGCCGTCATACTCTCCCAGACGGGCGGCGCGTGCAGGGCATCCAACTATATCGGCTTTCTCCATAAAGCACTGGATGACGCCGGACTTTCCCGGATCCCCGTCATTTCCCTCAACACCCGGAATCTGGAGCCGCAAAGCGGATTCAGGCTCACCTTTACGCTGATCCGCCGCCTCATCAAAGCCGCTATTTATGGAGACGCCCTCCAGCAATGCCTTTACCGGACACGGCCTTATGAAAAATCCCCGGGCAGCGCGGAAACGCTCTACCGGAAATGGCAGGATATCTGCTGTAAATCACTGATAAAAGGATGCTCCTTCCATCGCTTTGCACAAAACATTTCCCATCTTGTCAAAGACTTTGACCGCCTCCCGTTAAATAAAATGGAACGGCGGCCCCGGATCGGCATCGTGGGAGAAATATACGTCAAATTCAGCCCCATCGCTTCCAATGATATCGTCCGCTCCATCGAAGCCAACGGCGGTGAAGCGGAAACAAGCGGCATGCTGGATTTCTTCCTCTATGGGCTTTTAGACAGCCATTTTCAATGGAAGCACCTGGACGGCACATTCAGCGACAACTTGAAAGATACCTTTGGCCGCTATCTTTTGGAATGGTACCGCCGCCCTCTGGAAAAAGCAGTCAAAATTTCCAAACGTTTCCACGAGATTACCAATATCACGCGGCTGGCCAAACGAGCCGCCCGGTTCCTCTCTCTCGGCAACCGCGCCGGCGAAGGATGGTTCCTCACCGCTGACATGACGGATCTTCTCCATCATGGATGCCGCGGCATCATCTGCCTCCAGCCCTTCGGCTGCCTGCCGAACCACATCACGGGAGAAGGCATGATCCACAAGCTCCATATGGCTTATCCGGAAGCCGTATTCCTTCCGCTGGACTGCGACGCCAGCGCCAGCGAAGCCAATCAGGAAAACCGGCTGAAACTGATGATGAACTCCCTTACAGAAAAAGAAACTCATGAGAAAACTCTTCCCTTTATCAGAAATACAATCAGCGCCAGGAAAGGAAAAGTATTATGACTCAAAAAAAACTCACCGGCAAAGGTGAGCAGATGAAAGAAAAGATGGTCGCCATAACCGCCCGCATCCTCCGTGAAAAAGGATTCAAGGCAGCCACCGTGCGGACCATCGCGAAAGAAGCAAATGTGAATATCGCCGCTGTGCGTTACTACTTCGGTTCCAAAGAAGAACTCATCGGCGCCGCTTTAGAGTATATGATGAGCGCCTTGGAAAATGTCGTTTCCGTTCTTGATGATTCCCGGCTTTCGCCGACAGAACGGATGAAAAAGTACATCCTCGGATACTTTGCCCTCGCCCATAAGCACCCCGCTCTCTTCCGCTCCATCTCCAGCCCATCCAGCACTGACGCGCGGGAAACCTATTTCATTTATCTGAATCTTCTCCACGACCAGAGCTGGGAGAAAGTCATCGAAAATATGGCGGCCATCACAGGATATACGGACCGCCGCGATCTGGAACTGAAATGTATGCAGATTTTCTCTGCTGTGGAATTCCCTATCATTTTGGAAAGCAACAGTAAAAATTCTTTTATTACCCGCTATACCGATGCAGCCACACTGGAACGGTATGTGGACATTCTCCTGGACAATGCTTCCCGTCCGCAGGAAAAAAATAACGAATACCTGAAAGAAATCCTGCACGGCGCCAAATAATTTTTCATAAAATCCGGCTGCACTTCGTGCAGCATCTTTTCTATTCTATCGTTTGTTTATAATTGATTTACCGCAGGGAAAAGGAATTCATATACGAAAGGAGCAGCTGCTATGAAAGCCACCGTCCTCGTGGACAATATCGGAGAAGGTCCTCTGGCAGGCGAATGGGGCCTGTCAATCTATATTGAGTATGAAAATAAAAAGATTTTACTTGATACCGGTGCATCGGCTTTTTTACGGAAAACGCAAAAGCCATGGATATCCCGCTGGAAAATATAGACTTCGGCATTCTTTCCCATGCGCACTATGACCACGCCAACGGCATGGAATATTTCTTTAAAAGAAACAGGCATGCCAAATTTTATCTGCAGAAATCATGCGCAGAAAACTGCTACGCCTATGAGGAAGGCCATTTTCGATACATCGGCATCCCCAAAGATCTTCTTACCGCCTATCAGGACAGACTGATTTATGCAGACGGCGATGCCGCCCTGTGTGACGGCGTATATGTAGTCGCCCATAAGCGGAAGAACCGGGAAAAAATCGGTGAGCGGGAGCAGATGTATCAGAAGAAAAACGGTGACTTCCTTCCCGATAACTTTGACCATGAGCAAAGTCTTGTCCTTGAGACGGAAAAAGGACTCGTCATCTTCAGTTCCTGTTCCCACGCCGGCGCGGCGGACATCATCCGGGAAGTTTCAGAAACCTTCCCCGGAAAAAAGGTTTTCTCCCTGATCGGCGGCTTCCACCTGTTCAACAAAACTGATGAAGAAATCCTCAGGCTGGCAGAGCAAATCAGAGAAACAGGCATAGAATCCGTCTATACAGGCCACTGCACAGGTGACCGCGCTTTCGCCCTCCTGAAAGGAAAACTGGGATCCATGGCGGAACAGCTCAAAGTGGGGCTCTCCATAGAATTTTAAAAAAGAAAAACCGATGTGTACTTATTTCCTTCGTACGCATCGGTTTTTATCTTGCCTTCCTGCGCCACAGCACCGGTGCAGTGAGCCCTGTACTGCCGGGCACATGCGTCCTCTTCACTGCGAACTTTTTCAGCGGCAGCTTCAGACGTGCCATCATTTCTTTTATTGTCACTGCCTCCGTCTTTTCTACTGCTTTCCGCACGATCATTTCGCAGGCGCGTGCATCATCCAGCGCCTGATGGTGATTGAAATCATAGCCAAGACTGCCGGCTACGGTATCCAATTTATGATTCGGCAGTTCTTTCCAAAGCATTCTGGAAACCGCCACCGTATCTCCATACAGGAAATGAATATCCGGCAAATCATATACATCCAGCACTGACGCAAGGACGCCCATATCGAAGCGGGCATTGTGGGCGAAAACGATACTTCCTTCCAGCCGCTCTGCCACCTCTTTCCAAAACGCCGGAAAAGCCGGTTCCTTTTCCACGTCATCAGGATAAATTCCATTCACCCGCATACAGATGGGATCGAAATTCATGCGGTACGGTCTGATCAGACGATACCATTCTTCCGTAATTTCATTGCCGTCGCTCACGGAAATACCGAGCGAGCAGGCGCTCCCCGGCCCCCAGTAAGCCGTTTCAAAATCGATAGCAGCGTATTTCATAATTCTTCACGGAATATCTCGAATTTAAATTTCCGTAGTAAATTCCGTCTCCTTTCCTTCCAGCCAGCCCACTTCCACCGCCCTGTCAAAAGCGGATTTCATGCGTCGCGCCAGTTCATTTCTTGCAGCCGCCACTTTTCTGCGGTTCCCTTTCATTCCTGTGATGAGGACAAGAATATTTTCCGTATCTTCCGTAACCGCCCCTGCTTCTTCATCACGGCAGAGCCAGCCGGCCGTGCAGACTTTATCTCCCAAATTGACGGAAAATGTACGGCCCGCTTCCCGTATTTCCAAAGGAGTCTTCCTGTTTCCCATATCATAAGCATGGATTTCTACATGAAATTTCAGCATGCCGCCTCGAATGATATCCATAATCGGATTGACCGGCGGCAGCGCGTCGGAGCCCGCCAGCTCATCAAGGGTCGCTTTCTTCGGCTGCAAAGGATCTCCGGATCTTCGGGCACGCCCTCCGCAGCAGAAACACCGAGAAGTTTTCTGTACTCGGCAAATACTTTTTCTACAGCCGTCCTGCCTTCTTTAACACCGGCAGCAGAAAGAATCTCCCTGTAATCTTCCAGTTCCTTTTCCGCCAGGGCGGGATCCATTTTCAGCAGCAAATTGGCTTCCGTGCAGCAGCGGCGGCGAAAAGCTTCTGCTTCCATATTTGCTGCCGCGTTATCTGCCGCGCGGACAGCGACGATTCCGATACAAAGCCCGGGGATCCGGTCAAATAAGGATGGCGCAACTCTTATTTTCATTAGAATATCCTCTCTTTCTTTATGAATTCCAGTGTATTACAAAAAGCTGAATTGACAAATATAGTATTCCGCAGGCAGCGCCCCGGAAATATTTCTCCCATGAAAGAAATCTTACTTCCGGAAGACACTCTTTCCACAGAGCTCCTTTCCTTTTTAAAGACAGCCATTATTCTTTCTCTATATAATATAAAGGTACTATTATTCACCCGTTCAGTTCTTTAAAATATTTTTATAGTAATTTAATGTCCAATAATGGTTGAAATCTTTTACAAGACGTATTACTATATATTTAATATCTTTTTTAATTATTATTGTATATTTTTACTTCATAATTATTCATTTGAGGCTGTTCTATGGAAAACAAAAAAGAAAATGCTGTGGAACGGCTGCTGAAAAGCTACCGGCGTTTTTATAATATTACGCGTTTTGACGGAGGCATCTCACCGCCATTGGAGGAAGGCCGGAATCTCAGAGAAGCGGTAAAGCTCTCTCCTTTCCGGGAAGATGAAAGAAACGGTCTTGCCGCTGTCTGCGAATATTATGAAAAAACAGGCCAGCACTTATTTCTCAAATCCAATGAAATCTGGTCCGCCAATCAGGAAGAGTTCATATTTCTTTTCACCGCCGATCATCTGACTGCGGATCTTTTTGAAAGGTGCCGCGATTACGCTTATAATGCCGGCATGGAAATGGCCCATATCGGTTCGGGCCATATGTACACCTATGTCTCACCTGTCTTTATCTGCGGCAAGGTGGACGATGCGGCACGGAAAGCGGTAGAAAACTGCCGCATCTATAAAACATTCCGCTTTTCACTCCATGGCTGGCTGGAATTTCACACAGGCTGCCTGGATATGGAAAAGCGTTCGCTCTATTTTAATAAAAGCGGACGATGCATGGAAAAGAATCTAAAAAATATTTTTCAGGAGTTAATTACAAAGGGGGAGTAGCATGAACACGCTTGTACTTTTGCTGATCAGTATCGCCGTTCTGTTCTGCGGCTACGTTTTCTACGGCGGCTGGGTCGCCAGACAGTGGGGAGTAAACGAAGGAAATCATCCTACGCCCGCCCACACCATGGAAGACGGCGTGGATTACGTTCCTGCCAAAGCACCCATCCTCATGGGCCATCATTTCTCATCCATTGCCGGTGCGGGACCCATCACGGGGCCGATCGGCGCGGCCATGTTCGGCTGGCTGCCGGTCACCCTCTGGGTACTGATTGGCGGCATCTTCTTCGGCGGTGTCCATGATTTCGGCGCGCTTTTTGCCTCTATCCGCCATCAGGGCAAATCCATCGGTGAAATCATTTCCCTGAATATGTCAAAAAGGGCAAAACAGCTTTTCATCATCTTCTCATACCTCACACTGATCCTTGTAGTGGCCGCTTTTGCCGCTATCGTGGCTTCCACCTTCGGCGCGACTTATAAGGACGGCGTTCTCGACATGGCGGCCAGCGCGACAAAAGCATCTGTCGCCATGGTTTCCATCATGTTTATCCTCATCGCTATCGTTTTCGGTTTTGCCGTATACCGCCGCCACACGCCGATGGTCATTTCTTCCATCCTCGGCGTCGGGGCGATCGTTCTGTGCATGGCCGTCGGCATGAATTTCCATCCGTTCTATTTCTCCATGAATACATGGATGATCCTTGTCGGCATTTATATCACCATCGCTTCGGTCACCCCTGTCTGGATCCTTCTCCAGCCTCGTGACTACCTCAGTTCGTTCCTTCTCTACGCAATGCTCATCGTCGCCGTCATCGGCATCGTCGGCGCTCATCCGACCATTGATGAAAAGGTCTTCCCCGCTTTTGCGGGCTTCACCATCAACAACGCAAACGGAACGCAGTTCCTCTTCCCGATTTTGTTCACTACCGTTGCATGCGGTGCTATTTCCGGCTTCCATTCCCTTGTTTCTTCAGGGACAACATCCAAACAGCTTGATAAAGAATCGGATGCAAAGCCTATCGCTTACGGCGGTATGCTCCTGGAATGCGTACTCGCCATCATCACTCTCTGCGCAATCGGCTATGCCCGTGTCACAGGCCATACCAACGGCGCGACAGACATCTTTGCCGGCGGGATCGCTGCTATGGTCGCCGCCATTCCGGGATTTGAAGGACTGGAAAACATTATGTATACCCTTCTTGTCCTCACCTACTCCGCTTTCTGCCTGACTTCTCTTGATACCGCCACCAGGCTGGCACGCTTCATGTTCCAGGAATTCTGGCTCGAACCGGGCGAAAATCCGAAAGATGTCAAGGACGGGTTCCGCAAACTCATGGTGAATCCGTATTTTGCGACCATCATCACCGTTATCCTCGGCATTTCCCTCGGCATGGGCGGATTTGCCAAGATCTGGGGACTCTTCGGCGCGGCTAACCAGCTTCTTGCCGCCATCGGCCTCCTTGCTGTTGCCGCATGGCTCGGCAACGCAGGAAAGAACAATAAAATGTTCCTCTTCCCCATGAGTTTCATGCTCCTCGTCACCATCTGCTCTCTTTCCCTTATCGTGAAAAACCAGATTGGCATCATCATGGCAGGCGCCGCCGGCTGGGGGCCCTACGCACAGGTCATCATTGGTTCGCTCCTCGTCATCCTCGCCCTGATTCTTGCCGCGGAAGGCTACCGGACCATCGCCCATCCGAGAAAAGAAACGGAAATAAACCATTGAATTTAATCAAAAAGGGTACCTGTGGTTTCAGACATCAGGTACTCCTTTTTGCTGCCAAGATGTTTTCAGCCGGCGAAGGCCGGATTCCGGTTTTTGGAAATCAACAATGCCTTCTTGAAAAAAGGCTTGCCTCATCACGGGTGCAGATCCTTCACATTCGCTTCCAGATGACGCCTTGCTGTCCGCCGTCATTCTGAACAGAGGCAAGAATGCCTTGTGGGAAACTTGGTAAACGAGACAGTGACACGGAGTGAAGAATCTATTACGCTGATGACATCTTACCGATTTCCTCACCATAACAGCAGATCCTTCACATCCGTTCAGGATGACGTTTTACCGTTCCCTATCATTAAACGCAGTGGCAAAAATGGGAAACGGGACGGTAAGATAGAGTAAAAAATCTATTACGCTGATGACGCCTTGCCGTCCGCCGTCATTCTGAACAGAGGCAAGAATGGGACTTACAAGGATAAAACGTGTTATGTTCTATCACCCAAAACTGCACACAGCAAAAAGTGCTTTCGCCCATCGCCCTGCGGCGGTAAGGGAAAGCGCTTTTTTGATGGAATTTCTATTTTTCCGGCACTCAAAAAGCGTATGTCCTTTTTTCAGACATACGCCTCTGAGGTTTCATGTTACATAACCTTGCGGGAAACATCCTCACCCGAGAGATTTGCCCAGGCGCCCGCTTTCATTTCATTCACCATGCCGTTCATCAGGTTATATTCCCCTTCCATGCGGAGAAGATCTTCCATCTTTCTCGTCCGCAGGAGCCTGGAATAAATGCGTCCCGCCTCGGAGTAGAGCATGATGGCCGGATGTACGGAATCATCATTGGTGTAATCAATGCCGTTTTCCTTCATGTAGCCGGCAAGATCGTCAATCAGTCTTTCATACACGCCCAAGAGCTGTTCCATTTTCATAACTGCATCATACATGGTATTCATGGCCTTTCTCCTTTCTGTATCTTTCGATACACTTCTGTTCCTTTGTAATTGACCGGTCACGAAGGATTATTTTCTTCCTTCTGTTTTGATTATAGAGCGGATATCTTTAAATATCTACTATTTTTTGCAAGTTATTCCTATCTGTTATATGTTGCTTGTTTTTCCTCTGATTTATTCCGTTTTTGAGTAAACTTTTGGGGAAACGGGAATAATTACACCACACTCTTTTTGAACATTTTCTTTTCATTGCACCGGGAAAAAATAAATTTCTTTTCAGGAATAAAATATTCCAGCGACCATAATTCGCCATGTCCCACTTCTACGCACAGATGATGCGGGCCCGCTTCATATTCCTTAAAACGTTTTCCGCGGATATGCCGTGCCCAATGGGCATTTACCTCGATATTATGCTCCCCCGGTGATAGATAGACCGCCTGCACGCCGACACAGTAAAGGAAAGCTTCTGCCCTGAGCCCGTCAATGCGGCAGATTTCAGTGCTGCTGGAATAGTTCGGATTGCCTGCATGCCGTTTGTGCAGAAGCACAATGGAGGAATGTGTATTTGCCGAAGAAAGACGGCTCATCTTTTTCTTCTGCATTTCAAAAACCACGTAGAGAATGAGCACCGATACGATAAGTCCCAGAGCCCGCCAGTAATAAATCGCCGAACTTTCTCCGATATATTCCATCACACCACCTCTTTCCATTTCTTTTATTCTACTTTTATTCCATATAATAATAAAATTCTTTTCATTTATATGAAATATTCCTTTAAGAAATATGTTTCCTGCCGATTACTTTTTCTTACAGACGGCAAGGACGGATCCGCGCAAAAAAAGACACTCCCTTTCAGAGAGCGTCCTTTCCCCTGCTGTGAATTATTTCAGGGCCTGCCTCAACATCCATCTGTTCTTGCTGAAGCTTGCGATGTAGTCGTCCATCAGGGCAGAGATGAAATAATTCTTTTCTTCTTCTGCCGCTTCCTTGACCACAATGACTTCTTTAAGAAGATATTCAAAGTCTGCCAATACCCGGGTATATGCTTCTTCCGATGTCACTTCCTCGTTTTCGGCCTCATGGATGCCTGTCTTTGCAAGGAACCCTTTCAGTGTCGATTCCGGTCTGAGCTTCTGCTGGAGCATGGCTTCCGCTACGGCATCGACCGCTTCCGCAATTTCATCATAGAAACTTTCCAGTTTCGCATGGTCATCAAAGAAATGACTTCCTTTCAGGTACCAGTGAAAACTCTGCAGCTTATGGTACTCCACCACCAAATCTGATAATAATGCATTTAATTTCTTTTCCATTTGTAGTTCCTCCTTATATATTACAATGACTACTTTTTTTGAAACATTCTGTTTCTATATTCATATTTATCAATGTTTCTGGTATAATAATAGTATAGTTTTTACCCTTTGAATATAAATATATTCCACATTTTTATAAATATCGTACATTCCCTTTAGAAACTATTCTCACACTTTGTAAAAATTGCAACTGGAGGTTTCTTATGATCGGTCCGGACAGAATAAAAAGCGCCGCTGCGGTCATCCCTTCCGCAAAAGGAACTTTGCCGCCGATCCAAATCACCACAAGTACCATATCTTCCCAGGCCCATCTGCAGATGATTTCCCACTGGCATGATGAACTGGAATTTATTTACATACTGGACGGAAAAATGGATTTCCATATCGAGGAAAAGATCCTCACCGCTTCCCGCGGAGATTTCCTTGCCATCCACGCTTCCGCCATGCACCGAAGCGCGCCGCACAATGGAGAAGACTGCCGCTTCATACGGGCGCTTATCCACCCTTCCCTCCTGACAGAAAATCAGTCCGTCAGAAACAGGCTTCTGTCTCCTCTTCTGGGAAATACGTCCCGCCGCTGTTTCCTTGTTCCCTCCGCCTCTCCTGACGCGCCGCGGCTGGGAGCGCTGCTGCAGGAAATCAATCGGACCAATGAAAAGCACCTCCCCGGATTCGAGCTGGAAAGCATCGGCCTTTTACACATTCTCCTCGCCCGTCTTTACGCCCTTTTCCCTCCCGAAAAGCAGACGCAGGAAGAGATGCCCGGTACAGATATAAGCGCGCAGCGCCGGATGGTCGCCTATATTTCCCACCACTATCCTGAAAAAATCTCTTTAGCCGGTATTGCCGCGGCGGGGAGCGTATCCAGAAGCAAATGCTGCCAGCTTTTCAAGAAATATATGCAGCAGTCCCCCATAGATTTCCTCAACCGGTACCGTTTGGAGATCAGCCGCAACCTCCTGGACTCCACGGAAAATTCCATTTTGGAAATCGCAAACGCCTGCGGCTTCTCCAGCCAAAGCTACTATACGAAAATGTTCTCCGAGAAATTCAACTACACGCCGACACAATACCGCAGCCGCCTGTCTTAAAGCCGCCTACACAAAAAGACCTCCATAAGTTAAACTTCACGTCTGACTTATAGAGATCCTCATAAACAGCCTGAGGCTTTCGCATCCGTTCCTATTCAGTGATTTCCAGCTGGGTGGGGACGGATTTTTCCGTGGCGTCGATAGCAACGGCGACAGCAGCGTCACCGGTGATATTCAGCGTAGTACGGAACATATCCAGAACACGGTCGATGCCTGCCACGAGAGCCAATCCTTCCAATGGAAGCCCAACAGACTGGAGCACCATGGCAAGCATGATCAGACCCGCGCCGGGGACGCCTGCTGTACCAATAGAGGCAAGCGTACCGGTAAGAACGATCATCATCATCTGATCCATTGACAGGTGAATACCGAATACATTGGCGATGAAAAGGGAACATACCCCCATGTAGAGAGCGGTGCCGTCCATATTGATGGTAGCACCGAGAGGCAGGACGAAAGACACGATGTCCCGTTTTACTCCCAGCTTTTCTTCCGTGTTCTTCATATTCACCGGAAGCGTGCCCGCGGAAGAACAGGTAGTGAACGCAATAACCATGGCTTCTGCCATGCCGCGGAAAAACCGGACAGGACTCATATGTCCCACGACCGCCGCCACAGAGGAATACACGCAGACCGCGTGGATCGTGCAGCCGACAGCCATAGCAATAATCACGGAGAGCAGCGGCAGAAGAACCTTCGGACCATTCTGCACGACGACAGGTAAAAGAAGGCAGAAAACACCGATAGGCGCCAGGCGCATAATCATGGCGATGATTTTATAGCAGACCTCCGCCCCCGCATCAAAAAGATTGATCAGCAGCTTGGAACGGCTTCCGCCGACGGAAATAATTCCTGCCCCAAGAAAAAGAGAAAATATAATGACAGGAAGGATATCCGCTTTCGCCATGGAAGCAATCGGATTTGTCGGAATCATATTGACAAATACCTGCATGATCGTGGGCGCTTCCTTTACTTTCGGGGCGGCTTCGCCGGGAAGAGCCATACCGATACCGGGCTGGATAACACTTGCCACTGCAAAGCCGATAACGATAGCAATCGCCGTAGTCACCATATAGAAGCCCACGGTTTTCATCCCGATGCGCCCCAGTTTCTTCAAATCCCCCATAGATGTCATGCCCACGACGAGAGAACAAAGAACGACAGGAACGATCATCATTTTGATAAGATTAATGAACATGGTGCCGACAGGCGCGACCCATGTCTTAACCGGGCCGATCGCGCCGTCCCCAAGGACAAGCCCCACAACGACGGAAAGCACCAATGACGCGAAAATCTGAACGGATAAATTCAACTTCACTCCTCCTATGCTGCAATAGATTTTTTACATTATACACCACGTCCCCTGCAGGTACAACAGAATCCGGTGTTTCCTTTCCGTACCCCACTATTCAAAACAGAGGCAAAAATACTTTGAAAACAGCTATATGAGACACGAAGTGAAGAATCTATTACTCCGATGACGTCTTACCGTCTTCCTCACCACGGCAGCAGATCCTTCGCCGCCGCTCTTAGATCTTAGCTTTTAGCTTTTAGCTTTTAGCTTTTAGCTGCTAACGGTTAGCTGCTAACTGCTAACTGCTAGCTGCTAGCTGCTAATTGCTATCTGCTAATAGCTAACAGCTAATGCCCAACCGGCTGATACAAAAACGGTACCCGCCGCATTTGAGGGGTACCGTTTTCATTTTCGTATTTTTATTTCCTTATTTCAGATGAATCACCACGTATGTCGCGCCTTCCGAATAAGGAGCCAGTTCTCCTGCCGCATAGAGCAGCCCGTTCTTTCTTCCCCAGGAGGAAGCACTCCGCCTCCATGTATGCGGTCGGCTTGAAGAAAGAGTCATAAGATAACTTTTTCCCATTGATGTTATACAGGTCAAGCTTTCCCTCTTTCAGCAGGTTCACGACTTCCGCGCTGTCTACCTTCACGCCGAATTTAGATTTGTCCAGCAGATCACCTGTCTTTTTTTTATTATACACAAGGCCATAGGCTTGCGCATTTCTATCCGCCATTCCTTCATTTATAGACGATGTTTCCAGAACGATAGATACCAGATCTTCATCTTCATACTTTGTGGTATAGGTCATGTACACTTCCTGCTTTTCGCCGCTTTCATACAATTCCTTCATACGACGGACATACCCTGTAATATCCTTATTGATCGCATTTTCGGCCGCAATATTTTTTTTCGTGTGCACCGCCGGATAAATAAGGCTCATGCCAAATCCATCCACCAGCCCCGCTTCCCGTACTTCTGCCTGCGCTGTAAACGGCATGGCCAGCAGTGCCAGACCTGCTGCTATGTGTTTTATTTTCATAAAAATCCCTCTTTCTGTTTTTTCAAAAACAAGGGAAACAGTCGCTTTCCCTGACATCGGCAGGGTATTCCGTTTCCCGTCTGTAAGGTACGAATTCATTATATAGGATTTTTTTTTTCATTGTAAATGCCTTTCAGTCGCATATCTCGCCCTGCCTGTTTCATGCGGCAGAAATACAGATTTTTTTCCCCTGTTACAGTCCGATAAAAATCCCGGGCGATTTTTTAATACCCGAGATATTTTCGCACTGTTCAGATATGGAGCGTTTCCTCATTCTTTTCCAGCAGGGCTTCTTTTCTTCCCGCCTTTTCTTTTGCGATAACCGCTTCAAATCGGAGAACTTCTTCTTTAATGACAGGGGCAAGAACCAGCATAGAGACAAGGTTCGGAACAGCCATGAGCGCATTGGCGATATCCGACAGGTTCCATACGAGGTCGAGTGTCTGTGTCGCCCCCACATAGACGACAAGGGAAAACGCAAGGCGGTAGATGATATTGTATGTATGGGTGCCCCAGAGATATTCCCATGCCTTTTCGCCGTTATATTCCCAGCCGAGAATGGTGGAGTAGGCGAAGAGCATGATACCGACGGAAACGATCCAGTTTCCCGCTGTGCCGAGATGCGTAGAAAAAGCTGCCATAGTCAGCGCCACGCCCGTCAGAGGTTTCCCGTCTGGACCAATGGTTCCCAAAACGCCGGAAGACGCAATGGTAAGTCCGGTGATGGTGCAGACGATGATGGTGTCGATGAAAGTCCCTGTCATGGAAACATATCCCTGCCGCGCCGGATCATCGGTAGTGGACGCAGCGGCGGAAATAGCGGCGGAGCCGAGGCCGGCCTCATTAGAAAAACAGCCGCGGGCCACACCGAAACGGACCGCATTCATCACGGAAACAGTTATCGTACCGACCACCCCGCCTTCTACAGCAGCAGGATCAAAAGCCATCATAAAAATGAGGTACAAACCGTGCGGTACATTTTCAAAATTCAAAGCGATACAGAGAAGCCCCGCAACGATGTAGAATACCGCCATTCCGGGAACGATGAGGGACGATACTCTGGAAATGGAAGTGATCCCTCCGACGATAACCGCCAGCGTGAGAACCGTAAGGGCAGCACCGATGATTTCATTGGAAAATCCGAAAGTGGCACTCACCGCTGTGGTGATGGAATTGGCCTGGGTCATATTCCCGATACCGAAGGAAGCGATGACAGTAAACATGGCAAAAAGAAATCCCATAAAAAGTCCTGCTCTTTTATTCTTAAACCCGTTCTTCATGGTAAACATGGGGCCGCCCTTCATTTCCCCTTTTGCATTCACTTCACGGAACTTAAAGCCAAGCATACATTCGGAAAACTTGGTCGTCAGGCCGAAGCAGGCGGAAACCCACATCCATACCAGAGCGCCCGGACCGCCGGCAAACATGGCGGTCGCCACGCCCACGATATTTCCCGTGCCGATGGTCGCGGCAAGCGCCGTCATCAGCGCGGAAAAAGGAGAAACATCTCCCGATCCCCGATTTGTTTTACGGGCTTCCCGGGAGAACACGCTTTTCATTGCATAAGGCAGATTGCGCCATGTACGGAAATTCAAGTATGCCGTAAGGTAAATTCCTGTACCCACGAGCAGACACAGCATCACAGGCCCCCAGACAAAGCTGTCAATGTCCCCGACGATTTGATTCATTGCCGTCATATCCATTTCGTTTTCCCCCTTTACTTTTTCTAATATTCTTTCAACAACAAAACCGCCGCACTCAAGCCTTATATGACTTGGGCCGGCGGTTGTATGCATGTACGCATCCACGTATACAATGGGTGTTACCCAATGCCAGCCCTGTCCTTTTGCCTGAGAGATTGGAATGGCCCGGTCAGCCATTTTTGCCCCTTCGGCGCCCAATTGAATGGGACTCTCCAGAGTCGTGTCCGTACACAGTTTCGTGTTCCAAAGAACGCCTGATAGTGTTACTCCTTCGGCAGACACTTCCGTGTCATTTTTCAGTGTACATCATCCACTTATTCAGTTATGCCCCGGCAGGATATACTCATTTGTCCGAAATAATATCTTTGCCGGCGGAATCTCCATCAGAAATTTTTTAACTTTCTGACGTGTGTCGAATGATACACCTGTTTTTTCAAGATGGCAACAGGTATTTCTATACCGATTTTTTATCAAAATGGATTTTCTTTATGCGTTTTTCATCTCATTCGGATCAATCCTCATACTCTTCATACGGTTTGCCTGTCTTCAGATGATCCATATATTTCTTCGTCTCACGGACACAGATGCCCGACAGGAAAAGAAGAGCAATCAGGTTCGGAATGGCCATGAGGCCGTTCACGATATCCGCAAGAATCCAGATGGCTTCCAACTTGAGGAACGCGCCGCTGGCAATGAGAAGGATAAAAACCAAACGGTACGGGAGAACGCCCTTCGTCCCCACGAGATAAATCATGCAGCGTTCGCCATAGTAGTTCCAGCCCAAGATCGTCGTAAAAGCAAAGAGGACAAGGCCGACTAGCAGCATGTATCCGCCAAAAATAGGGAACGCGGAAGTAAACGCCGCATTTGTAAGCGCCGCACCATTTTCCATACCGCACCATACCCCGGTAACCACAAGAGTCAGACCGGTCAGTGTACAGATAATAATGGTGTCGATAAAAGTACCGGTCATGGAAATAAGGCCCTGCTCAGCCGGCCATTTCGTTTTAGCGGCAGCCGCCACGATTGGAGCTGAACCGAGGCCCGATTCATTGGAGAATACCCCGCGGGCCACGCCGTTTCTCATTGCCATCATGACAGTCGCGCCAAGGAAACCGCCTGTTGCCGCCGTGGTGGTAAAAGCACTTTTCAAAAATCATGGAAACCGCGGCAGGCACCTTATCGGCAAAGACGAGAAGAACGCCGATGGTTGACAGAAAATAAATAAACGCCATGGCAGGAACAATCCTGCTGGCCGCTCATTATGACGCCTTACCGTATTCATTCAGAGCGGAAGTAAGAATGCTGTATGAGAAAACAGGGAGACGGCTATGTGATACGGAGCGAAGAATCTATTACCCTGGATGACGTCTTACCGTCTCCCCTCACTACGGTAATAGATCCTTCACATTCGTTCAGGATGACGTTTTACCGTCCGTCATCACTCAGCGCCGATATCCTGGGCAAGACCGGTATAAAACATGGCGGCGCCTACGATAAACATACCGCCGAAGAGGACGACCGTCGAATCGGCAAGTCCCAGAAATACCTGTTCAATCGGCACAAGGCCCAGCAGCCAGCAAAAAATAGCGGCGAAAACCGACGTCACCGCCAGCGGAAGTTTTTCCGTAACAAAGAGGACTGCCACGACGGCAAGAAGACAAAGACACTTCACTGCCGGATCCATCATCATAATCATTTCCATAAATTGAATACTCCCCCAATCCTGTAAAAGCAATGGTAAATTGTAAGCATGAAATAAGTCATAAAAGTGCAGTAATCACCAAGACGTTTTCTGAACTATTTCCTACCTGCAGGGTTACTCCTCCTCCAAGGAGGAATGGTTCCGCCCGCCTCTTCTGCCGCATCTACCATTTCTTCGGACAAGGATTTCCTTTCTTTGATATCGGGACGATAATATTTTTTATCCACCTTCTTCAGGAATTCACGAATCTTACGTTTTTCCTCTTCTTCCATTTCCATGCAGCAACCTCCTTTCCGTTCGGGACTTTAGGAAATACGGAACCGCCATTTTCGCAAGGTTCCATCAGTTCGTCATAAGAAACATGCCGGCAGAGGCTGCCATGCACTTTAACCACATCCTTTTTCAAAGCAAACCGATTAATTCCGGATCACTGCGGAGTGGTTTTCTGCCGTTGTTCCTTTGGCTGGTAAAAGATTAACATTTATTCTAAAATATTAAAAATATCTTATAAGAATATTTAGATATGCCTCACAAAGAAGTTATTCCTGTTTTTCCTTTTTAATATGAAATATAAGTAACAAAATATGGATCCTGAAAAGCCCGCTTTCCTTTCCTGCAGGGAATAAACCGCTCTTTCGCTCTACTAATTATTCTTTAATATTTTTTATTTCCACATCAGAATAAAAATTATTTTCTCTTTGCCATTAGTCATTAGTCATTAGTCATTAGCTGTTAGTCATTAGCTGTTAGTCATTAGCTGTTGGCTATTAGCTGTTAGCAGTTAGCAGTTAACAACTAGCAGCTAGAAGCTAGCTCCTATTATACATAAAACCGTACTCATCACTTATGCAGTGGCTGGAGGATACTGGCTCGTCGCAATGACTCTAATCGCAAAAAACTTCCGGTACGTTCCGTTTTCCTCACCACGACAGCAGATCCTTCGCTCACACTCTGGATGACGCCTTACCGTCCCCAGTCATTCTGAACGGAGGCAAGAATGCTTTGTAGGAAAGACGGGAAGCAGCAATATGACACAGAGTGAAGAATCTATTACTCTGGTGACATCTTACCGTCTTCCTCACTACGGCAGCAGATCCTTCTTTGGCACCCTGAATGACGATCAGGTCTCCTGTCATTATGACGACTTCTTTCGCCGCCTCGGCAATGCGGGCAAGACCGTTAGAATGATTTGTACCGGTGCCCGCCTATTTCCTAAATAAGCAAACAAAAAATGACCTGCACAAGCAAGCCATTTCGCTAAAGGGACAGATAATAAAATCGAATCTGGGAAGGTGAGAGCCGATCCGATATTATTTTGTCACAAGAGATAATCTGATTCTTTCTGCATGACGGGCGAGTTCCGATTTGGTTACGGGCGCCCCTGGATATAATCAGTGAAATCTTTTCCCTTCTCACCTAAATTCGGGAATAATTTCGCAGCGTCAAGACGATGGCGCAAAATTCTGCCAAAAGCCTGTTTTTTCTGAACTGTCATGATAATTCTCCTCTCTGTTTCGGAAACAGCAAACTCAGTACATTATGCAAATCTATTTGGCCGGCATCCTTTCTTATGTCTATACAGTACACCAGGCAGAAAGAAAATAAAAAATATTTCTTATTAGAAATTTTCCCATTTTTGCATACTTTTTATTGACTTGCAATTAATAATATACTAATCTATATAAAGACACAGCAAACCCTGATAAATGCAAATTCGACCGGCATCGAAACGAAAAGAGGAAACTTTTTCCATTGCATTGAAAAGGAGTCTACTCATGGAAATAGATAATTACAGAAATTTTCTGGCTATCGTGGAAGCAGGCAGCATGACGTCCGCTTCTGAATTTGTCCATATCGCCCAGCCGGCGCTTTCCAAACAGCTGAAATCGCTGGAAGGATATTTCGGTACAAAATTGATTATCACCACAAGAGGAAGCAAGCATCTGATCTTAACGGATGCAGGAAAAATCCTCTACCACAAGGCGAAGTATATTTGTTCACTGGAAGATATGGCACGGATTGAAATTGATGACATCAGCGATGGAAACCGGGGCACGCTGCGTATCAGCGCCGCCAACTCCCGTTCATCCATTTTCATTAAGACCTGTTTGGAACCGTTCCATGACTTATTTCCGAATGTGGTTTATGAAATTTACGAAGGCAGCGTAAATGAGCAGTCACAGCAGCTTCTTTCCGGTATCACGGAATTGGGCATTTTAAGTGTGCCCCTGATCCATCAAAATGATTTTGAAATCTTATTCCAAAGAGAGGAAGATATATGCGCCATTTTCTCGAAAAATTCCAAATTCCTCACCGACATCGGCAATAAGGAAACGGTTTCCATTAAAGATCTGGCCTCTCTGCCGCTCTGTGCATCCGCAGGCTGCAATCTGATCATGAACAAAATTTTTAAGGCACATAATTTAAAGCCGAATATTCTCAGCATCTGCACGACAAGGACCGCGGCACTCCAATGGGCGGAAGATGATTACGGCGTAAGCCTCGTTCCCATCGAGCCAGGGGAGGACATCGGCTGTCATTTCACCTGCCGCCGTATCGAAGAAGCCGACACAGAACTGTACAAAACGGTGGTCAAGGTCAAAGGCCATTCCCAAAGAGTGGGAAAGCTCAGCACGATGCTGTAAAGAAATACAAGGATTACGGGACATCATGCCCACCTTTTAATCGTAAACAAGAAGTATAAAAAGGAAGTGCGTAAGTTATCGGCATCCGACTTACGCACTTCCTTTTTGTCCTGTTTAAATCTCTTACGATACCAATCTGAAAAGATTTCCCACTTCTCATGGCAATACAGGGTTTTACACAAAGCAAAACACCTTCCTCCCTATCTTGGGAAAAGAAATACAACTTCTTTCTTTATATATTAGTATTCTTTTTCCTCCGATTATCCGTAATATTATTATTGTCTGTCACCGTCTTATCTGTTTACAGGCCGACAGCAGGGATTCCGTTTGCAGGCAGCATTGCGTTCCGTTCTATTCGATATTCTTTTTCAAAATAAGAATAGGTTCGTTCCAATCCTTTCTGCCAACGTTTCCGGTGCCCAGCCAAGATATTTTCCCGCCATCTGGCTGCACAATGCCGAGCGGAAGATATCTCCTTCTCTTGCCGCGGCATGGCAGATCGGTTTTGACAAGCCGGACAGCCGGAGCAGCCGGTCCGCCGCATCCTTGACTGTCACTTCGCGTCCGGTGGACAGATTGCAGGTGATATTCGCCGTTTCCGAAAACAGCGCTTTCCGTATGCCGTTGGCAATATCTCCGGCATAAATAAAGTCCCGCGTCTGCTGTCCGTTTCCATAAACGGTCGGCGATTTCCCTTCCGCCAGCTGTCTGGCAAAAACACTCACTACGCCGCCTTCCCCGCCGTTTCCCTGCCGTTCGCCGTACACATTGGCAAAGCGGAAGATGACATAGGAAAGGCCGTAAGCTTTCTGATAGAGGCGGATATAATTCTCACAGGTCATTTTAGACAGTCCGTAAAAAGATACCGGGCGGAGCGGCTCCGTTTCCCTCACAGGAAAGCACTCGGAGCAATATCTCCGTAAACGGCGGCCGAAGAAGAAAAAATGATCCGCTTCACACCGTACTTCCTCGCCGCTTCCAGGATATTCACCGTGCCTTCTATATTATCTTCCATATCTTTCTTCGGATCCTCCATAGAGGCAGGTACCATGGTCTGCGCCGCCAGGTGGACAATGGCATCGAAGTGTCCATTTTTCACCACGTCCCGGGCCAGCGGGCTTTTGACATCACAGCAGACGAAATTTGCATCATCCGGTACATTTTCCAGCCTGCCGGCGGACAAGTCATCCAATATGGTAACTGTCTCGGAGGATAGCAGCCCAGTCAAATGGGAACCGATAAATCCGGCCCCTCCTGTGATCAGAATTCTCATCACTTGCACTTCCTTTCACTTCAATAATCTCGGTGTCTCCCATTTCCGTACGGGGCGATACAACAATAAAATATCCGTCTTTATTGTCTTTAAGTTTTTCCTCGGAATAGAACGGCATCACATTTTTTGCGTTCCAGGAAAGCGTTCCCGGTTTTAACCTGCCTATCTCATCTGCTGATGCCAGACGGTAAATTATTTTCCCGCTGTAAAAAATGGTTGATGTCCGGTACTCATTTTCATAAACGATGATTTTATTTCCCGTATCCATAGATGCCAGCGCGGTTCCCGGCCCTTTTCCCGACCGCATGTATGTCAGAACAGGTACAACGGTCAGCACCAAAAGTGTATATACAGCGCCTGTCATCAGCGCTTTGCGCCCCACTGCCCTGTCATATCCGGCAAAAAGTTTTGCCGTAAGGATAGCAAAAGCAAAAAGAGAGGGAAATGTATAGGTCGTATACTTGGTAGCAATCAGCTGAAAAACAAGGAGAACCGTCACTCCCCAAACCAGAAGGAACTGCGTTGCCGTATCCGCTCGGGCAAAAGAAAGTCCGTGTTCTTTCCGTTTTCGGAAAAGGGCGGGAAGCATGAAGAAGCTCCAAGGGAAAAAACCGGCGAAGTACATGGCAATGTAGAACCACCAGTGGGCGGTACTCTGATGCTCCGCCACCGTGGCACGAAGATAGTTATGGACACCGAAGAAATTCAAAAGGAAATCGGTGCCGTGACAGGCGGTCATGTATATGTACCACGGCGCGCAGAGAAGAAGAAATAACACCATGCCGGAAATCAGACGAACGTGGAGCATTTCCCTCAGATCCCGCCTCCATAAAAGGAAAAGGATTGCCGAAAGCCCCGGCAGCGCCAGCCCGATCGGACCCTTTGTCAGGACCGCCAACGCTGCCGCCGCATAGCAGAGGAAATAGTACTTCCTGTCTTCCCGATAGCCCAGATAGAAGGAAGCAATGGAAACACTCATAAAGAAGAAAAGCGCCGCATCGGTGACCACTGCCTTGGACAGGAGCCAGAACTCAAAAGATGTTCCGAGAATCAAAGCCGCCGTCCAGCCTGTTTTCCTGTCATAAACCTTGGAGGAGAACCAGAAAGTATACAGCACGGACGCCACACCGAAAACAGCCGATGGAAGGCGCGCCGCAAATTCATTAAAACCGAAAGCGGCAAAAGACAATGCCAGTTCCCAATAAAAAAAGATCGGCTTGTCATACCAGTAATGTCCATAAATCCGCGGCGACATCCAATCCCCGGACAGCACCATTTCCCTGGCGGTAAGCGCATAATTGGATTCTGCCGTGTCCGTCACAGCAGCCAGCTCGTTTCCTGCAAGAAACAGCAGAGCAAAGACCGCCGCCAGAAACAGATACGGATGGCTTTTCATTTTTTCCTTCATAGATTTCATTTCCTTTCTTGTTCTCTATGGATACGATACCTGAAAACCATGAACGCATCTTTATCCGTTTTTAAACAAAAATTAAACTCTTCCTTTTTCTATTGAAGGAGTCTATCATTTGAGGTAGGGTAAAAGCAGAAACTATACAAGGAGAAACTATGACTGTAAAAAGCCGGCTGCTTATTTCGCACCTCATCATGTTTATCGTGCCTATTTTCATGGCTGTCATCGTTGCCGCTGTTATGCTGGCCGGCGCCCTAACCTTGAGCCGCGGCAATAATTATCTGTATCTGGAAAATATATCCAAGTGTACGCGTGCCGCCGAAATTTCCTGCCATATCTTTTTTCACGGCAATCTGGAACATCCAGAAAATTCCGCCGGCCGGTGGCTGATTTCTCTCCTGTCCCCAAAGCAGAATCTTATTCTCTTCACCAAAGGAAAAAATCCCATTTACATCTACGGAAACAAAGACTATCTGGCACAGCTCTCCCGGATTCCGCCGGATTCCGGCTGGGGAGGAGCGGGAAAACGGGCGGACAGGTACCTATATCCGTGCCGAAGATGAATCTTTCTATTATGCCAGGAAGATGACCCGCAAAGATACACCTTACTATTTCTACTTCATCTCCAATCATGTCTACCGGGCGTACAATCCGGGTGATGAAGCGGTAGAGCATCTGTTTGAAACCACCATGTGGAGCATCGGAGGCATCATTCTGCTCATCATCCTTCTGACGAGCCGTTTCCTTTCCTCTTTTATGATCCGCCACATTGTCCCGCCGCTGGAAACACTGAAGCAGGGCGCGATGGAAGTGCAGGAAGGAAACCTTTCCATCCGGCTTGTCCACAAGGGAAATGATGAATACCGCCCCGTCTTCCGCGCGTTTAATCTGATGACGGAAGAACTCTCCCTGTCACTTACGGAACGGGAAGAAGAAGAACGGAAACGGAAAGAACTGATTGCCAGCATCTCCCATGATATCCGCACGCCGCTGACCGTTATCAGGGCCTACGCGGAAGGCCTACGCGACGGCGTAGCGGACACGGAAGAAAAGAAAGAAAAATATTTGTCTGTCATCTGCCGGCGCGCTGATGATCTGGACCGCATGATCAACCAGCTTTTCGATTTATCCAGGCTGGATATCGGCGCCAAAGCCTACACGGAAGAAACTCTCGACCTTTCTGCCGTGCTTCATGACTTCATAGAAGAGAACCGGAATTCTTTCAAAGAGAAGGGACTCGTCCTGTCGGCAGAAACAGCGGAACATGTCCCCATCAGGGGAAGCCGCCTCCTTTTAAACCGCATCCTCATGAATCTGGCATCCAACAGTGCCAAGTACAAGACCGCCGGGGAAGGCCATCTTTTCCTCCATTTGGAAAAAGGAAATAATGAAGCTGTCCTAACCGTCACCGATGACGGCCCCGGTGTACCGGAAATGTCACTCCGCCATCTGTTCGAAGCCTTTTACCGGACCGATAAGGCCCGAAGTCGTACGGAAGACGGCAGCGGTCTCGGCATGACCATCGTCCAAAAAGCCGCACACCTCATGAACGGCACGGTAACTGCCGAAAACGTCATACCCCATGGCTTATGCGTAGAAATAAAAATACCGCTCGCGGGAGAAAGTAAAACATGAAAAAGATTCTTATCATCGAAGACGACAGCGCCATTGCCGAAATTGAAAAAGATTATCTCACGCTTTCCGGTCTGGATGCGGCAATCATCACTGACGGAAAAAAGGGGCTGGAAGAAGCGCAAAGCGGCCTTTACGACTTGATCCTCCTGGATCTGATGCTCCCCGGCACGGACGGCTTTTCCATCTGCCGCAGGCTGCGGGAACGGCTGGATATTCCCATCCTCATCGTCAGTGCCAGAAGAGATGATATTGACAAAATCAGAAGTCTCGGATTCGGCGCCGACGATTACATCGAAAAACCATTTTCTCCCGCGGTACTGGCCGCCCGCGTAAAATCACAGCTTGCCCGTTACGAACGACTGAAAGGGACGGCAAAGGAAAATACCGGCATCATCACAATCGGCGACATCACTTTAAACCCATCCACCCGCATCGTCACCGTCCGGGGAGAAAACAAACTGCTCCCCAATAAGGAATTCCAGCTGCTTGAATTCCTTATGATTAACGCGGATATCGTTTTCAGCCGGGAAACCATCTACAACCGCATCTGGGGCATGGAATCCTTCGGCAATACATCCACCGTCCCCGTCCACATCAACCGCATCCGGGACGCCATCGAAAAAGACCCCGCCGATCCCCAGCATATCCTGACCATCTGGGGCGTGGGATACAAGTTCAGGCCATGACCGGTCCTTCCCATGCGAAAAGCCCGTGCAGGATTTTCCCGTACAGGCTTTTTTATTTCTGAAAACACGAAATGAAGTATACTGCCACGGTATAAATTACAGGAAAAGCCATGGGGATTTTTCGTTTTCTTTCCTCACGGCTTTTCAATTTACAGGTTCCAATACTTGGGCATATATTTCTCTTTGAACAGGTTGATGGCAAAATTATCAGTAAGCCCGCTGATGTAATCTCTGGCGGCCAAGGAAATATTTCCCTGCGCCAGTTTTTTCTGCTTCTCCGGCAGCTCATCAGGATGGTTCATGTACCATTCATAAAGCATGACGACTACGCCATGTCCCCGTTTCCGATCGGGGATGAGCGGCTGTGACATGTAGACCCGGTCAAACATGAAGGACCGGAATTCAAGAAGGACTTCGTCCCCTTCTTTGTCCATGTGTATGGTATCTTCATCCATAGAATTTTCCACAAGATTTTGTACCATGGCTGTAATCATGGAGGAGTGGGTCGTCCCCAGCACGCGGCGGACACGGTCGGGCAGTTCCTTTGCCGAGATGAGCCCCATATTTTCTGCGTCATCATAGTCATGGCAGAGGTAGGCAATACGGTCGGCGTACTTGATGAGCCCGCCCTCCAGCGTGTGCGCTTTAAGATCGCCTGAATGATTGAGCATGCCGTCTTTCACTTCCTCGGTCAGATTGAGTCCTCTGCCGTCATTTTCAAGACATTCCACAATGCGCACGCTTTGTTCGTTATGCTCGAAATGGCCGCATACGTCGCGGAGCGCCTGCTCTCCCACATGTCCGAAAGGGGTATGTCCCAGATCGTGGCCCATGGCGATGGCTTCCACAAGGTCTTCATTCAGCCGCAGGGCGCGGGCCATCGTACGGCCGATCTGCGCCACTTCAAGGGTATGCGTCATGCGTGTCCGGTAATGGTCGCCTTCAGGCGCGATATATACCTGTGTCTTATGTTTCAGCCGGCGGAAAGAATTGCTGTGGAGAATACGGTCCCTGTCGCGCTGAAATTTCGTGCGCATGGGATCTTCCGTTTCCTCCCTGCTTCTTTTTGCGTCCGCGGAAAAAGTCGCTTTAGGACTCAGAAGTTTCTTTTCCAGTTCTTCTGTACGTTCACGGATCAGCATGGTCGCTCCTTTCTCGATTCAGCACTTCTCTGTCTTTTATTGTATCACATGTTTTGAGAAAGACTTTCAAGAAATACGCGGATCGCCTTCCGGTAAGCATCGCCGTTTACCGCCATTTCCATGGTATGGCCCGCGCCGTCAAAAATAAAAAGTTCCTTTTTGCTGCTTCCTGAAGCCTGCAGCAGTTCCTCCGCCGTCTTCGGCGGAACGAGTGTGTCCGCGCCGCCGTGGAGAAAAAGGACAGGCGCTGTCATACGTCTGACCGCCTCCAGCGGATCTATGTCGGACAGTGTCTTTCCGCTCCTCAGCCACAGGACGCTTTGGAAAAAAGGCTCCACGAGATCCATCCCCACAAAAACCGGGTATCGCCGGTATAGGCGGAGATCTTGTCCTTCCCCAGTTCCATCATGCCCCCATAAGCACTGTCAGCCACATAGAAAGAAATTTTTTTTCCTCTTTCCGTTCCGCTGTAAATAAGAGCCATCGCCGCGCCGAGCGAAATCCCATGCATACCGATTTTCACGCCGCCGTCCTTTCCTCTTAGCCACTCTGTCCAGGCGTCAAGATCGTCCGTTTCACGAAGACCCCAGGTGGTATGGCTGCCGCCGCTTTCTCCATGGCCCCGCTGGTCGATGAGGAGGACATTATACCCCATATCCCGATACATATCCACATAAGGGATGCACATGGAGCGATTCTGATAAAGCCCGTGAAGAAGGATAACCGTACGGTCAGAGGAACGGCTGTTTTCGATGTAGGTTCCACGAAGTTTCGTCCCGTCAGCGGAACGGATTTCCACGGGCTGCCACCCGTCCTTCTGCTCCCTGCGGTGAATGCGCGAAAGATCTGCTGTCTGTTTCGTCACGCCGAGGATTTTTTCCCACGGCGCGGTGAGCATCGTTTCATAAGCGGCATTTCCCGCATAGAATCCTGCTCCGACAAAGGCAAGCAGAAAGAAAAAGAATCAGTATTTTTACTGTTTTAAAGAAAAGACGCAATCAAATCTCCTTATTTCCGTTTATTTCATCTTTGAAATTGATATATACGACAATACCTGCCGCAAGGAAGGCAACAGCGGTAGACCAGAAAACGGCCGCATAGCCGCATACCATGGCAAGCGCTCCGCTGCATACAGGGCCCGCCACGTTGCCCATGAGAACAACGCTTGACACGACGCCGAAGACGATGGATCTCTTTTCATTGGGCACCGCCTGTGCGATGAGCGTATTGGCCACAGGCATGATGAACCCCATGCCGATTCCTGTAACGGCACGGAAGAAACCAAGCCCCCACACGTTTGTCATCATATACTGCATGATAAAAGTCAGTCCCACAAAAACGGTCGCCGCTGTCAAAAGCCGCGGCAGAGAAACGCGGGCCGTTACCGCCCCTGTGGAAAGAGAGCAGAGCGCGCTCGCGCCGCCGGCAAGAAATATAATGATGCCTACGATCGTGGCGATAATCTCCGACCCGCCGCCGAGCATGTCCTTGATGTAAAGAGGGAGTATGGGACCAATACCGGTGATGCCGAAATTACAGAGGAACTGGATCCCCACCATAAGACGCACGCGGGGAATGGCAGCAAAATATTTCAATTCCTGCCAGGTGGAAGATTTTTCTCCCGACGCCCCCTTGCGATGGATTTCCGGCATGAACAGGCGGAGGCAGATCAGACAGATCAGGGACAGAACGCCAAAGAAGACAAAGGGCATGCGGTACCCCAGCGTGTCCGCCACAAGACCTCCCACAAGAGGGCCGAACATAATGCCTGACACCATGGCCGCCTGAAAGTAACCGAGCGTACGGGACGTTTCTTCTTCCGGAGATACGGAAGCAATGACCGACAGTCCAATGGGAACGAAACCGCCCACCAGCCCCTGCAGCAGGCGGAAGATAAACACCTGCCACGGCGAGGTAGACACGGCACAGAGAAACGCTGTCAGTGTCACCGCCGCAAGAACGATGGACATGACAAGTTTCGGGCCGCGGCGGTCCGCCTGGATAGACCAGAAAGGCGCGGAAAGAGCAATCATAAACGGTGTGACTCCCGAAATGAGCCCCGCCCAAAAAGCCGCCTCGCCCGCATCAGTAACACCGATCTCTCCCAGAAAAAGAGGAAGAAACGCCATGACGCCGATCATCGCGATTCCCGCACCCACCTGGATGGCACACATCAGGTACACGATACGCTTCCAGCCTGTATTTTCTTTCCATAGCTCCTCCTTCCCTTTTATCATTTTAATATTCTCTTACAATATACAGTTATATCCAATGCATTCCTGAATGTCAAATGGCTGCCGCACCGCTTTCCCCGCTTCTCCTCCTCCTCGCCTGATTCTCACGGATTTGTTATACTGTTTATGTCAATTACAAATCATTTATAAAAGGAGGCTTGTGATGGCTTTTACAGAAATCACCCCGGAAGAAATAAACATCAATCCCTTTACCTCATGGAGCAGGTACGTCCTTGTGACCGCAGGAAATATAGAGAAATGCAATACGCTTCTCGTCACCTGGGGCGGCTTCGGCGTCATGTGGAGAAAGAAAACCGCCACCATCTACATCCGACAGAGCCGTTTCACCAAAACGATTCTCGACAGCCAGGACTATTTCACCCTGTCATTCCTCCCGGAGAAACATAAACCGCAGATGAGCTACATGGGCAGCCACTCCGGCCGGGATGAAAACAAGTATGAAGGCTCCGGACTCCACCCTCTTGCCATCGGCGACGCGGCAGGCATTGAAGAAGCGGATCTCATCTTCGTATGCAAAAAAATTTATACCGCCGAGATGACGCCGGATCATTACACCGACAAGAGCGCGTATGACGAGTGGAACACAGGGCGCCGCGCCGGCAATAACCACAGCGCCTACATCGGGGAAATCATCAAGATTCTTCAGAAGAAATAAAAACTACAGCCAAAACATCATTTCCGGCTTCCACCGGAGAAATAAAAAAGACGCCGCCGCGTCTTTTTTATTTTCCTGCCTTATTTCACATCATAGAGGCCCGTGGTGCCCTCTTTCAAATTGATCATGATGTTCTTCGTCTGGCTGTAATGTTCCAGCATGACCTTGTGAGTTTCGCGGCCGATGCCGGACTGCTTGTATCCGCCGAAGGGAGCGCCTGCGGGAATCGCGTTGTACGTATTGACCCAGACACGGCCCGTCTGTACGCCGCGGCTGACCTTCATAGCCGTATTCAGGCTGCCTGTGAAAACGCCGCCGCCCAAACCGTACACGCTGTCGTTCGCCAGTTCGATAACTTCATCAACCGTCTTGAACTTCTGCACCACAACGACCGGCCCGAAGATTTCTTCCTGGCATACGCGTGCCGCGTTTGTCTTCGAGATAAGAATGGTCGGTTTCAGGAAGAAGCCCTTGTCGCATCCGTTTTCCGTGTAGCGTTCGCCGCCGGTCACCAGCTCGCCGCCTTCTTCCAGACCGATCTTGATATATTTCAGCACCTTTTCCTGCTGGCTCTTATAAATCTGCGCCCCCAGCTGGGTAGACGGATCTGTCGGGTCGCCCACTTTGACGCCTTCAAAAGTTGCCTTCAGCTTAGCGACAAACTTATCAAAGATACCTTCCTGCACGAATACGCGGGAACCGGCACAGCAGACCTGTCCCTGATTAAAGAGGATGCCTGTCGCCACACCTTCCACTGCCTGTTCCAGATCACAGTCGTCAAAAATCATGTTGGCCGATTTGCCGCCGAGTTCCAAAGTGACAGGAATCAGTTTGTCTACAGCTGCCTGATATACGCTGCGGCCGATTTCAGTAGAGCCTGTGAATGCCAGCTTGTCGAAATCGGGATGGTCAAGAATCCACTGACCGGATTTGGAGCCGGCACCGGTAATCACGTTCAGCACGCCTGCCGGCAGCACATCGGCAATCAGCCTGGCCAGTTCCATGAGAGACAGAGACGTATGGGAAGACGGCTTGATAACGATCGTATCGCCTGCCGCCAGCGCCGGAGCAAGCTTCCAGCAAGCCATAAGAAATGGGAAATTCCAGGGAATAATCTGTCCGACCACACCGATCGGTTCATGAATCACAAGAGACATCGTATTGTCGTCAAGCATGGTCGCTGTGCCTTCCTGTGCACGGATACAGCCTGCGAAATAACGGAAATGGTCAGCCCCCATAGGAATATCCACCGCCCTGGTTTCACGAATCGGCTTGCCGTTGTCCAGCGTTTCAACAAGAGCCAGATGCTCAGCATTCTGATCAATAATATCCGCAATCTTCAGGAGATAATTCTGTCTTTCAATGGGAGAAGTCTTGCGCCAGGATTTCAAGGCGCGCCGGGCGGCTTTCACCGCCAGATCCACATCTTCCCGGGTCGCTTCCGCAAAAGACGCAAGCACTTCTCCGTTGGCGGGATTGTGGGCTTCAAAAGTTTTGCCGTCAGAGGCGGGCACAAATTTGCCGTCAATGAAAAGATCATACCGTTTCTGAATGTTTGCCATAAATAAACCACCTTTCAAAAAAACTGTGAAACAGAAGATTGTCTTCCCGGAGTTTTTTACGATTGGCCGGAGGTCCGAGAGTTCATTCAAATTCATCTTAACCGAAGACGTCACCTGACATAGATTCACACAGTATTCTTCGACTCATCCGATTTTGTGTCCTTATTATAGCAAGGTAAATCGAAATATTCAAGTCATTCGATATCCTTTTGCAAAAAAATTTTATTTTCAGGGAAATTTGCGATACGGCAAAAAATAATCCTTACTGCTATATATCTTTTGTACCGATTTACCAAAAAGCATATAGGTTTTTTTCTAACTCAGTTTTACGAATTGGAATCTATAAAATTAATTTGGACATCTTCTCTCTTTTTTTCTAATATTATACTTACCCCATATTTATATTTATATCCATACATACCATTTTCATTATTATTATTCCGATTACAAGAATCTTTTTCCTTTTCTATACCTAAAAAATTCTTTATTTTTTTTATATCTTCATCTATATACTTTATCTTTTTATCATCCTTCCACATCCACTTATCTTTATTCCACCATGTTTTAAACTCTGCCACCAAAGTATTATGGTCATTAGTGCCTCTTTTATGCAGAATCATATCCGGATATGCCCCGTTGGGACGTGATGTTAATATTTTCAGTCTATCTATATTTTGATTGTATTCAACATCAACACAATACTCACAATTATTACTTAATTCATTTATAATTAATTTTTCAAAATATATAGCATACTTATGAACTATTGATCGCTCTGATGAATGACAATGCGTTCTATTCCCTTCAAATTGTTCATTAAAGATTAACTTTTGATCTTTCTCATACAGCTCATCCAAAGCAGCATTGAGTATTTTTTCTATAGTATTTTTGTCCATTTTTGCTCATCCTTTCAAAAATATAAATTCTATCCCTGCCGCCTGCATGATTTTCATAAACTGCTCTCCCTGCTGCTCCATACATAATTACGTTTTCAACCGATGTATTCAACACTAAAGCTGTTAAGGGTTCAAAATCTATACATTTCTTTATTCCTTTCATTTGTGCTTAACCAACAGGAATCCCCGTTAGCTTAAAAAACAGCTTATTCCCAGCTGAATCTATGAATCACTTTTTTTATCTCATCAGAAATCGACCTATCATCTTTTAAACCATTAATAAGTTTAACAAATTTCTCATGATTTGGATTTTCAATATCATTATAGCAACGATGAACCATCCAAATATTATGTGGGGTCGGATGCCTTTTCACTGATGAGATTAATAATTCTTCATACCCTTTTTTATAAAACTTCTCCACAAAATGAACCAAGTCACCAGGCATTCCAAAATCAACGTTTGGATTAGACTCTATAATTTCTAAAATCGGCTCAACCAAATCAAAAGGATTGGAATACTGATACAGAGCATGCATAACTTCATTATCTATACAGTATTCTTCATTTGGTCTCACTGCATTTTTCAGCACTTCAATTATTTCTTCTTTTGTCATATTCTCACTTCTCTCCATTTGACAAAATATAGTATCCATCTTGAATTTCTGAGATACTTCCTCCGAAGCACCATCCTTTAGATTCAATAAAATCAATTTTCCCACATACCGGCTAACAACATACTATTTCCACCTTCAGAAGTTCCCTGCGCCCCTTCTCACAGAAACAGCTCTATAACCCAAAAATCCGCTCCGTATTTACTTTCGCGTGACGGATCACGTCCTCTTCGCTGACCCCCATGTAGCGGGCAAGGGTCCGGGCAACATATACGATATTCTGAGGCACATTCGTCCGCTTAAGGCCGGGAATCCCCCGCGGGGTGAGGTAGGGCGCATCCGTTTCCAAAAGAATGCAGTCCGGGGGAATGATTTTCACCGCTTCCCGCAATGCCTCCGCCCGGCGCTCATCACAGATCCATCCGGTGATCCCGATAGAAAACCCCATGTCCAAAAGCGTCTCCGCCGTCTCTTTATTTCCCGTGTAGCAATGCACCACCGAACGCCTGCATATATCTTCATGCCCGTCAAAGCAGGAAATGAAATCTTCCTCCGCGTCCCGCTCATGGAGGAACAGCGGCTTCTTCAGTTTCTCGCCGAGAGCAATCAGCTTTTTGAAATAATAAAGCTGGTTTTCCTTCGTCGAATACATCCGGTCATAATCCAGTCCGCATTCCCCCACCGCCACGATCTTCGGATTGGAAAGAATGATTTCCTCGATCCGTTCCAGATCCTTATCTGCGGCACCATCAGCAGCATGGGGATGGATACCCGCCGTGCCGTAAACATCATGGGTTTTCACGAACTCATTCACAAGCTCATTCTCCCGCGCTTCCGATCCCGTAAGAATGCAGCAGATCCCCGCCGCTTCCGCGTCCGCGATGATCCGCTCCGGATCAGGAAAAGAACGGGTAAATAAATTCAGTCCGATATCATAATATGTCCTCATAACTCCTCGCTTTCATTTTTCCATCGTATCAGACTTCCCCCGCCGCGGCAACTCCTGCCGTATTGTCTTTTGCCATGATATAGAAGAAATATACCGCAAGCAGCAAAATCCTTTCGCAAAATGAACAGCCTTTTCTTTCGCAGAAGCAGGTTTTGTTATAATTTCCGGGCAATAAAAAAGGCAGCGCCATCAAAAACGGTTCTGCCCTTTCTGCTTCCTAAAGCACGAAGACAAGTCTGCCCTTATGATTTCATCTCGGCTTTATTCATACATTTCGTATGCAGTCTGTATTCCCAATACATCATTTTTAAAAAACATATTGCAGTATGCCAGGTCAAAATCCCTGTAATCCCATACAGTTTCTTCTCCCGAATATCCATCCGTGATTTTGGGCAGAGTCCCGTCTTTATTTGTTTTCTCAATGATTTCAGCCAGTTCATAAGGGGAAGTATCTTCAATAATGCCTTTTCCCTTTCCGCCGGCAACATACGGATAATGTCTCCCTCTGCCCCGTTCCATTCTAGTAATGGATAATAATTTTATTTCAAATTCCCAGCCTGCACCATAATCATATTCCATACTCAGCCGGCTTCCCGCCTTAAGCTTCAGCGCGGAAAGTTTCGTATGGACAGGATCAAAAACGGGCTCACCGAAAAAATCATCCTCGTCAAACATGATTTCATAACGTCTGCCTTTGAACCGTATATTAAACAAATGGCTTGCCGTGCTATCAAATGCAGCCAATACAGCATATCCAAGTTTCGCGACGGAGGAGACGGACGTGATCTCTATATCCCTCCATATAACATTTTTCAATTCACAAAGTCTTACCCGGAATGTATATACCTCTGCCATAATGCATCCCTCTTTTCAAAACAACTTGCCATTTCTTTCCTGCCCGTAGTGTACTAAGAAACGATTATTTGTGTCAATCGATACAGCATAGCAGAATACATCATTCGTCCCACGCTCTGTAAGCACGGACAACAGAAACCGGCAGCCCTTTCCGTCCCTCAGCTGTCATTAGTACCATATAAGTGCAGCAAAGAGAAATACAACATTTCCCCTGCTGCACTTATTCTATCTTTTTTGTCTTTGGCTACGGTAATCATGCTGTACGGTACCGCTCTGTCGTCTTTTCCATGTTCATCTTTTATTCCTTTTTAAATTTTCCAAATTAGCAAGAGCCAGCTGTTTGATGTTTTCCGCCATGGTTTCTATCGGTATATGGACAGGCATTTCCCTGCGCAGGGAATGGTGCCGTCCGAGGAGGCACACGGCAAAAGGCGCGGCAAGGGTAATAATCCCGCTGTACAGCCGGGGATCATCGACGGTATAGCCGGTGTATTCTGAAAATATTTTCACGATGACGGAAATTTTCGGGAGCGCTTCTTTTTGAAATATTTTTTCCAGCACAGGAGAAGGGTTCATCACTTCCCGTACCCACACGCTGATCTGCCATTCATTTTTTCGGAAAGCATTTCCTGCCAGAAAGTCAATAAACTTTTCCATTTTTTGCCGCGGTGTCAGGTCCGACTCATACAGGTCAATCAGCTGCTGCAGCTCAATAAGGTACTGCTGGACGTTTTCCAATACAGCAAGATAGAGTCCGTCACGGCTTCCGAAATGGTAATTGACCGCCGCCAGATTCACACCTGCTGCCCGGCATATTTCCTTGCTTGTCACGGAAGCGAATCCTTTCTCTGCAATGAGCTGTCCCGCGCATTCGATGATTTTCTCTTCGGTTTCCCGCCCGTCCATACGGCGTCCGTTTTTCTGATTTTCTTTCATTGCAATTCCTTTATCCTAATTTATGTCTGAACATCCATGCGGCAAGGGGCATCGTCACCGCCGCCACGATAAGCATGGGAATGAAGTCGGAAGCAATCATGGAAAGAGAAGCCCCCTCGATATACACGCGCCGTACGCCGTCGATAGCAAAGCGCATGGGATTGATATAGGTGAAATACTGAAGCACTGTGGGCATATTCCTTACAGGCGTCGCCATGCCTGACAGGAGCATGATGGGAAGAAGCACCACAAAGTTGTACACAATAACCTGCTGCATATTTTTGGCGACAGCAGAAATGGAAAGACCGATTCCTACACAGGAAAGGAGAAATACCGCCATGACGAGGGCGAGGGTAAAGAGGGAACCCACGAGGGCCACTTTAAACCATGCAACAGCAATCGTCAGTACGATGAAGGACTGGACCATACCGATAAGGAGCGGCGGTACCGCTTTTCCGATGAGTATTTCCATGGGAAGGAGCGGCGTCACCATGAGCTGGTCGAAAGTACCGTTTTCCCTTTCCCTCGCCACGGACAGCCCCGCAAGGATCATTACCTGTGTCAGACTGACCATGGGAAGGAGCGACGCGAGGAACCCCCATCGGGAAATCAGGTTCGGATTATACCATGCCACAGGGTCTATATGGAGAAGCTGACGACCGCCGTGAAGCCGGCTGTTATATGCCGCTGCCACCGCGGAAATATATCCTGATGCGATGCTCGAAGTCATCGTATTTCTTCCGTCAGTGATTACCTGGACAGGCGCGGTTTCCCCCGCGGTTATCTTATCCGCGAAATCATGACCGATGACAAGGACGACACCCGCTTTCCGCCCATCGATAAATCGGGCAATCTGCGATGTGCTCCCAAGTGTCGCCACCCGTTTAAATATCCCGCTTCCGTCCAATTCGGCAATCAATTCTTCGGAGCAGCGGCTCCTGCTTAAATCAAGGACGGCATAATCCACGCTGTCCAGATTATACGATGCCACATAACCGAAAAGCAGGGACTGGATAATGACAGGCATAATAAGGATAATGCGGCTTTTCGGATCTTTCAGGGTGGTCAGCATTTCTTTCCGCACCATGAAAAAGATGCGGCGGATGTAAAGCATAATATGTTCCATCATTCCAGCCTCTTTTTCGTTACCACGCAGGAGAGTCCCGTAAAGAACACAGCATATCCCCCTAAGATCAGACAGTTTTCCCTGATAAGCGCCCAGTCATTTCCCGCAAGGAAGAGTGATTTCAAAAGTTCCATGTAGTATGTAGCAGGAAGGACATGTCCCACGGCATAGACCACGGCAGGCGCGCTTCGCAGATCGAAAATAAATCCTGACAGCATGACCGTAGGAAGCGTACTCACCAGCATAGACACCTGGCATGCAAAGAACTGGTTCTTGATCACCGACGAAATCGTAAGTCCCATGCCCAGCGTCACAATGAGGTAAATAACCGATCCCAGAAGGATCATTAAGAATGAACCGTGCACAGGCACGCCGTATAAGTAACGCGCCGCCGCCATGCATAGCCAGAAACCGATTGTAGCGATGCCGAAGTAAGGGATCATTTTCGAAAGAAGTATTTCTATCGGTCTCACCGGCGTGATGAAAAGAGCTTCCAGCGTGCCCCTTTCCCATTCCCGTGCCATGACCATCGTGGTAAGAAATACGCCGACAAGCGTCATGATGAGCACCACCAGCCCGGGAATAAAGAACCATGTACTTGTATTGGCGTCATTGAACCACTGCCGCGGCGTGACAGATACGAAACCGATCCCGTTGGATACGGTCATGTACTTTGACGCATTCGCCGCCTGCCATGAGGCAAGACCCGCTTCAAGATAAGAACCTGCCGTCCGTGCGGAAGCCGCGTCCACACCCCAGAGAATAATCTGCACATGACTGCCGCCCCTGAAAAGATTTTCCGTGAAATTCGGCGGCACACGGATAATGGCGTCCACTTCCCGCCGGTTCATCATTTCCGTACCTTCTTTCATGGACGTGGTATAGCGGGGATCAAAATAGTCGGAGCCGTCCATAAAAGAAAGCATATCCTGCACCGTGGGAGACGCATCTTCCATGACCACCGCCACAGGCACATTTTTCACATCCAGCGACAGGCCGTACCCGATAAGAAGAATGAGCATGATGGGAATAACGATACCGATCACCAGACTGCTCCGGTCACGGATAAGCTGGTTATATTCTTTTCTTACCAATGAAGAAATACGGCGGAAGGCATCCATCATAACTCCTCCTTTCTCCGGCTGTTTTCCACAATGGCAATGAATGCTTCGTTCATGGTGAGATTTTTCCCGCCCCGGTTCCGTACTTCCTCGGGTGTCCCAAGAATAAGCATCTTTCCCTGATCCTGTATCATGATGCGGTCGCAGTATTCCGCCTCGTCCATAAAATGCGTCGTAATAATCACCGTCGTACCCTTTGCGGCCAGCGCTGTTATCTGCCGCCAGAAAACCCGCCGGGCAGGGGGATCAATGCCGCTTGTCGGTTCATCAAGAAATAATATTTTCGGTTCATGAAGAAGAGCCGCCGCCATGGACAGGCGCTGTTTGTACCCGCCGGGCAGATCGCCGGCCATCCTGTCTTCCGCGCCGCTGAGACCGAACTGAGAAAGCACCTCTTTCATTCTTTCTTTTATTTTCTGCCGGGGCAGTCCGTAAGCACCGCCGAAAAACTCCAGATTTTCCTGGACAGTAAGCATACCGTAGAGAGAAAATTTCTGTGCCACATATCCCACATTGGCCCGAGCCGCCGCCCGTGCTGTCCGCAAGTTTACCCCTGCCACCGACAATTCTCCGCTGCTGGCGGGAAGAAGTCCGCAGAGCATTTTAAACGTTGTCGACTTGCCTGCGCCGTTCGGCCCCAAAAGGCCGAATATTTCTCCTTCATGAACTTGAAACGATGTATTGTCCACAGCGGTGAAATCACCAAACCGGCGCACCAGATTTTTTACTTCAATATCCACTTTGCCGGAAATATGTGCCGGTTCTTTATAATCCAGTTCAAATCCTTCAAGAAGACTTTCTTTTCTTTCCGATTTCCCAAGGCGGCACATAAAACTGTCTTCCAAACGGGATGGCACGCTTTCTGTTTCCAAGCCGGGATAGCAGGAGAATGCTTTTACCTGTTCGAGCGGCACCCCTTCCTTTAAAACGAACCGTACATTCCCCTTTTCGGGAACAGCATCCTCCACAGACTCCCGATCATCCAGAAATGCAGCCTGAAGCACGCGGGGCGGTATTCCTTCCGGCGTTTTCGCCATCCGGCAGCGGCCTTCCGTTTCCTTCCTCAGCTCCTCCGGCGTGCCCCTGTCAAGAACTTTCCCTTTATTCAGGATGTATACCTCGTCACAAAGCTCCGCCTCTTCCATGTAAGCCGTGGATACAAGGACGGAAATATGCCCGCCCTTCACAAGATCTTTCAATATTTCCCAAAGCTCCCGTCGGGAAAGAGGATCGACGCCTGCTGTCGGTTCGTCAAGAATAAGCAGCTCCGGTGTCCGCACGAGAGTACACGCCAGTCCCAGTTTCTGCTTCATGCCGCCTGACAGCTTTCCCGCAAGACGCTGTGCAAACGGTGCGAGACCGGTCATATGAAATAATTTTTCAAACCGTTCTTTCCGTTCCCCCGCTGAAATCCCATGAAGATCAGCGTAAAGATTCATATTTTCCATACACGTCAGATCCTCATAGAGCCCAAACTTCTGGGGCATGTATCCAAGACGCCTCTGCACATCTGCAGGTTTGTCCGCCACAGAAATGCCAAGTACGGAAAGGATTCCCTCGGTTGGAAACATCAGCCCGCAGACCATGCGAAGGAATGTCGTCTTCCCCGCGCCGTCTGGCCCGATAAGCGCTGTCATCTTCCCCCGCGCCGCCCGTATATCCAGACAGTCCACGGCAGTCAGAAGTGCTCCCCCGCGGGAATCCCTGAACCGTTTCGTCACACCGGCCGCTTCCACCACATATCCGTCAGCCACGATAGATCCTTTCCCGGTATTTAAAAATTTTCCGTGATTTCAAAACTTCACCGTCGCCGGCATTCCCATGCGGAGGCGATTCTCTTCATCATCCACAAAAATGCGCACTTCATAAAGGAGCGATGTCCTGAGTTCCTCCGTCTGTACAGATTTTGGCGTGAACTCCGCCGTATCGGAAATATATCCCACTTTTCCCTGAATCGCTTCATTCGGGAAACTGTCCATATAAACATCCGCTTCCATACCTTCCCGTAACTCGCCAAGACGGCTTTCAGGCACATACACGCGGATCCATTTCGGATCGGACAGACCGATAAGATACACCGGCCTCGCAGCAGATGCCATATCCCCCGTTTCCATCAAACGGGAACGAATCACACCGTCCTGCGGCGCGACAAGCGTTGCCTGGCTCAAATTGTACAGATCATTTTCAAGACCTGCCTTCAAAGCGGAAAGCTGCGCTTCCGCCGCCGCGATATCTTCACTGCGGGGTCCCATGTTTGTCAAAGACAATGCAGCCTTCGCATTTTCCAAATTGGCCGCCGCCGCTTTCCATCGTGCCTCCGCATCATCGGCGCTTTGCCTGCTTACCGCACCGTCAGCAAGAAGCGATGCCATACGCTGATAATAAGCGCGGGCATTATTTTCCGCAGCCGCCAGAGATTCCACCTGTGCCGCCGCCTGGGTAATTTCTTCCGGACGGGAACCGTTGTGCAGCTTTTCCACCACCGCTTCCTGCTGGGCAATCACCGCCTTCTTTTGGGCAATCGCCAGCTCCAGCGGACGGGTATCCAGACTCGCCAGCACATCCCCTGCCTTCACCGCATCGCCTTCCTCTTTCAGCATTTCCTCGATCCGCCCATTGCTGTTGAAAGCAAGAGAAATCTGACGAATATCTACATTTCCGTAAAGGATCAGTCTTCCCTGTTCCGCATTCCTGCTCTTATAAAAGAAATATCCCGCAGCAAAGGCGATCACCAAAACCACGGCAATGATGACCGATTTCCTGTTTCGCCCAGCCATTCCATTTTCAAGTATCCTTTCTTCCTGAACGCTGCCCTTTCATGAATTCCATTCTTTTCTCCATGGTATCAAATTCAAATTTGAATTACAAGTTCACGTTAGAAGAAAGACAGATTGCCCGACTTTCATCTGCTACATAATTTTTCTGAGTGGCTGTCTGATTTGATATTGCCATTTAGTAACAAAAATCCATTGATATACCGAAATCATTTGTGTCAATTTTTATCAAGTTTATTTTCACCTTAAAAATCACCCTATTTTATTGACAGGTTTATTCAATCATACTATTATTCAAATAGGTTTATTTTCTACTCCAAAAATCACCCTATTACCCAAACAGGGTGATAATGTATATCTGTTAGGAGAGCTTTTATGCCATACAAAAAAGAAACAGCATATAATAACCTTCCGATATTACCTCCGCATGCAGAACTGGAAACAGTCCAAATACTGAAGAAAACGGTTTCTGCTCATAAGGCCCTGGCAGAACTGCACGGATGGACTTACATGCAGGCAAATCCGCTTTTGCTGTTGCAGACGGTATCATTACAAGAAGCAAAATCTTCCAGTGAAATAGAAAATGTTGTTACCACAAACGATGATTTATATAAAGCATTTTCGGCACCGGACAGTAAAATCATTTCCCCATCTACAAAAGAAGTCCTTCATTATAAAGACGCCCTTTGGTATGGATTCAATGAAATCAAGCAACGTCCATTAGGAATTAATATATTTATCGAACTATTCCATAAATAAAGCAACGTTCAGACGGAATCCGTTCATTCCCCGGAACAGTACTGAAGAATTCATATGGTGAGACCGTTTACACTCCGCCAGATAACAAGGATGATATACTTCGTCTACTTTCCAACTTGGAAAACTATATTAATGTAAATGAGGGAAATATTGATCCTTTAATCCGATTGGCAGTCATCCATTATCAATTTGAATGCATCCATCCCTTCCCTGACGGGAATGGACGAGTTGGGCGTATAATTAATGTTCTTTACTTAATACAGGAAAAGCTCCTTGACGTTCCTATCCTATACCTATCCAGCTACATCATTGAACACAAATCCGATTATTATAAAGCCCTGCAAGATGTAACTGAATACGCAGACTGGACTAACTGGATTCTTTATATTTTAGATGCGGTGGAAGTGACCGCTAAAAAGACTCTGTCCATGATTCAAGAAATCCGAAAGGTACAATTAGAAACAGAAACATTTGTAAAGAATGAAATGGCTGATATCTATAGCAGAGAATTAATTGAACTCCTTTTTGAACAGCCATACTGTAAAATTTCCTTTCTCGTAGATCGGCATATCGCAAAAAAGCAAACCGCTTCTAAGTATCTAAACCGATTAGTTGCAGCCGGACTATTAGATAAAACAAAACAAGGCAGAGAGTATTATTTTATTAATAAAAACCTCTGGGAGATATTAACACGATGATCACGTTTAAAAATCAAAAGACCTCCGCAATCACTGAGGATTTTTATGGTTAAATGATTTGAATGACAAGTTCATATGAAACGACGGAAACCGCTTCTTCCTGCGGCTGCCGGACAGGATATTTTAAATTCCCCGTGGTGTCCTACCGCCGGTACAGAATAATCTCCTCCGGCAGTGATTTTGAAATCATCTGCATCAATTATAAGAAAAAAATAGTTCTTTGTTATTTCTTTTCCTGTAAATACCGCTTCTATAAAAAAATTTAAAAAAAATAATTGAAAGTAGTTTTCAAAATCATTTATTTGTGATATACTACTTACAGGCAGAAGCGGATTCATGAAACGATTCTGCCGTTGGGAAATTTTCGCACTCCCAAGCGAAAATCACTCCTTTCCAACTTCCTTTATTTTTTTATACTCCTGAAAAGGGACGGTGCGAGCCGTCCTTTTTTACTGTATAAGGGAATCGGCTTGCAGAAATACCGCTCTCCCGTTTTTTCTGAAAAGGCAAACAAGGCTTACAGGACATTTCATATCAATACATTACGATAACGGATTCCACCCTCTATACTGTTTTGCATCAGCTTTCCGTTCCCGCATTCCTAACCACGAAAATAAACATTTAATACAAAACCTGTCCCAAGACGGACACATGAAAAGCCCGCGATGATCTTATTTTCTCCCGCGGGCTTTTCATTTTTGATTTTATTTTTCGATGCTTACGAATTTGTAATCTTTGTCTTCGACAGCCTTCCGTACATCCGCATCAGCGACTTCTTTGGAAAGAGTGAGCACGGCGGTACCCGTTTCATGGGACACTTCCGCGCGATCCACGCCGTCAATGGCCTCCAGCGATTTCTTTACTGCCGCCTCGCAGTGGCCGCACATCATGCCTTCAATTTTTACTGTTTCTTTCATTTTCATTTCCTCCTTTGGAACTATCATTCCTTTGTAAATGTAATCCGCTTCGGAAATTGCTTTCTTCACGGTTTCTTCATCAGGATCGGCCGAGCAGGTCATATTTACTTTTCCTGTAGCATGATCCGCTTTTGCTTCCACAACACCTTTTATTTTCTTCAACGCATTTTCCACGTGGTGCTCGCACATTTCGCAGGTCATGCCTTCTACGAAAATAATAGCCGCCCTTTCCTTTCCTGCCGCCTCTTTCTTCTCTACAGCAGTGCCTGTTTCTGCGCCGGGCACTTCCGCCGGCAGAAGCGCTTTCTTCTTCAGAGGCTTATCCTTCCCGCTGTCATGAACCTTAAACAGATTCAGCCGAAGGGCATTCAGACAGACGGTGACACTGGAAAGAGCCATCGCCGCCGCGCTCCACATGGGATTTATGGAAATCATAGGATATACGCCGGCCGCCACGGGGATAAGCAGAATATTGTATGCGAAGGCCCAAAATAAATTTTCACGGATATTTTTCAGCGTCTTCCTGCTTAATCGGATGGCAGCGGAAACATCGGTGAGCCTGGAATTCATAAGAACGATGTCGGCGGAGTCGACAGCTACATCTGTCCCTGCGCCGATGGCAATCCCGATATCCGCCCCGGTAAGCGCGGGTGCATCATTGATCCCGTCCCCTACCATGGCCGTCCTGCCCCGTTTCTGCAGATTTTTGATAACAGCCGCTTTCCCATCAGGAAGGACGCCTGCAATGACGCGGTCAACACCTGCTTCTTTCCCGATGGCGTCTGCCGTCCGCTGATTATCTCCTGTGAGCATGATGACTTCGATCCCCATATGCTGCAGTTCTTTAACCGCTTGGGCAGAGTCTTCCTTGATCACATCAGCGACGGCTATAATCCCCAAGAAGATCCCGTTCCGTTCAAAGAAAATCGGCGTTTTTCCTTCCTCCCCCCAATGCCCGGGAGAGTTCTGTCATATCCTGCGGTATATCCGCCAGCGTGGAAATATAGGTTTCCGACCCGCCGTGAATCGTGTCCCCGTCCATAACGGCGGCAAGGCCGTTTCCCGCAAAAGCCCTGAATCCGGAGGTTTCTTTCGGACTCATGCCTCTTTCTTCCGCCTTTTCCACAACGGCCCGGGCAAGGGGATGCTCGGATTTCCGTTCCAGCGAATACGCCAGAAGGAGAAGTTCATCGTCCGTCATATGTCCCGCAGGATAAATGCCGGTAACTTTCGGCTTCCCTTCCGTAACGGTACCGGTCTTGTCAAGCGCGACAATCTGTATTTTTCCCGCATTTTCAAGAGATTCGCTTGTTTTGAAAAGAATGCCGTTTTTCGCGCCTACACCGCTGCCGACCATAATGGCAACGGGCGTTGCCAGTCCCAGCGCACAGGGACAGGAAATGACGAGAACGCAGATGGCGTATTCCAATGCTTTCGCCACGGGCGCGCCGAGGAGTGTCCACACGATCATGACGAGAACGGCTGTACCGATGACGGCAGGCACGAAAACGGCGGACACGGCATCAGCGATCCTTGCAATCGGCGCTTTTGTAGCAGCCGCATCGCTGACCATGCGGATGATCTGTGAGAAGGTCGTGTCTTCGCCCACACGGGTGGCGCGGGCACGGATGAATCCGGAACGGTTTATAGTGGCAGCTTTCACGGTGTCGCCTTCCGCTTTGTCCACCGGAACGGATTCTCCCGTAAGAGCGGATTCGTCTGTTGCTGCCGCGCCTTCTATAATCACGCCGTCTACGGGAATGGTTTCTCCCGGTCTTACGACAAAGATATCTCCCTGCTGCACCTCATCAATGGCAATGGATACTTCCTGCCCATTCTTTTTCGATCACCGCCGTTTTCGGCGCCATCCTCATCAGACTTTTCAAGGCATCGGTGGTCCGGCCTTTAGATAGAGATTCCAGTGTTTTCCCTACGGTGATGAGAGCAGGAATCATGGCGGCGGACTCAAAGTAAAGCCGGTCGTGATAAATTTCCATGAGATCCGTGTTCGATGTACCATGCGTAAGGAGGTAGGTCATCTCATAAAGAACATAGAGCGACCAGAGGAAGGAAACTCCCGCGCCGAGTGCCACGAGGGTATCCATATTCGGCGCGCCATGGGCGAGGGATTTCCCGCCGGAAAGGAAAAAATCTTTATTGACATGCATCACGATGAGGGCAAGGAACATTTCTGTCAGAGCAAGTCCCAGATGATTATGGTCAAAAAATGCGGGGACGGGCCAGCCGAGCATATTGTGCCCCATGGTGATATACATGAGGAGTGCAAGAAATACGGCAGACCATATGAGGCGCCTTTTGAGCTTCGGCGTTTCATGGTCGGCCAGGGCTTCCGCTTCCTGTGCCAGTTTTTCTGAAGCGGAGCTCTTTTTCTTTTCTTCACCTTTGAGCCGCGCTCCGTACCCCGCGTTTTCAACGGCGCGGATGATTTCTTCGTCTGACGCGGTGCCGTTAACCGCCATGGAATTTGTCAGGAGCGCCACGGCCACCGAAGAGACCCCCGGCACTTCAGCGACTGCCTTTTCCACATGGGACTGGCACGCTGCGCAGGTCATGCCTGTAACCGTATATTGTCTCATTTTTTACCTCTTTCATTTCCTGTCAAAAAATTATTTCATTAATTTCTGGAGCATGGTGCAAAGTTCATCCACTTTTCCGTCCCGGCCTTCGCGGATATCATCGGAAACGCAGTCTCGGATATGGGATGCCAGGAGCAGTTTGTTGAAAGAATTCAGCGCATTAGATACAGCCGATACCTGCATGAGAATATCGGGGCAGTACGCGTCGGCTTCCACCATTTTCTGTATGCCCCTGATCTGCCCTTCTACTGTTTTAAGGCGGGTAAGCAGTTTCTTCTGCTCTGCCGGTGTCCGTTTCGTACGGCAGCAGGCTTCCTCTGTTTCCATACCGGCCATCTGTTTTGTCTCCTTCGCTTCCATTTTATTTCCCTCTCTGCTTTTCGTACTCTCTCTCATTCTTACTTCTGAATCGAAAATCTTCTTTCTGATTAGACTATACCCCCCTGGGGTCTATCTGTCAATAAAGAAATTATATCCGTGGAACACATACGAAAGCATATTTCCGCTGCCATACGGAAATAAACTGGAAGTATGCCGTCTATATGCAAACAAAATACCGAATAGAAAAAGCAAAGCGGCAAGATCGTTCTGTCATCCTGCCGTCTTGTATAAAGCTAAATTTTTCTGTAAACCGAGATTTCCCTGTTTCTTTTCCGAAATATACACTTCTGCAAACGTAGTACCTATCTCCATACATTATTCCTGAAACAAACAAATGCTGTGCCTGACCGGTTTCTCCCATATCAATGGTTTCTGTTTTTCTCATTGTTTATATATTCTTCTACTGCCTGTATCATGAGCGGATCCCGTTCCGGAATATAGTATGGGTCCTCATACAAGTCAGCCTGTTTATATCCTGACTTGATCAATATACTGCACGAAAGGCTATCCAATATGTCCTGATCCGAATCATATTCTTCCACATCCATACCGATTCCGTAATAGAAGTATCCCATAAACCTGTATGGCTCCTTAATCGGGTGATTCCACCACCAGGATTCCCAATACAGATGTGCGAAATTCATTATAGACTCCGGTGTCCGGCAGTTCTCTTTCAGATATTCGAATGCTGCATGAAAAACCGTATCCCAGCCAAAATCTTTCACAAGACCGGCCGCGAGTTCTTCCATCTTTTCCTCTTCCTGTTCCGACAACTCAACAGACCAGTCACGATTAAAAAATACATTCAGTTTTTGATTCAGATCTTCATGAAAAGACATTTTTATCTCCGGATGTTAAAATGTCAATTTATGCGATTTCCCCTGTGTATAAATTCATTATACCATCTTTGTCTGCGCTATATATATCTCCTTATGCTTTGCTGTCCATCTGCCGGAGAAGAAATACTTTTACGGCTTTTTCTCCGTTTTACATCCTGTCTCCCCCATACTATAATGAAAGAAAATATATTTCTTTAAGGAGGTCATCATGGCAGATCTTACGGTGGGCAAAAAAGCACCCTTATTCACACTTCCGTCTGACGGCGGACAGGATATTTCTCTTTCTGATTACAAGGGCGGGAAGGTAATTCTTTATTTCTACCCGAAGGACAATACTTCCGGGTGCACGCTGGAAGCGCAGGCATTCCGCGCCAATCTGGAAGAATTTAAGAAGCGGGGGTATTCCGTACTTGGCGTAAGCCGCGACAGCGTGAAAAAGCACTGCAATTTCCGCGACAAGTATGAACTTAATTTCCCTCTCCTTTCTGATGAAAAGGAAACGGTGTGCAACTTGTACGGCGTCATGAAAGAAAAGAGCATGTACGGAAAAAAATACATGGGCATCGAGCGCTCCACGTTCATCATTGATGAAAAAGGCATATTGGTGAAAGAATACAGGAACGTGAAAGCTGCTTCTCATGTAAACGATCTGCTGAGGGATCTACAATAGCCAATTATAAAGAGGCTGTGACAAAATATTTTTGTACCTCATCACAGCCCCTCCACTCATGCCTTTTCGGCGGACAAGAAAAGAGCGTTGTTTCTTTTTACGGAAACTCCGCTCTTTTTTCATTTCAATCCGTCAGATCTTCAATGAGCCATGCCTTTCAAAGGGGAAAGCGGCATATGCTTCGCCTTCCAGGATCGTCCTGCCGGGGTCGTAAATATCGATAATCCATTCCTTGCCAAGACTGTCATTGACAAAGTAGCGGATTTTTTCTCCAAGGAACATTTTATTTTGAATGGTGACTTTTACATTCACCTGCCCGTCAACGGCCTCTTTCACCAACTTCAGACATTCAGGACGGATGCTCAGGCAGTATTCCTGCCCTGCATTTACGCTCTTCGCAGTGGGAATTCTGTCGTTTCCGTAAGAAACAGTATTTTCTCCCAGCCCTTTTACGCTGAGGAGGTTTGTCGTGCCGATGAAGTCCGCCACGAACGGCGTCTTCGGTTCAAAGTAGATCTCCTGGGGCGATCCTGTCTGATGGACGACGCCGCCTTTAAGGACGACAATCATGTCCGACATGGAAAGAGCTTCCGACTGGTCATGGGTGACATAAATCGTGGAAAGCCCCATCTTCTTCTGAATATCACGGAGTTCCACGCGGACGCTTTCGCGCAGCTTCGCATCCAAATTGGACAGCGGTTCATCAAGAAGAAGAACTTCAGGATTCATGACAAGGGCACGGGCTACAGCGACACGCTGCTGCTGTCCGCCGGACATCTGATTCGGGAAACGGTCCTCCATGCCTTTGAGCTGCATGAGGTCAAGCGCTTCTTTGACACGTCTTTCTATTTCCTCTTTCGGACGGTTCTTCACACGAAGTCCATAGGAAACATTATCAAAAACGTTCATATGCGGAAAGAGGGCATATTCCTGAAATACCATGGCCGTATTTCTGCTGTAAGGAGGAATCCTTTCGATTCGTTTGCCGTTAAGAAGTATTTCCCCATCATCCGGCTCATAGAAACCTGCCACCATGCGGAGAAGCGTGGTCTTCCCGCAGCCTGACGGCCCGAGGAATGTAACGAAATGCCCCTTTTCAAAATCAATGTTCACGTCTTTGATGACATGGCTCCGACCGAAATATTTATTGATCTGTTTCAGCTGCAATACTAAGTCTGACATATTTCCACCTCTGTTGTAAACTTTGAGCGATTATAAATCAAAGATATTGATCTTGTCACGGAGTATCAGTTTTACCACACCGAAAGTCAGGTAAATAACAAGCATGATGCCTACGGCAGTGGCGCTGGCAGTCGGGAGGAATCCCTGATTTGCCAGGCTCATGATATTGATGGACGCCAGGTTCCATTCCGGTGACACGAGGAAAATAACGGTGCTTAAGGTGTTCATGGAACGCATGAACGCGTATACAAAGCTGACAGAAAGTGAATTTTTCAGCATAGGCAGCACAATTTTCCGGAAAGTCGTGAAGCTGCCTGCCCCTAAGTTGGTAGACGCCTGCTCTAAGAGCCTTCGATCTGTTTCAGCCCCGCCACGGCCTGCCGATATCCTACCGGCAGCTGGCGGAGGGCCATACCGAGAATAATAATAGCAAGCGTACCCGTCATTTCAAGCGGTCCGTCATTAAAGGCGAGAATCATGGCAAGACCGATAAACGTCCCCGGCAGAGAGACGGGAAGCATGGCAAGGAAATCCATAACTGTTCTTCCCGGGAATTTTTTACGGAGCACCAGAAACGCCAGAGCAATGCCGAAGACCGTGCTGATTGCCGCCGTGGACATGGATGCCACCCAGGAGTTCACCATGACATTGGAGTTGATGACGCCTTCTTTGAAATACTCAAGAGTGAAGGTGTAATCCGCACCGAAAGAAACGGTAAAGGCAAAAAGCACGACCACGCCGATAATCATAAGGATGCCCAGGCTGAGAAGCATGCAGAAAGTAAAGAAACACCATGTTGCCGCCGGTCCAGCCGTCACACGGATGAGGCCCGCCACGGGCTTTCCCGTAACGGTAACGTAAGAGTTCTTTTCCAGATAATACCGCTGTACAAAGAAAACAATGAGTGTCGGAATGACAAGGAATACGGAAAGCGTGGCGCCCATGGGAAGATCCCAGGCACCGGTGACCTGTGTGTATGCCTCCGTGGCCAGAACATGGTAATTACCGCCGACCAGCATGGGGTTGCCAAAGTCCGCCAATGAGTTGATACCGACCAGGAGGAACGCGCTTGCCAGCCCCGGCGTCGCCAGTCTGAGGGTCACCGTACGGAAAAGGTACCACCCTTTTGCTCCCAGGTTCTGTGCCGCCAGTTCCAAATTCGGACTGATATTTTTCAAGACACCCGAAATAGTGATGTACGCCAGCGGGAAAAAAGCGATAGTCTGCGCTGCCCAAAGTCCGACAGGTCCGTAAAGATCCACCTTCAAATGAAGCATTTCCCATGTAATAAAGCCGCGGCGGCCGAAAAGCATGATGAATGCCAGACCGCTGACAACGGACGGCGCCATGGTAGGAAGCAGAGCCACCACCTGGAAGAAACGCTTGCACGGCATATTCGTGTAATTCACGCCGTAAGCGAAAATGAATCCGAAAACGATAGCCGTCGCCGTAGCAACAAAGGACGAGAAGATCGTGTGGCTGAATACCTCGATGAACTCCTTATCCGTGACGGCGCGCATCCAGTCTGCCGATGTCGGAACGAGAAGAATTTTCACAAAAGGATAAATAATAAATACGGCAAACAGAAGGAATACGGCAAGAATACCGATGAGAAGCGGCGGCTCCCGAAGAAGCACTTTCATCTCCGCTGCGATTCCGGTGTGTTCGCGGCCGGACTCTTTTTCATTCATACAAAACTCCTTAGATATAAAAAGGATTTATTTCTTTAAAACAGCAGGTGCCTTCCGGCTTTTCCATCGGCGAGGGAAAGGCAGGTATAAAGCAGACTATTTCTTAAATAAGTAAAAGTAATAGATAAAAAGTTACCCCCACCGTCATTGGTGGAGGCAGCTTTTTGACAGACATATTATTCAGCAAAGAATGTATCGCAGTTCTTCTGTTTATCGGCGCCCGCCTTGACCAAATCATAAGTCTTGAACAGCGGCAGCTCTTTCAGCGGCTTCATGCCCTGGGGCGGAGCCACTTCAGGATTGCAGGCAATGCCGTTCGTCGTCTTTACAAGGATATCTCCCGCTTCTTTGGTAAGGACAAAATCAATAAACGCTTTCGCCACATCTTCATTGGCTTTGTTCTTAATCTTGCCTACGGGACATACTGTCCAGCCTGCCTGATCGTAAATGGTGCTCACCAGTTTCTGTCCCTTGGCGCTGACCAGATTCTGATCGGAAATAAAGTTGACAGCGATAAGATATTCGCCGGCACCGGCTTTCTGTCCCGGTGTGAATCCGGAAGGAGTGAACTGCGCCACCTGCGGTTTCAGCGCTTTCAGGTATTCCCAGCCCTTTTCTTCTCCCATATTCTGGAGAACGGAACTGATAAAGGTGTTGCCTGTACCGGATTTACGTGGATCAGGCATAATAATTTCCCCTTTGAATTCCGGTTTCAGAAGATCCTGCAGTGTCGTCGGAGCGGCGACGCCTTTCGGTTTAAATTCTTCATTGAAACGTTTTTCATTGTAGCCGATTGCCAAAACTTCCAGATACGTGCCATACCAGAAACCGTCTTTGTCCTGGTATTCAGGCATGATCATTTTGGCATTCTTGGATTTATAAGCTTCCAGAAGTCCGTCAGCCGCCGCTTTCGCATGGGCGTCCGCCGTGCCGCCGAGCCAGATATCCGCTTTCGGTGCGTCTTTTTCTGCCGTGATACGGGCAAGAGCTTCCCCGGTTGGCAGACGGATGAAGCTTACATCTGCACCGGTCTGCTTCTTAAACAGATCCGCCAGTTCTTTCGCCGTGTCTTCATGGAAAGACACATACATCACCAACTTCTTGCCTTTCAGATCCTGACCGCCCGCTTTCGCACCGCCTGCAGCCGCCTTGTCACCGCCGCCGCAGCCGGCAGCAATCAACGCCAGTCCGGCCAGGGTGCACGCAGCAAGAGCCTTCCATTTCATGAAAAACATCTCCTCTCAAATCTTAAATATGTTTACTTACCAAAGCAATTTTAGCATATATCCCAGACACTAACTATAAAAAGAAAGTCCGTTGTAATTTTAGCATAAATGTATGCTGTTTTCATTACTTTTTATCATTACATAACACATATTCCTTTTCCCGTTTTCATATTTTCTGCAAGAGAAAAGGACGCCTTTTACGAAACGTCCTGTCCTTTGTCAATTTATCTTCTTCCCGTTACTGTTTTTCCCCGGACTTTTCTGCCGATCGGCCCGAAATTCTGTCAAGAAGTTTATTCCCCGCAGATTTCACTTTATCCTTCAATGCTTTTTTCGTTTTCTCCGCTTCTTCCTTTTTCTTCTTTTCCGCCGCTTCCGCTTCCTGCTTCGCCCGCGCGGCCCTTGCTTTTTCCATACTGCTTCTTACGGATGCAGGAATTTCGAAATTCTTCACGGTATAACCGCTCTCCGCTTCGTACATATAATCGCGCCAGATCGCCGCCGGAATGGTGCCGCCGGTATACCCCGCATTGGTGGATGTGTCATCACCGATCCAGACCGCCGTGGAGAGATCCGGCGTATATCCGACAAACCATGCGTCATGTTCATCATCAGTAGTCCCCGTCTTGCCCGCTGACGGCCGTCCGATATACGCATTTCCGCCAGTTCCGCGGGAGATGACTTCTTCCAGCACGCTCGTCAATGTCCATGCCGAGGCTTCATCAACGACCTGCGTACTTTCCGGCGCGCCGGAATGATCTTCAAGCACCTTTCCATTGCGATCGACAACTTTCATAATGACCGTCGGTTCCACCAGTTTGCCGCCGTTTGCAAACACGCTGTATGCTTTTGCCATATCCCAGACGGACACGCCGTAGGTAAGGCCGCCGAGAGACGCCGCCAGGTTCGTATCACTGTATTCACCGTCAGTGACCAAGGTGGAAATCCCTACATTCTTTGCCGTCCGGATAACTTTTTCTATACCCACCTGATCCGCCAGATGGACCGTAGGTATATTCATGGACTTCACAAGCGTGCCGCCGGAAGTGCCACCGTAATTCTTCGGTGTCCAGCCGCCGCCGAAATCTTTCGTTTCATTACTAAGAATGTCGAAAGGCGTTACTTTGTTTGCAAATGCCGTCAGATAGAAAAGGTTTGAAAGCCGAACCCGGCTGGCGGGTCATCTGCACAGCACGGTTAAAATGATCCTGTCCGCGGCCGCCTACCATGGCACGGACATATCCGTTCCCACTTCTATGGAAACAAGGGCACCCTGGGGCTGAGTCAGATTATTATCATCCGTATAGGCATTAGGAAGATTTTTCTTCAGGGCCGCTTCCGCTTCCTTCTGCAAATCAAGATCCAGTGTAGTGTAAATCTGCATGCCCTCTTTGTAGATCGCATCGGAATCATACTTTTCGCTCTCGGTAATGTACCCATACTTCACCATCTGATCAAGAACGATGGACTGCCGCTGTTTTGCCGCTTCCACACTGTGGAACGGAGAGTAATAATTCGGACTGTTCGGAAGACCCGCTATAAGCGCGCACTGGGCAAGAGACAAATCCTTCACGTCTTTTCCAAAATACACTTTAGATGCCGTCTGGATACCATAACGGCCCTGTCCGAAATAAATCTGGTTATCCTGCCGGCAAAAAAAGAAAGAAGGCTTTTCTTCCTTTTTAGAATCATCGTTTTAAAATCATCGTTCCCCTTTTCTTTTCTGCCGCTGTTTCTTCCATCCCCGGTACAAGACTTTATCCCCTCATACCATTTATGGAAATTTCATTTCTTTTCCTACCATATATGGTACCCTCTTCTCTATAAGTGCCTATAGAAAAATCTTGAATGAGTATTCCATTGTGAAACGTTTCGTGAAACGCCAAAGCCTCCTGTC